>MPLX02364032.1_pt1 | contig 11094 bp, 5 predicted proteins | sample 1617341 | NCBI WGS metagenome assembly MPLX02 (sample SAMN05944804, study PRJNA350692) | marine metagenome | biome: marine; feature: ODZ; material: water; isolation source: 120 m water sample filtered on 0.2 um supor filter | place: Pacific Ocean | collected 2012-04-08 | depth 120m m | reverse complement strand
TTAAGAAACGAAAGCTTTTTAGATAAAGCACAAGATCCAACGGCTGGTGCTTATTTTATGGAACACTTAACATCTGAACTTTTGAAAAATTTTGACATCAAACAAAAAGCTATTGCAAAACAAAAAAATATGGAAAGTTGGCTATCAGCCGAGCAGATTAATGTACCAAATTGTTTTACCAAACAAGAAGAAAAGCACAATAATTTTGTGGCTGGAATTCCACCATTTTTAAGAGGTCCTTATTCCACCATGTATGCAAGCAGGCCTTGGACCATTCGCCAATATGCAGGATTTTCCACAGCAGAAGAATCGAATGCTTTTTACAGAAAAAACTTAGCCGGAGGACAAAAGGGACTCTCAGTTGCTTTCGATTTAGCAACACATAGAGGGTATGATTCGGACAACAAAAGGGTGGAAGGAGATGTAGGAATGGCAGGAGTGGCGATTGATTCTGTTTTGGATATGAAAATTTTGTTTAATGAAATTCCATTGGACAAAATGTCCGTTTCCATGACCATGAATGGGGCGGTTTTACCAATTTTGGCTTTTTATATTGTAGCGGCTCAGGAACAAGGAGTGGATTTAGAAAAACTAAACGGCACCATACAAAATGATATTTTGAAAGAATTTATGGTGCGAAACACCTATATCTATCCACCAAAGTATTCCATGCGTATCGTTTCAGATATTTTCAAGTTTACTACTAAGAAGATGCCCAAATTTAATAGCATCTCTATTTCTGGCTACCACATGCAAGAAGCAGGCGCAACTGCCGATATTGAATTGGCTTACACCTTGGCGGATGGCTTGGAATATGTAAGAACGGGCATTGCATCTGGCTTAAAAATTGATGATTTTGCTCCCCGTCTTTCCTTCTTTTTGGGAATTGGGATGAACCATTTTATGGAAATTGCAAAGATGCGTGCTGCAAGAATGCTTTGGGCAAAACTCATCAAGCAATTCAATCCAAAAAATCCAAAATCCATGGCACTAAGAACGCACTGCCAAACCTCTGGGTGGAGTTTAACCAAACAAGACCCTTTCAATAATATTACAAGAACAACTGTGGAGGCAATGGCGGCCGCTATGGGAGGCACACAAAGCTTACACACCAACGCGCTTGATGAAGCAATTGCATTACCTACCGATTTTTCGGCAAAAATTGCAAGAGATACACAAATTTATTTACAAAATAGTATTGGTATTTGCGATACAGTAGACCCTTGGGGCGGATCGTATTATGTAGAATATCTTACTGCTAGAATAGCGGAAAAAGCTTGGAAACATTTTGAGGAGATTGAAGAGTTAGGCGGAATGACAAAAGCTATTGAAACAGGAATTCCTAAAATAAGAATTGAGCAATCGGCTGCCAGAAAGCAAGCAAGAATTGATTCAGAGAAAGACATTATTGTTGGGGTAAATGCCAATAAGATTGAGGAAGAAGAAAATGATTTTGAAATACTAAAAGTAGATAATACGGCTGTACGAAAAGCACAGATTGATAGGATCAACCAACTAAAAAAAGATAGGGATAATACTAAAGTAACTGCTGCCCTTAATGCTTTAATAAAAGGATGCAAGAGGAAAGATGAAAATTTATTAAGTTTGGCGATAGAAGCGGCCAAGCAAAGAGCAACTTTGGGTGAAATTTCAGATTCTTTGGAAAAAGTATTTGGGAGATACAAAGCCCAAAACCAATTGATAACTGGCGTATATAAAATGGAAATACAGGATAATAAATACTTTAAAAAGGCAAAAGATCTAGCTGATCATTTTGCCACAGAAAAAGGCAGACGCCCAAGAATAATGGTGGCTAAAATGGGGCAAGATGGACACGATAGAGGAGCTAAGATTGTGGCCACTTCCTTTGTCGATTTGGGTTTTGATGTGGATATCAGTCCTCTTTTTCAAATACCAGAGGAAGTAGCCAAGCAGGCCATTGAAAATGATGTGCATATTTTGGGAATTTCATCCTTGGCAGCAGGACACAAAATCCTTCTACCAAAAGTAATTACTGCTTTGAAAGAAATGGGTAGAAGTGATATTTTAGTTATTGCTGGGGGCGTTATTCCTAAGCAAGATCACGATTTTTTGTATGAGGCAGGGGTAAGTGGTATTTTTGGCCCTGGAACCATTATCGCAAAATCAGCTATTGCTATATTGGAGAAGTTAAGCTAAATAACCTTTTTTCTACTTTAAGATAAAATTCGTTTCGTTTGCCGTAAAGGGGTTCTGAGCAAATATAGGGAAATATTCCACATAAATTAAAAGGTCTTTCTTTTCATTAGTGCAGAAAGCAAATTCATTTTAATTTATATCTTTGTATAATTCAGAAATATGAAGTTTTTAAGCAAAAAATATCTTTTTTTTCTTTTTGTTATTTTGTTAAGTCCAACTTTCATTTGGTCGCAAAATGCAATCCTTATTTTTAATGAAGATTTTGAAAGTGGAACAAACCTTTTTATTGCTGACTCATCTTTCGGGTTACCTCAAGGAGTGAATTCTTGGATTACCAATAATGAGTATAATGGAAACGGAATCTACCCAAACACTACTAGTCAAGCTAGTACTGTTTCTGGGACAATTGGAAATCCGAATGGCTATTATTTGCATATTACTGACACTACTCAAACTACAAATGTAGCTAATGCTAATTTTCAACCCAATTCAGCTTCCGATAATTTTTATGTGTTAGATAGGAGTTTCTGTACCCTTGGTTTTGACAGCATAGAATTTTCTTTTTTCTATTTATGTGAGGGTTCTACTAATGCTTATGCGGAGGTTTTTTACAGCATTGATGGAGGAAATTGGATTTCGACTGGAAATCAATACAATAGTCAAACGCTTTGGGAAAATGAAAGGATAATGAATCCGTCCTTTAACAATGTTTTTGATTTGCGCTTTGGTTTCAGGTGGGTAAATACCAGTTCAACATTGGCCAATTCCATATCATTTGGAGTAGATGATATTTTCTTAGTAGGAAATTTTAACCAAACTACTAATCCAATCGACATTAATGTTACTTACCTTTCTGATAGTGTTATTTGTCAGGGAACATATCTTATTTTCCGTTACGAAATTTCTGACACCCTTTGTGGTGGACAATACCTTATTGAGCTTTCGGATGCCAATGGAAACTTTGCCAACCCCACAGCTCTTTGGACAACAACTATGTTTTATCCAAATACATCTTCCCTGCTAATGATTCAGATTCCAAATTGGGCAACAGCAAGTACTTGCTACAAACTAAGGGTAAACCGTATTTCACCTTCCCCTCAAATTACAGGTTTTGCTTCTGTTTGCTTTGAGGTAGCCGTTTGTCCAAATACTATTATTACAGGCCCAACACCTCCTGTTGTAACAATGGACACAGCTGATGTCTGTGTCGGGAGTGTTATTGATATTCCATTTTATGCTATTGGCGTTTATCTTTCTGGAAATACTTTTACTGCTTATCTTTCTGATTCCTCTGGAAGTTTTGCAAACCCAACACAAATAGGGCAATTAACATCTAATCAAACTTTCGACCCTGCTATTGCCCCATATTTACCTGGAAATGTAAGCGGTATAGTGTCTAATGTCCCGGAAGGATGCAATTATTATATCAGAGTAAGTTCAACTAATCCTATTGCCAATGACACTTCTGTTTGGGGACCATTTTGCATTAGAAATTGTGATATTGAAACCAATAATCGGCAAGATTTACAATTCTGCATTAGTGCAACTTCTGGCGATAGCACGCTTATCCCTATTGATGTGAATATACCACCTTGCAGTGTTATTTATTATCCTGGAAATCAGTTCCAAGTTGAACTATTGGATGCCATGAGTTTTGGTAGGGTTAATTTAGCGGGGTTGGGTAGTATTGCTGCAACTTCTGACACAAATATGTGGGTTGTCGTTCCAGATTATACAACCTTACTTTCAATAGGAATTCAGCCCGGAATGTATTATATGCGAATTGTAGCAACTAGTTCGAATACTCCTAGCAATCAGTTAGGCACTATTATTCGGCTCACTATTGGGCATCCGGCAGATAGTCCTGTTGATATTTATGCTACCGATTCCTTGATTTGCCAAGGGGATGCAGTTACCCTTTGGGTATCTCCAACACAAATGGGAAGCACTTATCTTTGGCGATTAAACGGACAAGTATGGCCAGCAATTTCAACTGGCTTAAATCCTGCAAATTCCGTAGGGGCACTTTTTAATGGGAATGCTGGAAATTATAATTTTACTGTTCAGGAAACTAACTATGGATGCATTGGGTCTGTTTCCCCTCCTTTTACTGTCCAACTTATAAATCCTCCTTCTATTTATGTAGTGCCAAATGCACCAGTTTGTTTTGGGGATACGGTAGGTTATTTTGTACAATTCTCACCAAATACTTATTACAGTTGGACAGCCCCCACTTGTGGCACAATGCTTGATACTACCAACAACCAAATGACTGTTGCATGGAACCAAACTACTGGGCAATGTAATTTGCAAGTAAATGCAATAAACAAATGTGGTTCTAATACTGGTTCAACTACTATAAATATAAATCCTTTACCCAATGCTTTTGCAGGAAATGACACCATAATGTGTGAGGGGGATAGCATACAACTTACAGCAAGTGGTGGAAACACTTATATCTGGACGCCAAACAGTACCTTGCAAAATGCAAATACAAGCATGCCAACTGCTTTTCCGCCTAATACTGAAACTTATATTGTACAAGTTACCGATAATCAGAATTGCAGAAATACCGACACAATTTTAGTTTCGGTTTCAGTCGTTCCATTTTTTGATGCTGGAATAGACATAAACATTATTTGTGGAGATAGCATGCAGCTAAATGCAACCCAAATTGCTAATGCTACTTACGCATGGCTACCAATGAACAATATTTCAGATTTTACTATTTATAACCCACTAGCCTTTCCTATAACAAGCGGTTATTATATTGCAAAATTAAGCACAATACATGGTTGTAATATAAAAGATTCTCTACTTATTACGGTAAATCCAATGCTTGTTGATGCTGGTGAAGACACTTCTATTTGTAAAGGAGCTTCACTAATTCTTGGAGGAAACATCATTATAACTCCTGGTACTATTTTTAATTGGACGCCTACTAATTCCTTAGATGATGCTTCAAAAGCAAGGCCTATAGCAACCCCAAATATTAGCACAGAATACATCCTGAATGTTTCCAATCTTTTGGGCTGTACAAATGCCGATACAATCAATATTGAAACAATTATTTACCCAAATATTGATACCTCATTTGAGATATGTCATGGCTTTAATTTAGTGTTAAATCCATCCAATGATAACGCAACTTATCTTTGGAATACTGGAGAAAATAGCAAGCAAATTGTAGTGACCGATATGGGATTTTATACAGTTGATATGCTTACTGGGGAGGGTTGCTTGATAACCGATAGTTTCCTTGTTACAATTGAAAATTGCGAATATTTCTTTTACACCCCAACCTCTTTCACACCAAATGATGATGGAACGAATGATGTATTTATTCCAATAACAGATGGAGTAGATAGTTTGCATTTTATGGTTTTTGATAGGTGGGGAGAAAAGATTTTTGAAAGTGATGATTTCACTCCTTGGGATGGAACTTACAATGAAAATGCAGTAATAAGTGGTATATATAGCTGGAAGGTTTATTATGTAGGAAAAGGTACATTTGGAAGAGAAGAAAAATCAGCAGTAGGAATAGTAACGCTTATCAAATGATGAAAAAATATTTTGTTTTTTTTCTCTTTTCTATTTTCTATCTCTCTTGTTTCTCAACCCATATTGTTGGTGGATATATCAGTATGAAATATCTAGGGGTTTCTGCCTCTGCAGTTAATAATCTGGATTATGAAGTAACCCTTATTATTTATCGAGACCAAGGTGGGGTGAGTTTGCCAAATCCTGTAAATGGTATTAAATTTTTTAATGGATTGAATGACACTATCGGATTTGGTTTCTCTTTAGATTTGGTATCTCAGCAATTCCTCAACTTTGGGGATTCTTGTTTTATGCCAAAAAATCTATCAGTAGAAGAATTTATTTACAAAGATACCATTGAGCTTTCCATTTTTAGTGAAGGTTATTATTTTGCTTGGGAAACTTGTTGCAGAAATGCTGGTATCATCAATATCGATAATCCTTTATCGGCAGGAACAACCTATAAATCGGAAATACTAGTTAGCGATCCTAATAATGGTTTTGCTAATTTGGAAAACTCAAGTCCTACTTTTGGTTTTGATTCCTTGATGAATCAATATTACCCACATAATGCTTATTTATGCAAAGAACAAGAACACACTTTTAATTTTAGTTCAGTGGATCCAGATGGAGATTCTTTGGTTTATTCTTTAGCTAGTCCTTTAAATTGCCATCCTTTTACTTGGCCAACTGGCCCAGTTACTAATCCAGCACCTTACGATACAATTACTTGGGCAAATAGTAGTTATAGCACCAACAATCCTTTAGGTACTGGAAGCTATATGTATATTGATGCTGTTACTGGCGATCTAACTTCCTTTGCTACTATAGTTGGGGTTTATGTTTTTTCTGTTCGAATTGAGGAATGGAGAGAGCTAAATGGAGTTTGGCGAAAAATTGGTGAAGTGGTGCAAGATATTCAGTATGAAACCATAGATTGCGAACAAAATAATGCCCCAACCATTACAATTGATGAGCATTTGGAAAATGGTATTTTTATTGATTCCAATTATAGTGCACTAATACAACTGCCTTATTATGACACTCTGAAACTTTCTTATGATGCTTATATTGAAAAGGAAATATGCCTAAAGATTGCTTCCCAAGATTTGGATTCAAATGTGAATATTTTTCAGCAAATGCTCAAAGATTCTGTGTCGGTTTATTGTGAGTTAAGTTTATTTAACTCTGGATTGGATAGCACTTCCAATATGGCTTTTTTTAGTAATGATAGCGCCCTTTCCAATGTAAATTCTAATTTTTGTTGGACTCCTATTTGTCAAGATATGAGTAGTAGTCCGTACTATGTGTATTTTTATTCCAAAGATATTTCTTGCTTTGCATACCATACTTCTGTTTTGGAATTGGAAATAAACCTAAAACAACCCAATAACAATCCGCCAAGTATAACAGAAATGACGGATAACCCTGCACTATTGGATTCTTCATATTCTGATACCATCAAACTAAAATATACAGCAGAAGTGGGTAAAGAAATTTGCTATTCAATAAGCACGAAAGATGAGGATATTTACAATGGAATTAGCGATTATTTATCGCTTAGTATTCTATCTTTTAAAAATGAAAGTAGCGTAAATGTGCAAGAATATAATTTTACAAATACTGCTTATTTCACCCAAGTGAATTCTGATTTATGTTGGAAACCAACTTGTATTGATATGGAGCATACGCCTTTCACTGTAACTTTTTTAGCTTTTGATGATGCTTGTATAAATGATACTGCCGTTTTACAAATTGAGTTTGAAATAATTGAACCTACAGAATTTGAAATTGATTCTTCAATACACAATGTTTTTACTCCTAATGGAGATGGAGTAAACGATTATTTTGAAATAAAAGATGTAGAACTAAACTATTGTTTTGACACCGAATTTTCTGTCCAAATTTTTACAAGATGGGGTAAAAAAGTATTTGAAGATGATAAAGTAAATTTTAAATGGAGTGGTAAAATGAAAAATGGGGCAGAATGTGCTGATGGCGTATATTTTTACATAATAGAAAGCCCTTTACCTGTTGTTCCCCAAAAAGGAACAATTACCATAATTAGATAGTTTTGTTTTTATAGTTTCACCAAATCAATGGATACCAAAACAATCATAAAAAATATAAAAACAGGCGATACTATTGCTTTAAGCAAAGCCATTACTTTGTGTGAAAGCACTTTGGAAAGGGAGCAAAATATTGCACAAAACATTATTGCAACTTTTAATAATGAGAAAAATAATTCCATTAGAATTGGAATCACAGGTGTGCCTGGAGTAGGTAAAAGCACTTTCATTAATAGTTTTGGGAAAATGCTTACAAATTTGGGGAAGAAAGTGGCTGTTTTGGCTATTGATCCTACATCTGAAAAATCGCAAGGGAGCATTTTAGGAGATAAAAGTAGGATGGACGAGTTGGCTACCGACAAAAACGCTTTTATTCGACCCTCTCCGGCTGGAAGAACTTTGGGAGGAGTAGCTGATAAAACAAGAGAAAGCATAATCCTTTGTGAGGCATCCGGCTTTGATGTGATACTTATTGAAACCGTTGGCGTTGGACAAAGTGAAACTACCGTTAGCAATTTGGTTGATTTCTTTTTACTGTTGATGCTCTCAGGGGCAGGTGATGAACTGCAAGGAATTAAAAGAGGTATTATGGAAATGGCGGATGCTATCCTTATTAACAAAGCAGATGGAGATAATGTGCAAAATGCAAACAATGCCATGCTGCAATACAAAAGTGCTTTACATCTATTTCCAGCAAATGCAAATAGATGGAAAGTAGAAGTTAACACTTGCTCTGGCTTAGAAGAAATTGGTTTGGAAGAAATTTGGGAAACAATTGAAAAACACAACTCCCAAATGAAAGAGAATAGCTTTTTTACTAAAAACAGAGAAGAGCAAAATATTTATTGGCTACACAGCCAAATAAAAGAGGAGTTAGGAAATAAGAAATATTCTCAACTGAAAACGAATGGTGAATTAAAGAAGTTAGAAGAAAAACTTCAAAATAAAGGAACTACAATTTATCAGTTATTAGAAACACTATAGTTATTCTATTGTTTAATATATAATAGAAATTATGCTGACTTGTTTTGTTGGGATTTTGTGTCGGGATGAGAGGACGATATTTTACTAGATTAGCCTACTCAAAAGGTACCCGAATAGGTCCCCCGCATTTCCTCTTGCTTTAGAACTTGACCAAATTTAGATATAATTTAACATCAAAAAACAATTATTTGAATTATTTGTAGTAGTTTTTTCATTCAATGGTTATTCGTTTTTCAACTGTTCCATCATCATAGATGTAGAATAAAGGACCGTCCTGCATTCCTTTTTCTTCTCTACCCAAGATATCAATAATTTTAATTAATCTCTTTTCAGAATTTACCTCCAAAATATTTGTAGGAACATTAGTAACGTTGAAAGAAACAGTAGTTACACAGCCTAATTTATCTATCACATCACATGTATACGTTCCATTATAAGGTGGGGTAATAGTTTGCACAGTATCACCAGTATTCCACAAATAACTATATGGAGATGTTCCTCCACTCACATTAACTATTAAATCAAGTAAAGGTTGGCTAATTGAAGCAGATAGCGCAGAGGGTTCAGAAACTACATATGTTTCTGTTGTACTATTGCCATTTGTATCGGTAACAGTTACAATATATGTGCTAGCAACTAAAGAGTATATATCTTGATTAGTAGAACTAAATCCCATAGGACCTACCCAAGAAAAGGTAAACGGATAAGCTGTACCCCAAACATCCAAAATGATATAGCCATCTGAACCTCCATTACAACTAACATCTCCTAACTTGTCAAGATCTACTATTGGTGGAGAAATAACAATATTATTTATTGAGTTTCCTAAATAATAAATAATGTCACCATAAGGATTCCCTAAAGAATCTGTTTCCATCTCAGCTAGACTCCAATTTATTGTAGAATCATTGGTCCTCCACGAATAACGACTCTCATTCCAATAAATACCTGAAGAACTACTATCTTGTATCCATTGAGATAAACCCGTTAGTGTATCTCTTATCTTGTATAATTCATTATCAAATTCAAAACTTGTTTCAAATACCCTCAATGCATCAAAAGTTCCATTTGGTAGCTGTACTTGACCCCAGCCATCCACAATATATTTATCCGTATTTCCATAGACGGACTTAACAGAGTCAATAACATAAGGCCCAGCAATACCAACAAAAATAGCGGGAACAGGAGGAACTAGTAAGGTGTCCCATTGAAATAGAATTTGGGTATTAGTAATAGTATCTAAGTAATTAAGAGGTGTAGGTAAGAGCATCTTATTCCAAGGAAAAGCTATTCCAGAATCTACAACGCCAACAGAGGAAAGTCCATTCACAGATCTGTTTAAATAATAATATGTCATTGAATCTATCTTTACACAAAGATTACTAGAAGGAAAATTAGCTTGATATGGCGTTATAAAAGGATCAATAAAACCTAAAAGCATTTCTGGTGTTCCTGCTGCATTAGAGAAATTCCAGTTTTGATTTGTTCCGGAAGAACCTGGTAGATAATTCCCATAATCTCCTGCTGTTATTACAGTATCTCCAATATTTGGAAGATTAGAACTTGTTACCGTTATCTGTGAGTGAGATAAAAATGGCAGTAGTAAAAATAAATAGATTAATTTTTTCATAGTCAAAGAATTTTATAATACAAATATAAAATTAATATTAGTAGCCGTTTCTTTGTTAAAACAAAAGTATAAAAAAAGTCGGGATGAGAGGACGACATTTTACTAGGTTAGCCTACCCAAAAGGTACCCGAATAGGTCCCCCGCATTTCCATTTGCGTTAGAACTCAGACAAATATATTAATTTATTTATTGATTCGAATCTTGCTCCTCAGTTGGCATAAAATCATGGCAAGGAGAAATATCGTCTCCTCCACCCCCTGAACAAGAAGCAAAGGTCATTCCAATAAAGAATAAGATTATTATATATTTCATAGTTATTTGTTTAAAATTATTTTCCTTGATATTTGTTGTTCTGCTGAAGAGCAATGCTCTTCTGAGCTAAAGTATACATAGTAAATCCCTGATGGGTATTTACTAATATCAACATTCATTTCATTTCCTGAGGAGATAAATTCATCTAATACCACTCCATTACTATTTGCAAAGTAAATTCTTACAAATTGATTTCTCTCATTAACATATTTGATATTTAATAAATCTCTTGTTGGGTTTGGAGAAATTTTTAGATCATAAATCTGACCTGCAAATTCTGCAAAAAAGAATACATCAGTAGTATCTATACAACCATTTTCAGTTGTGGTAACAAGAATATAATTACAATCGAATCTTGGGCCAAAATTCTTTTCTTCTCCC
>MPLX02206863.1_pt1 | contig 11100 bp, 9 predicted proteins | sample 1617341 | NCBI WGS metagenome assembly MPLX02 (sample SAMN05944804, study PRJNA350692) | marine metagenome | biome: marine; feature: ODZ; material: water; isolation source: 120 m water sample filtered on 0.2 um supor filter | place: Pacific Ocean | collected 2012-04-08 | depth 120m m | reverse complement strand
ACTTTCATCTATTCCATCTGGTATACAATTATTATCAGGATTGGAATATTTAGAAAAAATAAATTGGGAATTCAACTCTCCTGAAGGCTCCCCTTTTGACCTGTTAAATACGGCATTCATGGATAGTGGTATGTCCATTGTCGTTGACCAAAATGTTATTGTTGAAAAACCAATTCGGATGCTTTTTATTTCTTCCGGTTTAGAGAATCTCATGGTAACGCCCCGAATTCATATTGACCTTGGTGAATCTAGTTCTGCTACTTTTATTGAGGATCATAGAGGTGATTCAGATTCCTTTTTCCAAAATGGATCAACTTTTGTCACTTTAAAACAAAATGCTCAATTGGATCATATCAGAATTCAATCCAATTCTGTTACAACTGCAAACATTCTAAATATTCAGGTAGAACAAAATGCAGATAGTCGATACACTTTTTTCCAATTTGCAGATGGGAGCCAACTTGGGCGACTTAATATTTATAACAAGCTCAAAGGTGAGGGCGCCAATAGTGATATCAATGGATTGACTCTTTCAAATGATTCCCAGCATTTAGACAACCATATTATCACCGATCATCAAGTGCCATATTGTAGTAGTTCCCAAAATTTTAAATCGGTGCTTCAGGATCATTCTTCAGGCGTATTTAATGGACGAACTATTGTCCGAAAAGATGCTCAAAAAACCGATTCTAGCCAATCGAATAAGAATTTACTTTTATCCAAAAGCGCCCTTATGAATTCAAATCCACAATTGGAAATTTATGCGGATGATGTAAAATGTGCTCACGGGTCTTCCACCGGCGCCTTGAACAAAGATGCTCTTTTTTATCTCCGGTCCCGTGGATTGGATGTAATGTCTGCAAAAGCATTATTGGTACGTGGCTTTGCCACTGAATTATTGGATCTAGTAAAACATGATGGTACTCGGGGCTTTATCACAGATCGATTTGACTCTTGGCTCTCGGAGAATACAACAGTATGACTGTCCAAGAAACGTTACAGGATTTAAATGACCTTTTTTCCATTTTTGATAATCCAAAAGACAAGTTTATCCAACTCATGGATATGGCAAAGGAATCTGAAGGATTGCCCGATTCTGAAAAAACCGATCATAACAAGATATATGGCTGCACCTCTCAGGCCTGGGTTGTGGGAGATCGCGGTGATAATTCAACTTTTATTTTTCGGACTGAGTCCGATGCCATGATTGTAAAAGGTCTACTCGTATTATTAGAAAAAATATTCAATGGTAAACCCGTTGATGAAATTCTATCAGTAAACAGTACCGACATTTTGAATTCTGTCGGATTGGATGGCGCTATAACCAGCCAACGAACCAATGGGTTTTCCAATGCTGTAGAAAAAATCCAGGGCATCGTGAAATGAATCAAGTACCGAACGAAGCCATCCGACTCCTACGAGATGTAGATGCCAACATGGTTCCATCCGGTGATGAAGTGAAATTGCTAGCCGGAAATCTTGTTCGCATCACCCAAGCCTTAGGCGGTAATTATACAATTCTGATCAATGGAAATATGGTTCAGATTTCTGCCGCTAATGCGGATGCTCTTGGAATTGAAATTGTAGAAAATGCTGAATCTGAAGAACCCAAAGGAGATCTTGAGCAACAAATTTGGGATCAGCTAAAAACATGCTACGATCCGGAAATACCCATTAATATCTTTGAACTTGGACTCATCTATGGATTGGATATTTCTGATATGAATGAGGGGAAAAGTGTGAATATTAAAATGACACTAACAGCTCCAGGTTGTGGAATGGGCCCTATGATCGCTGGAGAAGTGGAACGAAAAGTGCAAGCAATCGAGGGCGTTGAAACAGTATTGGTGGAACTGGTCTGGGAACCGCAATGGAATCGAGATATGATGAGTGAAGCCGCTCAACTTGAATTGGGAATGTTCTAATGTCTTTCTCACCCGCAGAAATCAAAAAAGATTTTCCCATATTTTCTGGTTCAGACCTTGTTTATTTGGATAATGCTGCCACGACGCAAAAACCACAATCTGTTTTAGATGAAGTTGATTCACTTTATAGTGAGGCCAATGCCAATGTACACCGGGCACTTTATTCTCTAGGGAGTGAAGCAACTGAACGATTTGAAAATTCAAGGAAAAAGGTAGCCAAATACATCGGCGCCAACTCAGAAAAAGAAATTGTTTTTACGAGTGGCACAACCGAATCTATTAATTTATTGGCACGCTCAATTGGGAATACCTTAAAACCAGGTGATGAAATCCTGATCTCTGAAATGGAACATCACTCCAATATTGTTCCCTGGCAAATGGCTGCCCAACGAACCGGCGCCACATTAAAATATTTGTCCATTAAAAAAACGGGCGATTTGGATATCTCCAATTCTGAAAAATATTTCACATCAAATACAAAAATTGTATCATTAGCACATATGTCTAATGTTCTGGGAACAATCAATCCTATTAAAAAACTATCAGAAAAAGCACACCAAGTTGGTGCAATCATGATTGTGGATGGAGCACAAGGTGCTTCCCATATGCCTGTTGATGTTAAAGAACTTGGCTGTGATTTCTATGCTTTCTCCGGACATAAAATGCTAGGCCCAACTGGCATTGGTGTTCTCTGGGGAAAAACCGAATACCTAGAAGAAATGGATCCATTTATGGGCGGCGGAGAAATGATAAATACCGTTACCATGGAATCATCCACGTGGAATGATATCCCCTATAAATTTGAAGCTGGCACACCGAACTTTGCCCAAGCGGTTGGCCTTGGCGCTGCTATTGATTATTTACAGAATATAGGAATGAATAATATTGCTACTCATGAACAAATGCTCATTAAATATGCATTGGGAAAATTGAATCAAATCGATGGGTTAAGGATTCATGGTTCGGCGAAAGATCGGGGTGGTGTGATCAGTTTTAATATGGATGGAATTCATCCACATGATCTGGCACAATTCTTGAATGAAGATAATATTGCAATCCGTGTTGGGCACCATTGCGCTCAGCCTTTACTGAAAGCGTTGGGGGAAACTGCAACGGCGAGAATGAGTTTTTATATTTATAATGATGAATCAGATGTGGATAAATTCTGTGAATCATTGGAAACAATAAAGAACTACTTTTGATCACATTTTGTCATTCCGGAATCCTAGAATTTTAATTTTTTTATATCTGCTTTCGCAAGAATAACAGTAGTCGTAAAATCAATATCGTGGAAACAATATTACTTAACGATTTTCTCGATGATGGCATTATCCGTGAAAAATCATTTCGGCAAAAAGTGGATAAAATGGATTTTGAACAATACCGTAACCAGAAAGTGATCATCAAAGGTTGCGCAGACGTTGTGATCCCCACATGGGCTTATTTGATCCTGACCGCACGGTTAGCCCAGGTAGCGGAGAAACTCTATTATGGCGAACCACGGTACGCGGTTAATATTTTTAATAAAAAAGGATAAAAAAATGGAAAGAATCAATAAAAAATATCTATTACATATTTTTATGTTATTTACCGCTATCTCAATTCAAATATCCCTTCCAGGTTGTGATGATAGCGATACGGTAGAGGTCCTTCATACAGTAGAAGTATTTGAACCGACAAATGATTATAATGTTATTGTTCAAATATTTGGATTAGGTCCTATGAGTTGTGCGGCTGCCGGTGTCGTATTAGATAACTCCTATATAGAAAATGCCGAAATAACAATAAATGGAAATCAGTTGACCTTTTCCGACAGTTCTGACTTTGGTTTAAGCTCCAGTGTACCAATTGAAATGGAATTAAAATATATGTATGGTGGCAATCAAATATCCTTTACCGCTGGAACAAAATATATTCTTGAAGCGTCCCACAATGGCACTTCCATTGCATCAGGAACCGCTTATATGCCAAAGACACCTGAAATCACCAATATTGAGTCACCGTATGATCACTCCATTGATACACCACTTTTGATTGAATGGGACGAGGATGAAAATACCACATTATTTGGTGTTTCTTGTCAAACTGATATACAAGATGAATATGGAAATAGCACAGAAAAAAGTTTTGATACAACTCTTTCTTCATCAGCAACCAGTGTTACAATACCAGATACATTTTTTAATGCCCCTGGAGAATATATGCTAATCATTCAAGCTGGGTATGGAATTGACCCAAGCGTGGTCTCAGATGATCCTGATTCAACTAAAGGTTATAATATTGAGGGTCCTATAGGATCTTTTTTAGTAATGACTGCCTACCCGTCTGATCCAATGGGTGATGGATTTATTATAAACATACCCGATCCAAATGGGAGATCAAACACAAGGGCAATTCTCAATAAATCCTATAAGCAATTTCTTATAGAAAAGATTAACCGACTAAAATAGCTGGATATTTGATGGAGAATAAAGAGCGCGTCAGTTGGGAACAATATTTTATGAATATTGCTACAGAAGTGGCAACACGATCCACCTGTGACCGAAAACATGTAGGAGCAGTCATTGTTCGAGAAAAAACAATTTTATCCACGGGGTATAATGGCAGTATAAAAGGACTTCCCCATTGTGACGAAGCCGGGCACGAGATGGTGGATGGACATTGCATCCGTACAACTCATGCTGAAGCGAATGCAATCGTGCAAGCAGCAAAAAATGGTGTGGGAATAAAAGATGGCGAAATCTTTGTTACAGCTTCCCCCTGTTATAATTGCTTCAAACTCATTGCCAACGCTGGAATCAAAACAATCTATTATGATGAATTTTACCGTGATGACCGTATCATTGAACACGCAAAAGAAGCAGGCATTGAATTGATTTCCTTAAATTAATTTGATCTAAAATATTTTTTATACCCCGTGCATCAACTTTTGCAGGGGACTGAAATAATTGTCTAAACTTCGGGGTGAAACTCTTTGCCCCCATTCTCCTTTTTCTTTCATCCCTGTCTGCAGAGATCTACGATGTGTCCATTCCTGAAAATGATACTGCCAGTTATAATTATGCGGATTTTCGGATGTGGGTTAATGATTCCACGGACACACTTCGAGGTATTTATTGGTTCATGCATCCTAATAATGGCGACTCACGAAATATTGTAACTGATTCAGCTTACCAAGCACTGGTAAGCGAACAGAATTTTGCACTCATGGGTGCCCATATTTTCAATATGCATATGAATACTGGTATTGGTGATGCAGTAATTGCTGCCATGGATTCTTTTGCTGTTTTGTTCCGCCACGATGAATTGGAATTTGTTCCATTTTTCGTTAACGGCTATTCTTGGGGTGGGCAGTTTGGGTATCATTTCACAAAATGGATTCCAGAAAGAGTAGTTGGTTTTATCACGCAAAAAGGCGGGTATCATGATACCGCGGATGCTGGCGATGCCATTGAAGTCCCAGGGCTCATGTTTGTGGGCGAAAATGATCTTCCCTATCGCATCGAAAATTTGACTGGCATTTTTTTAGAACATCGCCCCTTGGGCGCGAAATGGATATTGGCCATGGAACAAGGCACTGGGCATACACAAGTCACAGACTATTCATTCCTGAATTCCTTCTTTAATACAATATCTAACCTCCGGCTACCAGATTCCATGGATGTATTTCAGCCCATACAATTGAATACACTTCCAGATACATTGGGCTGGTTTGGGGATCAGAATTCTTGGATAATTGGATCCTTTGATTGTTATGATGGTTTGATTGATTCATCATCGTGGTTCCCATCAAAAAATGTTGGAGAACGATGGCAATATTTTGTTTCAGAAGGTGAGGTCAATGATACGAGTGAATGCGATGGATCAATCGGGACGAATATCCGTATCCTTGCTGAATGGGAAGAACAGGAAGCAGTGTGGCTACAATGGCCACTACAGGTTGAACATTGGATGCGCCCGGAAATGGCGACCCTAGTTACTACGATCCAAACCCATGAGTCTGTTCATTTGATAGTCCAAAACCAAAATCATTTAAACGAAGCACAAACACAAATCCAAAATCAGGGCGGGGATCCACTCAATGTGAATTATCATATTTGGGAACACAATAATGCCTGGCTCCGGGATAATGGTCCACTTTATGTAGAGCATGATAATGAATTAATGATTCATAATATGCAATTCGATGCTTGGGGAGGATTAGTCCCCTATTGGGAAGAAGACAATGTCATTCCCTGTACAATCGCATCAGAATTAGGATTGACCTGTGACACATTAGACTTTATCATGGAACGCGGGAATTTGGAATTCAATGGAACAGGAACATTACTCACCAACTGGGATTGCTGGGAAGCCCGAAATCCAGATATTAATCAAGAAGAATTGGATTTTTATTTAAAACAGATTTGGGGATTAGATCAAATCGTTTGGACCTATGGCCATTCCGAATACGACGTAACATCAGGACATATTGATGGTGTAGCGAGGTTTGTCAATGATTCAACAGTGGTTGTCGAACAATTCACCGATTCTACAGATGTAGATGCATGGATCTATGACTCTGCCGCAGTTATAATTGCCAATGCCGGGTTTGATGTGGTTCGGATCGATATGCCGGGATATATTGATTATTACGGTTGGATTATACCAGCATTGTATTTGAATTATCTCATGGTCAATGATAGAATAATTGGGAATAAATTTAATGTTCCAGCATGGGACAATGCCGCCCAAGATGTATTAGAATCTTTATTCCCAGATCGTGAAGTTATTCTCTTATTTACGCCCGAAGTTTGTTTGTCTGGTGGCGGAATCCATTGTATCACCAATGACCAACCAAGTCATACTATATTGGCAAATTCAAATGAAAAACCAATACCCACAAAGTTTGCAACTTATCCACCTTACCCAAATCCATTCAATCCAACCACATCCATCCGATTTAATATTCCGGTAGAGATGCAGCGTGTTGGACATCCCGCTGTAAGCGGGGCAACGTCTCTACAAATTTTTGATATTACCGGTCGTGTGGTGGAAAGGCTGGTTGACAGGATAATCCAGCCGGGAAATCATGAAATTCAATGGAATGCATCACCATATTCTAGTGGGATTTATTTTGTGGAACTGCGATTTGGTAAAAAACGAATTGTTCAAAAATTATTGTTCTTAAAATAATCTAAAGTATCTGATCCAATGCAAAAACAGTCTCATTTTATATTCCTTATTCTGTTCCCAATCATTCTTTTTTCTCAAAATGAAGTTTGTTTCGAAATAGAAGACAATCCAAATCCCAACCAACCTGCTTTTTCTATATTTTCAAAATATGTGAATGTGCTGGACTGTATTCACGTCTATGCTGAATCAAATATCACCGATGAAAAGGTTCTTCATGTGGCAGCCGTTGCTGCAGAGCTTTTGGATAATGACGAAGACGGCAATGTGGACGATCCGCTCATTGAAGCTTCCCTTATAGAATTAAATACGATTATGCCGGTTTTCCAGTCAGAAAATGGAAATTCGATCGATACTTTCTTTGATAATCTTGAAGATGATGGATGCCTTGGAGCCGTATTATTCAGAAACGAAATTGACCCAAGCCAACCAGGACATTGGGGAGACGACGCCACGGTAGAGGAAGTATTACACACCATCAATTCTTGCGGGCATGTAGAAGTCTATCCTTCTCTTTATGCTCTAGAACCAAACTCGTCTGACCTGACTGCTGCCATGGATATGGCGCGAGGCGGTCAATTCATCAACATTCCAGATCCTTATCCAGATGAAGCCTGGTATCACTACGATGATTGGACCTGCGAATACGACTGCATGGCCATGGAATATTTATATTGGTGCATCGTCACAAATATGGGCATTCTTGCAGATGAACAAACATGTGCCGGCATTGCAAACGAATGGGAACCCTGTACACCGGAATTATTCGAATCCACCGATACGCTCATGTTTAATTTGGTAACCAATCCTGAGAATATGCTCCCACAACTGGCACCAGACGGGAATTATTGCCCGGCCAATGTGGGAATCGCAAAATATACTAATCCGGTGTCTTTTTCAATTTTATCCAACTATCCCAACCCATTCAATCCAACCACAACGATTCAGTTTTCTGTAAATACAAGAGCCATTGCATCCCTAGGTATTTATAATATATCCGGCAAGCTTGTCGATACATTAGTGCGTGGTGATTTTGAAGCCGGTGAGCATGAGGTAATTTGGAATGCTTTCAATCATTCCAGCGGGATTTATTTTGTGGAATTAACCTCTGGGAAAAATCGATCGGTTCAAAAATTGGTTTTGCTAAAGTAAACTTTTTGTCTTATTGTCTAACCTAATGTTAGATGAACACCAGTTAAGGAAAACCCTTAGCCACCTTGACGGCCGGGGTTACAAAGCCTATAAACAGATACAAGGTCGATTCGAATTCCCTGATTTTGAATTATTGATAGACCATGTCCAGGGTGACCCTTTTGCCCAACCTTCCAAAATTCGCCTGCGAGTTCAAAAGGAGATTTCGCAAATCCCAGAAGAATTATGGATAAACTCCGTCCGACAAATTGCACTGGAAGATTTTGTAGCTCGTGCTGTTCGCGATGCTATCAAAGAAACTGTGACACCTAAAAAAGGGACCGGTAAAAGTGGGCTCATTTTTATTGATGCAGGCAAGCAGGAAGTTTTAGAACGAACTGCTTTTGTCATTACAAAAGATTGGGTTGAAGCCCGAATACAGATTGGTCTCCCGGCCAGGGGTAGAACTATCCTGGGGCAGGAAGCCATTGAAATACTATGTCAGGAGATTCCAATTATCGTTGAGAAATCTCTTAAATGGAAATATTTGGATAAAAAGGCTTGTAACCTTTTTGTTGATTGCGTGGAAAACCAAGAATCCATTCGCAAACAATTAGATCACGCAAACCTATCTGCCTTTGTGGCCAATGGCTCCATTTTGCCTAGGGCTTCAGGCATCAGCGACCATCCATTGACTGGTAATAATTTAGTGGAATTCAAATCACCTAAATCTCTCGAAACATCTTTCCAATTAATAAATCCACTCCCTAACGGTGAAACTGTAATACATGGTCTGGGTTTCCCCAAAGGAGTCACTCTGATTGTAGGTGGCGGCTATCATGGAAAATCAACTTTACTAAAAACGTTAGAGAGATGTGTTTACCCCCACATTCCCACTGATGGTCGTGAATATGTTATCACGAATCCAAATGCAGTTAAAATTCGTGCTGAAGATGGTCGCCGAATTGAGAAAGTGAATATTGACCCTTTCATTACCAACCTGCCGCAGGATATTAAAACCGATTCATTTTGCAGCGATGATGCCAGTGGGAGTACAAGTCAAGCCGCCAACATCATGGAAGCCATTGAAGTTGGCTGTGATCTTCTCCTATTGGATGAAGATACATCAGCCACAAACTTTATGGTTCGAGATGCTCGAATGCAGAAACTAGTTCAAAAAGATCAGGAGCCAATAACACCATTTGTAGATCGAATTCGGGAATTGTATGAAATTCAAGGTGTTTCTACTATTCTGGTTATGGGTGGATCCGGTGATTATTTTGATGTGGCGGATACGGTGATCAAGATGAAGGATTATGTAGCACATGATGTGAGTGATGAAACTCAAAAAATTGTAAAAGATTATCCGACCCAAAGACAGGTTGAAGTTCCAAAACCAATAGAACAGATATCTGGACGCATCCCAATTTCTTCATGTTTCAATGCATCTCGAGGTCGTAAAAAAGTAAAGATTGATATTCAAGGAAATGATAAAATTATTTATGGGACTGAAGCCATCGATCTTCGATTTGTAGATCAACTGGTGGAAATGAGTCAAACCCGAGCCATTGGCCATGCTATTTATTTGGCTTCACAATTCATGATGAGAGACTCTCAATCTCTAAAAGAAATAGTTCAATCTTTGGAAGATTATTTTTGTGATAATGGTCTCGATTCTCTCGACCCTTTTTATGAAAAAGAAAAGCATCCTGGTAATTATTCACGCCCTCGTAAATATGAAATTGCAGCAGCTATTAATCGGATAAGAACCCTAAAAATCATATTTAGCTCTAGATAGCTTTAATAATTCTCATTTTCCTATGTAAATTTTTTATCTTGAATACTTATGGATAACCCCGCATTAACACTCGGTTTAGCCATGGCTTTGGGAATGATGTCCCAGGTTATTGCCCGAAAATTTTATCTTCCTGGGATTGTTGTTCTACTCGCTGCCGGTGTCATTTTTGGCCCCGATGGATTAAGTTGGATTCAACCTTCTTCTCTGGGACCAGCCCTGCAAATCATTGTGGGATTCGCTGTGGCTGTGATTCTCTTTGAAGGTGGAATGAATCTTCGAATCAGCCGCATCAAACGAGAAGAATTAGCTATCCGCGGGCTCATTACGATTGGTGCACTTATTACCCTCATTGGCGGTACACTGGCTGCGCTTCTTATCCTGGGATGGGATTTTCGTACATCCATACTCTTTGGAACTTTAATTATTGTAACAGGTCCCACTGTTATTACACCTTTGCTAAAAAGGGTGCGGCTTCAACATGGTGTCAGTACGGTCTTAGAAGCAGAAGGGATTTTATTGGATGCCATTGGCGCTATCGTAGCTGTAGTTGCATTGGAGATTGCTCTCAGCCCTTCCGGACTTTCATTCATTAAAGGGCTTTTTCATATTATTTCCCGACTTACAGTTGGTACAATTCTGGGAATAGCAGGTGGTGGTTTACTATCACTTTTATTTCGAATACGAAAATTAATCCCGGAAGGATTGGAAAATGTTTTTATTTTGAGTTGGGTTTTCGCATTATTCCAACTTGCCAATACAGCAAGTCCGGAGAGCGGCATCGCCGCAGTAACTATTGCCGGAATGACGATCGGAAATTCAAAAACATACATTCAAAGAGAATTATTAGAATTCAAAGAACAGCTAACGGTACTCATGATTGGGATGTTATTTATTCTACTTGCCGCGGATGTGCGAATTACAGATATACAATTGCTAGGATTGAAAGGTATATTGACTGTCCTATTCTTGATGCTTGTTATTCGGCCGCTATCCGTTTTCGCTGCCACTGCCAATTCTGACTTAGATACACGGCATAAATTACTATTATCATGGATTGCTCCCCGGGGAATCGTT
>MPLX02093790.1_pt1 | contig 11105 bp, 12 predicted proteins | sample 1617341 | NCBI WGS metagenome assembly MPLX02 (sample SAMN05944804, study PRJNA350692) | marine metagenome | biome: marine; feature: ODZ; material: water; isolation source: 120 m water sample filtered on 0.2 um supor filter | place: Pacific Ocean | collected 2012-04-08 | depth 120m m | reverse complement strand
CTCAGCCAACTTCATCCGTGGAGCAGATTGATAACAAAGCCAAACGCCTAGCTGACTTCTTTAACGGCAAAGTACTGGATGTAGACCTTTAAAGATTCATACTTTCACAGGCTGCTGGCCATGATGACTGGTCTTGGCCCACACCAAACGCTTTGGCAACACTGCCATCCTTACTGTTACCCAAGGGATCACCACAAACCAATGGGTCAGATAAGCAATCCCCAATAAAAGATTCCACGGAGTTGGAGATGGCAAAGCCGGCCCCTCACTAATTCTCCTGCAACCGCGCCAGTAGGCCAAACCTGAAACGCTAAATGCCACGATCGAGAGAGGCCAATAAGCTGGGATGGTGCGAGTGAAAAGTGTGGTGAACAGATCAACGAAAGACACCACCGGAAGAGCATATTGAAGAAGAAAGAAACAAGCCAAATCACAGCGTTGAGCGAGCGTCAACTTGCCGAACATCAATACTGGCCAGTAGTCAAAAAAGCGCTGTAAGCCACCCTCTGCCCAACGCTGACGTTGTTTCCAAAGAGCAGGCAAAGTCTCCACTGCTTCCTCCTGCACTGGAGGATCCCAAAGGATACCGATCAAAGCCCCAGCCGTAAGCAAACGGAAACTCAGATCGAGGTCATCAGTGACCGTATTTTCATTGAATCCTCCACAGTCTTCAAGCGTGCTGCGACGCAGCAATTGGCCATTTCCACGCAATTCCACCACACGTGCACTTAGTAAACGACCCTGCTGAATCAAAGCGTCCATAGCCATCTCCATGGACTGAACCCTTGTGAGCAGATTGTTCTGAATATTGACCACTGCCTTACGCAATTGCACCGCTGACCAACCACCCTGTTGCGCAAATAGAACCAGACGCTTGAGCAGGTCATCCTGCAACTGGGCATCGGCATCAAGAATCAACAGCCAATCCCCCTGAACCTGCTGCAAGGCAGTATTTAGAGCTCCAGACTTGCCACCCCCTGCACCTCGAGGACGATGGATCACATGAAGATCAGGAAACCGCTGCCGCAAATCATCCAGTAGAGCTGGCGTTTGATCCTGACTGCCATCATCAATAATCCAAATCGCAAGCTTTCCCTGGGGATAACGAAGCGTTGCTAAGCGTTCTACCAAACGATTAACCACAGTTTGCTCATCCCTTGCAGCTACCAAGACATCAACAGTGGGCCAGGCTTGATCCGCAGGAGGCTCCAAAGCAATTGGATTGGAATTTTCAAACGAATTATCCCGATCATTTAAGACAGTACGTAGGCAATAACCTCCCAAGACAAAAGCCAAAGTAATTGCGGGGAAAAGACTTCTAACCCCTTCCAACCAAAAGTGGGGTGCTGCACCAGCCCAGCCGCAAACAATCAGAAACAGGGCTGTCTTGCCGCGTCGATGATCCCCAATGACAGCGGCCGCGGCCATAGATAGTCTCGAAGTTCAGGGACTCTAAAGGGCTTTCTTTAACTCAGGCAAAGGTGCATAGGTCGTTCCTGGATAGTAATGACTGAGAATCTGTTCAGTGGTCCAGCCCCGACGAGCCAAATCAACTGCTCCAGCTTGAGAAAGTCCAGCCCCGTGGCCAAAGCCACCACCAGAGAACTTCCAAACCCCTCCACCAACTGACTGAACTACAAACAGGGTGCTTGGTAACTGCCGCAAACGGCGTCTAATGCCGTCCAATCGCAGCACCACTGGAGCCTGATTGTCCTCACCACGAATCTCCAAAGCCAATACCCGGCCACTTGAACCCCGCTTAAGCACAGTCAACTGCTTAGGCAGGAAGGAGCGACTGGGTGCCAACGAACTCAAAGCTTGCTGCAATTGAACGGCTGTCAGCTCACGGGTCCAACGAAAACGAGGATGACTCTTTCCATACGCACCATCATCGTCATCCAACAACAAACTCAGAGCAGAGCTCTTATTAAGTGGCAAAGAAAATCGATCCGCCCATACGGCTGATCCATCCAACTCAGCCCGCAGGTATGGAACAGGCTGCATGGCCCAAGCTTCAGAACCAGCTGCCATCACACCACCATTGCTGGCGTGATAAACCGCATTAATGGGCTGCTGCTTCCAACTCAGCACCTTGCCAGCAGTATTCGCAATCGCCTGACGTACACCAACACTGGCCTGCCTGGGATCGCTATACACCTGACACTGGGTATCACTGCAAAGGTGATATCCATCAATCGCAAACCGATGGCTATTGGCAAGCGCCCAAGTTCTTGCAAGCACCGTCTGAGCAGCTAATGCTGCTGGCGGAGCCCCAGCTCCAATCTCATGAGGCACCACCCCCTCCAAGTAGCGCTGCAAGGGAACCTGTTCCACCAGAGTCCAGCTTCCATAGGCATTGGCTTGCAATTGAAACGGCCCTAAATACACCCCACCCTTCCAACTCAGACCTTGAGGAGCATCAATTTGAACCGGACCAACCAGGGTGCGACCACCACTAGCCTCCTCAATTACAGGCTGTAGTGCTGAAGTAACCGTGTCCTGCCAAAAGCGAAGATCAACTCCCTGAAGAGGTCGCACCCCTTGCGCTACCCACACTTCCCAATCATTGGGATGAGCAACCGCGGCATCAACACCCTGCTGACGCCATCGAGATGCGACTTGCTCTGCTGATTCGAAACTGGCAAACGGACCTGCCACCTGACGTGCGAGCTGCAGGGGTGTCTCGAGCGGTACCAACCTCCAGGTGAGCGTAATCACTGGAGCCTGATGCACTTCACCGCGAGCATCCCGAAGCACCAAAGACTCACTACCCGCACTGACCAAACGTAACGATGGTGCTGAATGCGTAGACGTTGTGCCTTGACCCAGAAAAGGCTGTAAGGCTACCCACAACAAAGACCTGCCGGATATTGGTGCAGGCGCTACTTGCACCACCTGATGAGTAGGCAGAGCAACAAACGTTGGTGGTGCAGTTACCTCGTTGGCCTCACAACCCAAAGTAAGGCCACCGAGAAGGAAAAGTGCACCGCTGAGTCCTTGCTTAGAGCGAGACAGAGACTTCTGAAAAACCTTGGCCAACGATGCGCAATATGAGAACACCCATCATGAGGAATTTGGCTTCTGGCAGGTCTTAATCGTAAAGTTGCTGTTTGTGCGCAAGCCGCCAGAGATGCCCAAGCTCAAGACCCGCAAAGCTGCCGCCAAGCGGTTCAAGGCAACCGTCACTGGCAAATTCATGCGTCGTCGTGCATTTCGCAATCACCTGCTAGACCATAAAAGCCCGAAGTTAAAGCGCCATCTCGCAACCAAGGCCGTTGTGGATGAGCGCGATGCGGACAATGTGCGATTGATGCTTCCTTACGCCTGAAAAACAAGTTCAACAAACAGCTGTTAACAAGCTGATCTGAGTTTCTATTCCTTCTTGACTTCTTAAACCATGGCTCGCGTCAAAAGAGGCAACGTCGCCCGCAAACGCCGTAACAAAATCCTGCGACTGGCCCGCGGCTTTCAAGGCAGCAATGGAAGTCTCTTCCGGACTGCCAACCAACGGGTAATGAAGGCTCTTTGCAATGCCTATCGGGATCGCCGGCGCCGCAAACGTGATTTCCGTCGTCTCTGGATTGCTCGCATCAATGCAGCTGCTCGGATCAACGGCGTGAGCTATAGCCGCCTGATCGGTGGCCTAAAAAAAGCAGACGTACGCCTAAATCGAAAAATGCTGGCCCAGCTAGCCATGAGCGATCCCAATAGTTTTGCCAGCGTGGTGGGCTCCGCCAAGAGCTAAATTCAATTCTTAGCTAAGACTGCGAAAAATACAGACCTCCAAAAAGGGGGTCTTTTTTTGTCTCTAATCGGAGAAGCGAAATTTTTGCTGGAGTTGACAACAACCAGCCGATGGCGCTAGTACACATGTACTTAGGCGATCGGCATGCAACATGAATCGGCTATTTTCCGCTCTGCCTATAGAGCAAGCGAACCTGAAACCTGGAGCGATTTCGACTCCAGAGAACTTCAATCCTCATGCTCAGGCGAGGTCTGCATGACCTGCCAACACTTCAGATATACAACCACTAAACAATGCATCTCGCTGCTGAGCTGTCCGCTTCATCAATGCTTGATCCCACAAGGAAAACACCTGAACAAGAAGTGCCCACAATGGTTACTCAGGCGAGAGATGGAAATCGGTTGGTGCCCTGAAGCAGCCTAAATGGCATTGGATAACTGGCAAGTGCCAATAAGTTCTAAATGCCTTCAATTCAGCCTCCATCCTTTGACATGAGCGCAATTGATTTGATGGGCCAGTTCACTCAAGACCTCATCTCACTGGTAAGCAAGTACTACTAAAAACTGGTTCTCTTTTGAAAGATTTCAAGCCAGCCAATGGTGGGGACTACTTTTAAAAGAGAAGTGGAGACCTCTAGAACACCAGTGCCGATGTCTAACGAAGAAAAAATGCTGGGCCAACGCCTGCACTCAACATCAGTGAACCTTTGGCTGAAGATCTCAATGCCATTTGAGGGATGGTTATTACGAAAGAAAAACAGCTGTTGAAAGCTAAAAATCAATTCAACAAGTGCCTTGATTTCGCTCCAAATACCATTCCACCACAAAGAACTGTACGCAAACCATGAACACCCAGACCTATCTGATCGGCCTAATTAGCTTGCTCGCAATCGTTGCTGTGGTGGTAGGCATTCAGGTGATCAGAGTGCGACGTGACGAGCAAGCCCTGATACGACTTGAAAAAAGTGGTGCCGCCTCTTCAAAAGAAGCTTCTGACCTCTATGAGCTGGCCTCAGTACAGCTCCGCAAACGGCTCTATCCCCAAGCCATAGCAAACCTGCGCAAGGCATTGAAGCAGCTAGTTGGAGAGCCCGATGAAGCAAAGGCTCTGATCGAAAATGCCCTGGGTTTTGCACTCGCGGCTCAGAAAGACTATGCAGCCGCTGTGCGTCACTACCAATCAGCCTTGCAAGCTAAAGCTGACTACCCAGTAGCCCTCAACAACCTTGCCTTTGCCCAAGAACGCCTTGAGCAAGAATCTGAAGCCTATGAGTTATATCAAAAGGCACTGGTTTTAGATCCCAAAAACAAAACCGCACGCAAACACGTAAAACGACTCGAAAAAACACAACGTACAAACTCACCAGAGCCCGCGGATGGGCAAGGGTTCTGAAGCCTGTGCCTGAACTGCACAAGAACTGCTGAGATTCAACGTACCCCCAGGATTGCCAAGACGATTTGCCTGCCAACCCGAAAGGGTGAAATCCTGAAGACCAAGGAATAAACCACCTGGCTCCATTCCTGGAATCAACTGATCAGCAAGGGGAAGCAACTCCAACTGAGTTGACTTGGCATTCAAGTTTCCTTGCACAGGGGTTGTAACGCTACCGAGACGCATCTCCCCACGTAAATCAATGATCTGACCAATTGGGACGACCTTGGCAAGGTTCAACGTCACATCAACCTGAGGCTCATCGCCAAACGACTTGTAAGTCCCACACCACTGGCGGGACAATGTCGCCGCAAGCTCAACGGCTCGCTCTACAGGATCAAAGCGCTCTAAAGAGCCATCCGATACTGACGGCACAGCCTGCTGAGAAGAATCCGGCGGCAAGAAGTTAAAGAGCTCTAAAGGAACCTCACTCTGAATTGGCAGATCCATAGCGAGCAGGATGGGCATGGAAAATCATGATGATGCCTGCACGCTAAAGCCAATCGACTCCTGCAGGAAGCATCGCGATGACGTTCCAACAACCTCACCAGCGCCAATGGTTCTGACACCCACCTCCCCTGACCTTCTCAGCATCGGCAATCGCGACTTCCACAGCCGATTATTCACAGGCACTGGCAAGTACCCCAGCTTGCAGGTGATGCAAAAGAGCCTGCAAGCTTCAAGATGCCAAATGGTGACGGTAGCTGTAAGACGTGTTCAAACAATGGCATCAGGCCATGCCGGACTTATGCAGGCGATCGACTGGTCAGCCATATGGATGCTGCCCAACACCGCTGGTTGTGCAACAGCTGAGGAAGCCATTCGCGTAGCCCGAATGGGCCGCGAACTCGCCAAGCTGGCGGGCCAAGAAGATAACAATTTCGTAAAACTCGAAGTAATCCCCGACAACCGCCATTTGCTACCTGATCCTTTTGGCACTCTTGAAGCTGCTGAACAGTTGGTAAAAGAAGGCTTCGAAGTATTGCCATACATAAATGCCGACCCACTATTGGCCAAGCGCCTGGAAGAGGTGGGCTGCGTCACGGTGATGCCCCTGGGTTCACCAATTGGATCAGGTCAAGGCCTTAGGAATGCAGCCAACATCTCCCTAATCATCGAGAACGCTGAAGTGCCTGTGGTGGTTGATGCTGGAATCGGTGTCCCCAGTGAAGCGGCACAGGCCCTGGAGATGGGTGCAGCCGCTGTGCTGGTCAATAGCTCTATTGCCATGGCCAAAGATCCAATCGCAATGGCAGAGGCAATGCATTGGGCAGTTCAGGCAGGCAGACAGGCCTACAAAGCTGGACGCTTACCCCAACGCACCGAAGCCTCGCCAAGCTCACCAACCACAGGAATTGTTGACGAGTCAAGTACCAGGTAACTATGAAAAAATATAACGAAAAAGGCCGCGCGGGCAGTCGTGTCCATAAGGTCCGCCGAGTTGTTGGCGCGCCATGCAAGTCACCGAAGAAGACGGTGGACGACTAAACGCCTTTGCGAGAGAACCCCGCATGGAGGTGATGGATATACAACACAGCAGCAACATCAACTTTCGACTAATTCTCATCGGTGGAGGCCTACTTACGGCGTGCCTAATCATCGCCAAGATCGCCATCAGCTGAAAACCCTGTAGTAGCTTGCCCTGAGTGAGCTAATTGCTCGTTCCTGCAGGAGTTTGCGTTGAAAGTTTTCGTTCTAGGCGGCGATGGCTTCTGTGGATGGCCCTGTGCTGTAAACCTTGCGGACGGAGGTCACGACGTATTGATCGTGGACAACCTCAGCCGCCGCAAGATCGATATCGACCTCGAAGTGGAGTCACTGACTCCAATCACAAACATTGGTGAACGCCTTAAAGCCTGGGAAGAGATCGGAGGAAAACCAATCCGTTTCGAGCACATGGACATCGCCCATGAGTACGACCGGCTGGTGACAATGCTCCAAACAGAACGACCTGATGCCGTAGTGCACTTTGCCGAGCAACGTGCAGCTCCCTACTCGATGAAAAGCAGCTCTACCAAGCGCTACACCGTCGATAACAATGTCAACGGCACCCATAATCTGCTAGCTGCAATTGTTGAAAGCGGTCTTGACATCCATATCGTCCATCTAGGAACGATGGGGGTATATGGCTACGGCTCCCACCGCGGTGCCACCATCCCCGAGGGATATCTCAAGGTGGAAGTTCCCCAGCCAGATGGCAGCCGTTTCGAAGAAGAGATCCTGCACCCAGCCAGCCCTGGCAGCGTGTATCACATGACCAAGACACTCGATCAACTGCTATTCCTCTACTACAACAAAAATGACCAGATCAGGATTACTGATCTTCATCAAGGCATCGTCTGGGGAACCAATACCGAAGCAACAGCAAGAGATCCGCGTCTAACTAACCGCTTTGATTACGACGGCGACTACGGGACGGTTCTAAACCGCTTCCTGATGCAGGCAGCAATTGGTTATCCCCTCACTGTGCATGGAACAGGCGGTCAAACCCGTGCCTTCATCCACATCCGCGATTCAGTCAAATGCGTGCAACTGGCCTTGGAAAACCCTCCGAGCAAAGGCGAGCGGGTCAAAATCTTCAACCAAATGACCGAAAGCCACCAAGTGGCTGAACTCGCCAAAAAGGTAGCGGCCCTCACCGACGCCAAGCTGAACTATCTTCCAAACCCCCGCAACGAAGCAGTAGAAAATGATCTGATCGTTGATAACCGCTGCTTCATCGAACTCGGGCTCAAGCCCACTACCCTCGATGACGGCCTACTTGCTGAAGTAGTCGATGTTGCCAAACGCTGGGCAGACCGCTGCGACCGCAGTCGTATCCCATGTGTATCGGCCTGGACATCGACCCAGGCTGAGGCAATCAAGCAAGCTTCCTAAAAGCCTGCCCACCCCACCCGGTACCCCAGTGAAAATTGCCTTTTTCACCGAGACCTTCCTACCAAAAGTGGACGGGATCGTTACACGACTAACCAAAACAGTGCAGCACCTGGTTGAAGCAGGTGACGAGGTGTTGGTGTTCTGCCCTGAAGGCTGTCCAAGCAATTACATGGGTGCCGGGTTGATAGGAGTGCCCGCTATGCCACTTCCGCTCTATCCAGAGCTGAAACTTGCCTTACCAAGACCAGCGGTCGCCGAAGCCCTAGAAAACTTCAAGCCTGATCTGATCCATGTTGTCAATCCAGCCGTACTGGGCCTGGGGGGAATCTGGCTGGCCAAAACCAGCGGAATCCCACTAATAGCGAGCTACCACACCCATCTCCCGAAATACTTAGAGCATTACGGAATGGGCATGCTGGAGCCCTTGCTCTGGGAGCTTCTCAAGGCAGCCCACAACCAAGCCGTTCTCAATCTCTGCACATCAACAGCGATGGTGGCCGAATTGAGCGAAAAAGGCATCCACAAAACAGCACTTTGGCAACGAGGTGTAGACACCGAACTATTTCGACCAGAACTGCGCAATGAAGCCATGCGCAGCAAACTTTTAGGCAAATACGATGATCATGGTGCGCTGCTGCTCTACGTGGGACGCCTATCCGCCGAAAAACAAATCGAGCGAATTAAACCAGTATTGGATGGTCTCCCCCAGGCTCGCCTAGCCCTAGTAGGCGATGGACCTCACCGCCAACAACTTGAAAAAGCATTCGAAGGCACAGCCACAACGTTTGTCGGCTATCTCGAAGGAGAGGAACTAGCTAGTGCCTATGCCAGCGGAGATGCCTTCCTGTTCCCCTCTAGTACTGAAACCCTTGGACTGGTGCTACTAGAAGCGATGGCAGCCGGTTGTCCTGTAGTAGGTGCCAACCGTGGTGGCATTCCAGACATCATTACGGACGGAGAGAACGGCTGCCTCTACGAGCCAGATGGAGTCGATGGAGGATCCGCAAGCCTGATCAATGCCACCCAAAGACTCCTAGGCAACGATGTAGAACGACAGGGTCTTCGCAAAGCGGCCCGTAACGAAGCCGAACGCTGGGGATGGGCTGGTGCTACGCAACAACTACGCGGGTACTACAGACAAGTCCTAGGGGAATCGCTCAACCTGGCCGCCTAAAAACAGGATGCCCTCCACATTGCTGTGACATCAGGGAGTTCAACTAGAGGTTATGAGATTCCAAGCCTGAAGCACCTGACGTGCCATTGGCAAAGCATGCACCGAACCGCCACCAGGAGTGTTCTGAGCAAAAGCCACAACAACAATTTCAGCTGACTCATATGGCGCAAAACATGCAAACCAGGCGTGATCAGGGCCGCCGGTACTGTCCTCAGCTGTACCCGTCTTGCCGGCTACTGGAGGGAAGTTAGGCAAATTGATACCCGATCCAGTTCCATCCTCAACAACCTTGCGCAAACCACGCCGAATCGTCGCCAATGTGGAGGGTTTGATATCTACCTTGGTGCGTCGCAACGATGAAGTCCAGTCGGTCTTGCCTTCCGCAAGATGAGGCGTGACCAAATAACCACCATTGGCAAATACGGCATAAGCACGAGCAAGTTGCAAAGGAGTGATCTGAACCACAGATTGGCCAATAGAAGCGTTGACCATATCCGAGGTGCCCCAAGGCTCACCGCGACGGGGGGGGTATTTCACTGCCCATTCCTTATGCCCAACCAAGCCCTTAGCCTCCTGATAACCTATCTCAATTCCAGTACGAGCATCGAAACCAAGCTTGATAGCGGCCTGATAAAGCGCCTTTGAACCAACACCCATACCTACCTGATAAAAGAAGGTATTGCTGGAAAAGCGCAGTGCATCTTCGTAACCAATAGTGCCAAATCCGGCACCATTGTGTTCTTTAAAGGGAATACCACCATAAGGAATAAAAGCAGCTGTCTTCAGGCGCACATCTGCTGGAAACTTTCCGCTCTCCATACCCGCCATACTGGTTACCGGTTTCCAGGTACTGCCAGGGTCATAAGCATTCATTGCCCTACTAAATAGTGGCTCACTAGGTGAATTAAATAGCTGGTAGTACTCTTGATCAGGAATGAACAATTGCGAAAAGAAATTAGGATCGAAGGTTGGCCTACTTGCCATGGCGAGAATGGCTCCATTGCGAGGATCTAATGCCACGATTGCGCCGCCAGGCTTATCAGAAAGAGCCTTCTCAGCCGCCAACTGCAAATCAAGATCAAGGGTGAGGACGAGGTCTCTTCCAGCCTGAGAAGGCTTATCTCCAAGACTCCGCTGGACCTCTCCCATCGCATTCACCTCAAGCATCTGACCACCCCACTTCCCACGAAGAAGAGACTCATAAGCCGCTTCCACCCCGATCCGACCGATGCGATCGCGAATGTCGTAACCCTGATCACCAAGAGTCTTGAATTCCTTTTCATTAATCGGCTGTGTGTAGCCGAGAACATGAGCTGCGAGAGTGCCATAGGGATAATGACGCAGCACATCAACATCGACTTGAGCACCTTCAAAACTGCTAGCCAACTCTCGGAAACGCAGAACTTGCTCTGATTTCAAATCAGTGGCCAAAGTGATGCGATAGCGATCTTTACTAACCCCCTTACGCAGCTCCCTTAAAGACTTCAGTCTTCTCTGATCTAAATCCTCCTTGTCAAGATTTAGTAACTGGGAAAGACTGTCACGAAGTGCAGGCCAATTGGCATCATTTACTAATCGGGGGTACAGATAAAGGTTGTAACTGAGCTTGCTTGAAGCAAGCTCACGTCCTTTGCGATCGAGCAACCGACCGCGAATAGGTGAACGAGGTACTCTGCGAATCCGAGTTTTATCAGCCAACTCTCGATATCTCGCCCCTTGTATTAGCTGTAACCAAGACAGACGCGCGACCATGGCACCGCAAAACAAAAGCACCAAAGCAAGCAATACCTTCGGCTGCTGGCCTAAGCCACTGTGCCTGTGATTGACACTTCCCAAAGGCCGCGGTCCACCCATCGACGTCAGCCTTGTTGAGCTACT
>MPLX02077839.1_pt1 | contig 11105 bp, 14 predicted proteins | sample 1617341 | NCBI WGS metagenome assembly MPLX02 (sample SAMN05944804, study PRJNA350692) | marine metagenome | biome: marine; feature: ODZ; material: water; isolation source: 120 m water sample filtered on 0.2 um supor filter | place: Pacific Ocean | collected 2012-04-08 | depth 120m m | reverse complement strand
TCCTAGAGGTTGGTTAACAACTCCTAGAGTTTCTGGTGTTAAATAACTAAGATTATTTTCAATAGTTATATTTCCACCTGTTAGGGTTAGTAAATAAGTTGAGTCGGAACCTATAGATTCTCCGACTGATTCAGAAACATCATATGTTGCTGTCATACTTGTTAATTTTTGTCTAACAAAGTTAGACGTACTAGATACGCCTTCGTTAATAAGACCTTTTTTTGCTTCTGCATCTGCAGCGGTATCAAGCGTAGCTTGTTCTGTTATAATAGCTCCTTGACCAGACCAAGCAACTTGTGCTAGTCCATCAATGTCAAAGTCTATCGAAGCAGAACCTACTGAACAATTTGATATTTTGTAAATTGTTACATTACCGTCCGCAGTTGTTGCATAAGAACCGTCTGTGTCGTTAGCCGCTCCAAGTACAAAGAATAAATCAAATACTCCGAGTGCTACCATGTTTGAATTTTCAAAATTAAACACATTTGGTTCCCAAGATGAAGCTGTTGGTGCTCCCGTTCCACCTGTTGCTAGGTTATACGTGGTTGCACTCATAGCTCCCCACAAGGGACCTTCTACGGCAAATTTCTTGCCTTGTCCAGCGTGTTGTCCTACACCACTAGCAATATTCCAAGTATCACCGGCAGGACTGCTTCCAGTACCTGAAAGGGTTGGTCTCATGTAAGTACTAAAACTCCATTCAGCAGGAGCAAAAGAGTCATTGAACATAGCTCGTCCTCTCTTACTTCTGAGGGTTGACCCATCTGCAGCCTCGTTCAGAGTAATCTCTGAAGTATTGGTTGCCTGGCTGAATGAGAATCCATCTAGTACTGGTATTTCATAAAGTGCATCGTCTGTGCCTACTGCACTAGCGTGAAACTTCATAAATACTTTGGTATCTCTACTAAAATGAAATGCCATTATTTTCTCCTATCGTTCTCTGAAAAGAGCCTTGCTATATGTTTATAAAGCTTAGCCATTTTCTAGTATCGGATCTCTACGACGACTTCTCCTACGCCGAGAGGCTCCAAAACGCCTTCGTCCGTGTCGACTGTCAGAATTGTTGTCTGAATTGTCGTATGGGACGCTCCTGTTGAATCCGTATATGTGATTGGATCATAATCCTCCATTACAGTTTCAACATCTTCTAGTAACTCTTCTAGTGCTAAAATGACGTCATCATTGTCGTTCACATAACATCTAATAGTTACTCGTAAAAATCTAAAGCGGAATCCTCCGCCATCATACTGTCTAGTCTCTCCACCCGCTCCTACTTGGATAGATGGAAATTCCGTTGTTTCGTCCCAAAACCTAAGTCTGGGACTGACATCTGCAACAGCTGTTCTCATTGGAGGACTGCCGTTTAATGTCTGTTCTAACTTCTCTGCGATTGCTCCTACTATGGCTCGTCTACGCGTTGAATATTTTCTTGCTGTAGTTGCGTCCATTATACTCTCCTAATCGTATGAGGTTGTCTCCCTAAAATTGTTGTTGCTAGTTCTCTTATGCTCTCCCCTATTATCTTTCTAGGGTCTCTTTGAGTGCTACCTTGTTTAAAACCGGGCTCAAAAGTTTGGTATGGCTCTTTCAGATAAGTATAGTCAACTCCAATACCTCCTTTAGGGCCTTGATGAATCATATCAACTCTAGCTGAGTTAGCGAATCTACCTGTTCTAAATACAAGCGCAGGTTCACTCATTTTTGATGCCACCATTTGAGGTAATGCCTCATTTAATATATTTCTTAAAGCTATTGGACTTGGACCTGTTTTACCTTGTCCTGCAACTGCTCTTCCCTTAAACTTTTTAGCTTTTACCTGTGAAGCTGCTACTGCTTTTATCTTCTTTTGTAGCTTTCCTACACTAAAACTTGCTACTCCTGACTTGCTTTTGGGAACCTTCTTTGATAACTGTTTATTAACTTTAAGTCTAAAGTCAACGCCACCTTTTTTTCCACCTTTCTTGCTTTTTACCCCTTTACTTATCTCGTCAAATAATCTATTCATTTGAATTTGAGACATCATATCTGCTCTACTTGGTGAACCTGACATTAACGCCCACGCTTTAAGCAGCGGACTCATGTTCTTAGCTATTGCTTTCTCAACTTCCCATGCAAGTTTTCTTGATACCTCTCTATAATCAAATCCGTCCATTGTTCTTTGTTGCATAGTTCCGCCTGGGGCAACAGGAGCTCTACTAATAATTTCCAGTTGAATAACTAAATCTTCATTCCACTTCAACGTTGTCGGGTCTGCAAACTTAGATAAACTAAAGTGCTTTTCTAAAACGTCTCTATAAATCTCTAATGTCTCTTCAAAAACAGCTCTATCTAATTTTAAACCTATAGTATCTGGATTTTTATAATCTTCCTCAAGTCTTTTACTTTCCTTCAGAAACTTATCGATTTGATCCATAACACCAGTTGTTGTTTGGTGCCCTTTTACTCTTTCATCGGGCTTTGTTCCGCCACCTGATGTTAGTCCATGGCCTTTTATAAGCATATATTCTGAGGATATATAAGAAACACCAGCTGTATCAACTTGTACTTCTATACCCCCTCTTGCCAACTCCTCTGCTACTTTATGAGCTTTCTGATAAATCTCTTTTCTTATTTCAGAAAGAAGATATCTATAACATTGTCTAAAACTAGCAAGTACTATATTAAAATGCCCCGTTCTAGCTTTTGCTTCGTAACTTTTCGACATATTTATCATGCCTTGTGCTACCATAAGAGAAACTTGTACTGCAGAGGCTTCAAATGCCCAATTTTCTCCCTTTATAAACTTTTCCTTAGACATAGACACCCGTGCGTGTGGGAAACCTCCACCGTTCAAAAATCCACTATAATGTTTGGGTATCCTTTTAAACTGACCGTAAAACTTCCCTTGAATCATTCTCTTTATAGCCTCTTCATCAGGCTCTAATAAAATAGCATTTGATTTTCTGTTTACTTCCATACAAATGTCTACTACATCACTAACCATTATATTTTGGATAGTAGAGTTTTTAGCAGTTATTCGGTGTCTAAATAAATCATAAGAAAGCTCTCTTATTTCTTTACTCCACCCAATTTGCTCTTTAAAATAATCTGCTATGTTTTTAATCATATCACGACTCTATGTAAATCTAGTACTCTTTTGATATGATCTGGAAAGTCAGTACTATTTCGAAGACCTGCAGTAGACTGATTCTGTATACTTGCTCCGCCTAAGCTCATTCTGGCTTTATGCTCATCTTTTAAATAATAAGTTATTAAATCAAAAACTGCTAATTGCAAATCTTTGGGTGTAGCGCTATATCCAGCATTATAAGTTATTTTAACTGCTCCTTCGCCTTTTGCCCAACTTGCTCTTTCTCCGTTCTTAGTAGTTCTAATTACAGCATCTGCATCACTATCGAAGTAATACTCGTAATTACCAGTAGTTAACTCACTATAAGGTTCTGAGTATGCTGTTCTTTCTTCTACTTTATCTATTGCTGTTACTGGACTTTCACTCAAAATTATTACCTGAGTGTATAAGTCTCTTACTGAAAAGGTTTCTACTTTATCAGTACTAAAGTAATCAATAAATGTTGTTCCACAATATTTTTTGACAAGATCACTAACTTGAGGGACAATAACACCAAGACGATCGTCGTCCTTCTCGCCTCTCATGCCTTCCGCGTCCTTATATTCGTAAACTGTTATTAAATCTGCCATAATCTTCTCAAAAAATATTGTAGTGGGGGCGAACCCCCACCACAAAATTGTTAACTATTAACTAGCTTTGTATTTGTAAGCCCACTTCGAAGTTGCGCCTGCGATTAAATCGTCAAACCCAATTCTTTGTGAAGCAACAAGTACTCTGCGCTGATTTGCCACTTCGTAATCTGACTCTAGAGTCACACCACGTAATCTTGGCATTACATAGTTTCTAGGATAAACTGCTATCGCTCCAAACCCGTTGGCTGCTTGTGCAGGGAACTCGTCACAAAGAAGAATCCTTGATCCGAATACCTGTCCAATTTCACCATTAAGTTTAGTAGCCATATCGCCCACTAGGTTAGCATCTTGGAACTCTGCGTCTTCCAATAGTTGGAAGTACACTGCTTGAGATACTACATAAACTACGTCGTTAGGATTAACTCCGTATTTGCCCATGTTCTTTCTCAAACTTAAAAGTTCTGCGGCTGTTACAGTATCGGTTGCAACGGCTGTAGTTGATTGTGTTTGATCACTATCAGCTGCTGCCATGGTTACTAGACCATCAAACGTTCCTGATGTGTATACACCAGTTGAATGATTTCCTAATAGGATTGCATTTTCAATACCTTTTGCGTGAGATCTTACGATTGACTCTCTGATTAACGGAAGAATAGGCATAATTGCATCTTCTTCTGTTTCATTTCCTAAGTATGATTGTGAAATCAATTTCTTAGTTGTGAGAGTTTTCTCTGCTAGATCAACACCACCGTATGGTGATCCATAAGTATCACCTGTTTGTGCTAAGTTACCGTGAGGGCTAGACCCTGTAGCTGCCTGGTTTGCTGTGAACTCTGCATAACCACTATCTGGAAGGATAGGAATTATCATGTTCGCTGCTGACATAGGGATTTCTCTAAATAGAGGAGCCAAAACTAATTCGTTTTGAATATCCCTTTCTACATTCGTAGATACGATTTGCTCGAAATCTGCAGATGAAACGCCAACACCACTATGTGCGTTAACTTTTTCCATTGTAGATCTAGCTAAGTCTGTATCGTAACCACGACCAGTTGCTAATCCGAGAACTTTTGCGTCAACGACATCGTCAGCAAATGCTGTTTTCCAGTCGCCATTATCGCGTCTATTCTCGAAGATTCTTTTAGATTCACGCATGTTCATGATGTCTTCAGATCTCTCTTTCAACTCAGCTTGAAGTTCACGGACTACTTGTCCTAGATCTTCTTGCTTTTCATTTACGCGGGTCTCTATATCCCTGACTAATGTTTCAGCACCACTAGTAACTGCTCTTACTATGGTTTTCTGTTCCGTCTGTTTAGCTTCGTCTGCTGCTTTCTGAGTAGCTTCTACTTCTGCTGCTTGTTCAGCTGCGTCTGCTTCTGCTTTCTCTTCTGCGGCTTTAAGCTCAGCCTGTTTCATTGCGTAAGAAGCTACAGCTTTTTCAGCTGCTTCTTTTGCAAATGCATCTAGGTCGAACTCAGGGCTAATTTCAGGAGTTTTGCTTTCTTCTGACATTTTAGTCTCCGTTTTGTCGGCTCTCGCCTCGCTTGACTGCTCAACTTCAGTCATTTCCTCAGTTGAGTTAGTCTTTATAAAGTCTTTCTTGAACTTATTGTACTCTTCCATTGTATCAAATGATTTAGATACAGAGAAGACTGCGTTTTGGTTACAAGGAACCGAAACTACAGACACTTCGAATAATTCAGCGTCCTTTATCTTATATCCGTCGGTTTCTGATATATAATCAGCGTCCTTGACTTTGAAACCAACAGAAAAAGCTCCAAGAACGCCATCTTTAATAAGATCTTTAATTTCGCCAGCGGACTTAGATATACGTGCTGTAATATCTAGGCCGTCTTCGCTGACATTTAATTCTTTTGCACGACCAATAGGTCGGTCGTAGTTGTGGTTGAATAAAAGGATTGGATTATTTTTATAATTATCTAATCCACCTTTTGTCCAAGCACCTGGTTCAATAACATCTCCAGCTCTGTCCATTGCGTTGGTACTGGCTGATCCTTTAATATCCAGTCCACCGTCATCGGCTTCGCCTAAAGTCTTAAAAGAGTTGCTCCAATGAAAAATCTTTTCCATAGTTACTTCTCCTTTTTAGCTGACTTCTTTGCCTTTGGCGCAGCTTTAGGGGCTGGCTCGGGCTCAGGAGTTGGCGCTGGGGCATTTATAGGGAACCTTGCTTTTGCAGCCGCTAATACCCTATTCCATGATCCGAATTTCCTGCGTAAAAGATAATCTCTCACAGGAACATCATTGCCTTCCGCCTTATACTCTGCCAGTGTCATCGTTTCAGCACCTTTGCTTTCGATGAACTCTGATAAAGCCTTTAGCATCATATTTTTTGTCATAATTCTTCCTCAATGGGTGAGTCCTCTTCTGGTCTCCCACCTTCCTCTGGATTTGCGGCTGAACCTGCAATATTTGCAGGAACTCTCGGTGTATCAAATCCGTCAATCGTCTCAAGTCTCAGTGCCTCCCTTGCTTCATTCGGTGTTAGTATTCCCGTATTTACAAGAGTTGCGTAGTAACTCGCCTGATCTCTTAGTTCTGGTTGAAGTGCAGGCACATCGCTTACATCTTCATTTAGTTTAAAACCGAAGAACCTCTCGAAAGCATACCCAAATTTTCTAATAATTGGTAGTATGGTCTCTAAGTAATATAATCGGTGATTCGGACGAATGTTCGCGTTATTACCACCGTCTAATAAAATGGGTGGTATACCCATCGCTTCTAGGATTATCTTCTCGTTTGAAGCAATTGCTTCTTGAAAGTCTAAATCCTTAAAATTGACTTCCGTCAAATTTTCCACTTCTAATCCACCATCTAGGAATAACGGTCTACGTCCTCCCGATTGTGGGTTATATCTAGCAACCCAAGCCTGTAACATTCTTTCTTTGATTTTCTCGGAAAGAGTGTTAGGCGACTTAAGTACCAAACCGGGTACCGCCCCGTTCTTAAAGAAATTATCTTGGAATCGTCTCATGCTTCCTAGTAACTGCATGGTTCTCCACGCTGGTTTAAGTCTAGGAACACCTCTATAAATAGAGTTGAAACTGTTTTCTTTGATATGAATTATCTCTTTAGGAGTATAATCGATACTGTGATCATAAGTATATTTTCCAACATAATCTCTCTCATCAGTTTCGATTGTCATGTGTTCTGCTGGTAAATGATATAAGTGTGCTCCGTCAAAATAAACAAAGATATTACCATCTAGTAGTAAATCAATGACTAAATTTCTCTTGAACGAGTTTATATCTTGAAAGGGATTCGGTTCTTTATTAAGTAGTATATCGACTTTAGATCGTCTAATATTCTTAATAATGTTATTAACTCCCTGTACTGGCTCACCAACATCAAACGGTATATCCGCTGCGTCGTCCACTATCATGTTAACTGCGCGGTTTACTACCTCTAGTTGTTCGTAAGCGTTTCTATAGTTGGTTACGACCTCACGAGACCCTATATCAAAGCCTTCGTCACGGGCGATAAGATACTGAGAAGGGTTTTCCTTCTCCTCATCTGCTACTGTCGTCCTTCCTATAAATCTGTCATACCATGCCATGTTTGTCTCTCTGTATACCCACCCATCTAATTTGTTTCTTTGCTGTTACGAGTTTAGGTCGTTTACCGTAGATGGAGTGTAACCTCAAATGATGTTCGTGACATAGAGTAACAGCCTCATCATAAAGTTCCGTTCTGTGTTCTGCAATAAATTGCTCTCGAAGGTTTAAAATGTCCTCTTCTTCTGTTACTTGGATTTGTTTCTTTTTCAACCAAGATTCTAACAACTCTGTTAATCCGTTGAAATGATGAAAATCTAAGTTCTCTGTTGCTCCACAGATGTAGCAATCCGTCGCTTTCTTATATTTCGACTTAGCCTTATCCCGAACATACTTTACAAGATCTCTCTTTAATGTCATAACTTTTACTACTCTTTAAATTATACTAAAATTTGGGACTAATGTCAAGAACTATTTTTGACTCGGTGGTTACTAGAATGTAGTGGCAGTTGTTTCGAACGAGTACAGCGCATAACGTAATGCATCAGCCATATGTGATGCGTAGTTGTGCTTTGGTTTCTCTTTCAATAAATTCGGATTCGGATCCCACTGGTACTGATCTAAGGAGATCAGAGTTTCTTTACATTTTTGATCAACTATTAGTTTGTTGTTGTCCACTATTCCCGCTACTTGCCCTATCCCGTCAAGAACGGACTTTTTTGCGTTTATAGTACTAATGTCATAATTTTGCGCTAAATCGAATCGTGTTTGCTGTGCTGCTGAATCTATATAAATGTAATCAATGTCCCATTTATTGATCTTTTCTCTAATTTTTTCAGCATGTTCTTCTGTAGTTCTTTCAGAATTGAGATATTCATCTAGTAGATAATAAATCTCTTTTTCCCAATGATACCCTATTACACAGAAAGCCGTAGGGTCTTTAAATCCAACGTCCATTCCTGCAAAGATATCCATTTTGTTTGTTTCTATCTCTGAAAGGTCTTGTTGGCACTTTTCTAAGTCAAATGCCCATACCTGCCCTTCATAGGTGTTAAAATCTGCCATATATTCCTGATTAAATTCAGCTTCTGACATAGTCTTCTTAGCTTCTGCAATATCTTCTTCAGAAATTCTAGGATTTTCATGATAAGTCGCTCTGACGGAAGCCCACTCTTCATATTCATCACTATATCCTCTATAGTAAAACTCTGAAAACCAGTTATTCCTTCCACGAGGAGTAGAAATAAATAGTGCTTTTGAGTTTTCTTTATCTAGTGTTGGACGTAGTGCTATATTGAAGGCATCTCTACCGTCTACTAGTGCAGCCTCGTCAAAAATGATTAAGTCATAGGATCGACCTACCGTGGAGTCAACTTGATTTATTGATCCCATACGAATCGTAGAATGATTTGATAGTTCGATTACTTTGTCTTTAGCGTTGTCTCTGAGAACTTCTAAATCAAAGTGTTTGATAAGATTCCTTTGTAAATCAAAGGAAATTTGTGATAATGAGTAGTTAGGCGACATAAGTAGCACATTGGAGCCAGGTACTAAACAAACTAATTGTCCGATTACATTGGCAATATATGTTTTTCCTTGTCTACGGGCTACTGCTGCAGAGATAAACCTGTACTTAGGATTATTTATTGCGTTAATAATAGCCATTTGAGTGCTATTAGGTTCAATTCCTAATAAGTCCATATATCCATCTATAGGAAGCTTAATGAATCTATTTTCTCCAAAGTTCATTAAGTCTGAGGGTTCTATGTCTTTTCTACTTATCTCTAGCATTAGTGGATTGTCTCTTTTGTAAAGAAACTTTCCACGTCTTCGAGTAGGTTTCGTTCCTCTACTACATTATATAAGAATAAATAGGCTAAAGCCAGGTTTTTCATATCTTCCTCTTTGTCCGTAAGACCGCCCTTACGTTCTTTCATATGAATTGCCGCTAAAAATGTTGAAGCACTAACAACGTTTTCGTCAAGCCATAGCTCTCTACCGTCTTTTTGGTGTGCTTTCAGATTTTTAAATTCCATTATTCTCTTTATGATACTCTAGTGTTAATTGGTGTAAACATAACAGCTGCATTCGCTGAATACAGTGCATGAGCTCTATCTTTTACAATATTTACTCGTTCTCCACCGCCTAAAGTAATGTTTCCTACTACTGAACCACTAGCTGCTGTTAGTAGTGCTACTGCGTATGCTGTAGTACTATTATTGAATACAGATACTTCGGTAGCATCTGAAACTGTTGATGCTGTGCCAGTAGTTGTTGGAGCTGCAATTGTTGCTCCTTCCAGTTTAAATCTCATTGATTTCTCCTACGCTTTGCGCGCCTTTTCCCTTGTCGCCACTTAATTGCACGAAGCCGACGTTTAGCCGCTTTCTTGCTTTTGGACGTTCCGGAAGTATTCTTTATTTTCCAACCCCCTTTAACTTTTACAATCGGCATACTATTCTCCTAGTATCCTTTCTAATTTGTTTCCTCTTAGGTAGGAGGGAAGAGCCGTTAACTCTTTTACTTTTCGAAGGTTCTCTAATTTACATCTCTGTTTCAAGATGAGTACTGCCGTTGCCTTCTCAATCGCCAGTATCATTGGTGGTAAAGTGAGTTTTTCTTCTAACTTTCTTTTTTCAGCTGGCAGCGTCATAGCTACCTCCTGTATTGTTAGGCTTCTGCTTTATAGCAAGTCCAAGCTCCATAGCCTAAACCTACAAAAGCTGCTACCTTTGCTAGTCCGCCAAAACAAATTACCATCAAGCACATAGCAATAATTACTGCTCCGTCCCATGATGTTCTTTCACTTACTCTGGCTTTAACCCACGCCATACATTTTTTTACCATATCCATAATTTTCTCCCAAAGAATCTTACTTCTTCCTTTTTTAACGCAAGATTGCGCAAGGTACCGCTTTTACATCAGCACTAGTTGCGTAAAACTTGTGATAAGTTCTTCTCTTGTGAAGCAATAAACTTGCTCCTGCTATTAGAGTAATGCTCCCAATTTGCACTCCCCCAGAATTTAAGTAATGTATGGTAGCGTTAGCATCACCATAATTAGTAAATCTAAGATTGAGTGTTTCGTCAGGGGTATTATCAGTAAAGCTCGTGGCTGTTCCTGAAGAAGTAGGGCATGCTACTTCATCTCCGTGTAATTCTAAACTTCCGTACATTTCTGATCTCCATTGATCCTTGGACTAAGACCATCTACCCACAGGGCATCTGGCAGTCCGTATTCTTACCTTTATTGGCATGAAACACAAGCATTTCTTACAAACATATAGAGTGTAAAAAGGGCATGTATTGCATATAGCTAATCTTACCTCTCCCGTCATCTTAGGGACGGTGGTAATTTCTGCCTCCGCTTGCGTTGCAAGTTTATTTTCCTGGCTGCTATAATTCTCTGCCGTTTTGTAAGTTCAACCTTTTCTTCTATAGGCTCTAGATCGTCTTGCATCTGTTCCGATACTGATGACGCTTCTTTTAACGCCTCTAGTTTTTTATCCGTTTGCATGATCCATTGCCTCTTGTTTGGTTTTGAACTTATATAACCTTCCTTCAGGACTTCTAACACAGTGGTTACCGCGTTTTAAATTATAAGTCCACCCTTCAGGAAAATCTCTCTTAGGAGCCTTAGTCTTTGGTGACTCCTTAATATCTTTTTTCTCGTAATCTTGTTCCATTATTGCTCCTAACTGTGCATGGACAGCATTGTCCATATAATCGCTGCTCCGCCGCAAATCATAGCGCCAGCTACACCGATCATTATCGATTCTATTCTATTGACCTGCGAATCCAAATCATCAAACCGTCTGAAGGCAGTTTTCCATCTTTCGGCACATATAGCTTCGTGTTTCGCAAGGTCGGCTGCTACGTCCTCGAC
>MPLX02287174.1_pt1 | contig 11107 bp, 11 predicted proteins | sample 1617341 | NCBI WGS metagenome assembly MPLX02 (sample SAMN05944804, study PRJNA350692) | marine metagenome | biome: marine; feature: ODZ; material: water; isolation source: 120 m water sample filtered on 0.2 um supor filter | place: Pacific Ocean | collected 2012-04-08 | depth 120m m | reverse complement strand
TGATATGCAATCATGTGAAGCCATGATGGATGCTATTGACAACTTTGACGGTGCAGTGCTAATGGTTACACATAACGAACATATTCTACACAGAGTTGCAAACAAGTTAATCGTATTCCACCATGATAGAGTATTTCCTTTCTATGGAACGTACTCTCAATTCCTTGATCTGATTGGCTGGGACGATCAGGAAGGTATTACAATCAAGAAACAATCATCAGGACAACAGGAGAAACCAAAGAAAAGCCTTAGCATGAAAGACAAAAGAAAAGTTCGTGCCGAGTTTATTGCCAGACGTTCAAAAACCCTGACCCCCTACCAACAGAAAATCAAAGAGATTGAAAAAACTATAGTTGAACTTGAACAACAGCTTCATAACGATACGCAGGCTTTGATTAAGGCATCCCATGAACAAGATGGAAACGCTATTTCAAAATTGTCTAAATCACTTAAGCAAACACGCACTCAAACTGACACACTATACAAAGAGCTGGAAGACACAAGCGAAAAATATGAACAGAGCAAGCTTGCATTCGAAGAAGAGGAACTTACATATAAGTAGCCTTTTCCACCTGCCCCCTTTCTGTATCAGGCAAACACCGCTATCACCTTGACATTATATTGATTATTTGTTATTTTAGTACTATTATAGGAGGAAAAACAGCTATGCCGTTATACGAATACAAATGTAGTAAATGTGAAAAAAGTTTTGAGATACTGCAAAGGAATAACGAGAAGATAGTTTGTCCCCATTGTGGAGGCAAATCATTAGAAAAACTCTTCTCGGTATTTGCAAGCAGTTCATCATCTGAATCAGCTTCAGGTGGAGGCGGCATGCCGTCATCACCCGGCTCCTGCGGTACCGGTTGCTGCGGAATGAAGGGTCACTGATTTAAATTTTTGCCCTGGATAGACACCGGGGACTAAAGCTTAAATAAAAGGAGAAAAATATGGCTGCTAAGACAAAAAAGAAGACTGGCAAGAAAATATATACCTGTAAAACATGCGGAAGGGTTACTACAGCAAAAGGCCATTTATGCACTCCAGTTCCACAGGAAAAGACCGTTGTTTGCGAATTTTGTGGAATAGTAGAAACTAATACAAGACATGTATGCGCCCCCAAGGTCCTCAAATTTAAATACTTTTGTGGCAGTTGCGGCAGGGTTGCAGTTAGTAAGAGCAGTGTATGTGCGCCAAGGGCGATACCAAAGAAAAAAGCTAAGGCTAAAGCGAAGCCAAAGACAAAATCTACTACTAGGAAAACAAAAGCAAAGAAGAAAAAGTAATTAGCAGCATACTCCCCTGTTACTTTGCTTTAATCTTAAAATATTTAAGGTTACTTATGGTTTGTAACTGCCAGGTTTTTTCAACAACATTGCCATCATTATCCCCTCAAAGTATTCAAAAACCTTAACATTTCGTAAAACTTACCATAATCACTCCGATTAAAATCCATTACCAACCTCGGTAAATCTGGAAACTCCTCACCCTTTTGCTCTGCAGGCAGAGACTCAGTCAGCTTTATTTCTCCTGAACGGAGGATATCGGCATATTTTTTATTAAGTTCCTCAATATTTTCACTACTCAAAAGCGATTTGAGCCTGACAACAGTCTTACTTCCCACATATCGAATTGAATGATAAACCTTATAAAATTGCAGAATCTCATCAATAGCTTTCTCAACGGTATTAACACGTATAAACAAACCCATATCATTGCGTGAAATAAAACCTCTTTCCACCAATACTCTTGTAACAAAGTCAATCCAGTGATTCCAGTATTGCGAATCAGGAGGTTCGATCAGGATGATTGGACGTGGTTTACTTTTGCCAGTCTGGACTAATGTAAGATTCTCAAAACCTTCATCTAAAGTGCCAAATCCACCAGGGAAGAGTACCGTTGCATCAGATTCTTTAAGAAAGAACAATTTTCTGTTAAAGAAATACTTAAAACTGATAGCCTTTTCATCACCGATTATGTATGGATTGTGCTTTTGTTCAAAAGGAAGTTTGATATTCAAACTGAAGCTGTTTTCACGTCCGGCTCCCTTATTACCAGCTTCCATTATTCCCGGTCCACCACCAGTAATCACCTTAAAGCCATTTTTGACAATCAGCTTAGACAGCTTTTCTGCCATTTTATATTCATCTGAATCCTTCCGGACTCGAGCAGAACCAAAAACAACAACCTTCTTTTCATTTCTGTATGAGGCAAATATTTTTGATGCATAACGCAGTTCTTTCAATGCCATATTTATCAATTTCAGATCACCTCGATCATTACTCTCGATACCCAATTTCGCAATAGTTATCAGCATCTCCTCTACCAAGTCAACATTATTGTCAGGATGGCAAGCCTTTGCTAAATCGGCAATAATCTTATCTATATCGTCTCTGCCTGTTTTATATTCACTTTTACCAGCACTTTTCATTTAAAATAAATGCCTTTCTTAATCTCGTATCTACGTTCTCATACAACTGTTCACAACTCGGTTATTTATAACAATATCATAATAGAAATTTATAATCATTTAAGCAAGTTTTTATATTTATGATTCTTGTTATAACGCTAACCTTACAACTTGCCACAAAGACAAGAATATATTTGTTAAATCTATTGATGTAGAATGAAACCGACTTTATAAAAATAAGTCTAGAACATAATCTGAAAATTGTTGAAATCTTGAGACGCTTTGTTAAAATGTTCACTTTAGTGAAAAAACGAAGGAAACCAAAACATATAAAGCTGTTCTAATAAGAATGGAAATTAAAATACACAATATAGGCGACAACATCGGGCCTGAGAAGATACTGTTGTTACGACAACCACGCATAGGCCTGGAAGCCATCGTAGTTGTTGACAACGTTGCCTGTGGACCGGCAATTGGAGGCGTACGCATGGCAAAGAACATAACTATAGATGAAGTCTATCGACTCTCTCGTGCCATGACACTAAAGAATGCAGTAGCAGGCCTCCCACATGGAGGAGCTAAATCTGGAATCATCGCCGACCCAGCCTGTAGTCGTGAGCAAAAGGAGATACTGGTACGTACTTTTGCCCGTATGATAAGAGGACTAACAGAATATATCCCCGGACCTGATATGGGAACAAACGAAGAGTGTATGGCATGGGTTAAGGATGAAATTGGCAGAGCTGCAGGCCTCCCAAGGGCATTGGGAGGTATACCGTTAGACGAGATTGGGGCTACAGGATTTGGAGTAGCTGTAGCTGCTGAAACTGCGGCCTCAGAAACTGGAATTTCTATTAAAGGAAGCCGTCTTGCCGTGCAGGGGTTTGGAGCAGTGGGCAGGCATGCCGCTAAATTTCTTGGCAAACGGGGTGCAATACTGGTTGCTGTTTCTGATAGCCAGGGCGCAATCCAAAACCAGAACGGCCTGGACATAGACGCACTTATCAATCATAAAAAGGAAGGTTCTCCGGTACAAACATTTCCCGGCGGTCAGGCAATGGACAGCGATGAACTAGTTGGCATAAAATGTGATATCTGGATTCCGGCAGCACGGCCGGATGTGCTGACAGAAAACAACGTAGATCAACTCAAGGCAAGGCTGGTTATACATGGAGCCAACATACCCGCCACCGAAACTGCTGAACAACTGATGCATAAAAGAGGAATCTTGAATATCCCTGACTTTATAGCCAACGCAGGTGGAGTCATTTGTGCATCAGTAGAATTTCACGGAGGGTCTGAAAGTCAGGTCATGGAAACGATTGAAGAAAAAATCCGCACCAATACTCTTGAAACATTGGAAAGATCAAAGAAGGAAAACTTGCTGCCCAGAGAAGCAGCAGTAAAAATGGCATTCAGTCGTCTCAACAAAGCAATGACTGACCGTGGTACCTGAGTGGTAAGTTTTGAAGATTCTCCTCGCCAAAAAACAAGCATGAGAAGATGCTTACTTCTCAATAATTCGCTATTTGTTGAATCTATAGATGTAGAATGAGACCTTGAAAAACATAATAAAGGACAAATTTCACAATTTATTGCAATAAATGACATCAATAAGAGGAGGTGATGTGATGAAGCACAACAGAATTTTCTCATTTTATACTCCAGTCATTTTGTCAGCATTCCTGTTTATTAGTGTCTTAAACTCAAGTGATGCCAAGGCCGATAAAAATGATTCAGCTATAGGTGAGAAAATTGCCGGCACGTATCTACTGACTGAGGATGATGACGGCGGCTCCCGGATTGTAACAATCACTGCGGACGGTAACTGGCTCGGTATTCATTCGTTCCAGTTCGACAATAAATTCAGTAACCAACAGGGAGTATGGGAGAAGACAGGAAAAAGAAAGATTACTGTCAGAACACTAGATTTCATTTCCTTAAAAGATGGTGTCGGATCGGCACTGTTTAACTTCACCGTCGAATTCGATAATGCGTATCAGCAGGTGAGTGGAGAGCTCTCAGGCAAATTGTTTCCTCCTGGCGTGGATCCCCTCGATCCTGTCGCAGTCCCGATCAAGACATTTAATAATACATTCTCAGGGAAACGACTTATTCTTACTGATAATTGAACTCGGCTGTAAAGAAATGGTAGCAGATGGTGCTTGTATAAACGTAAAACTTACAAAAGGCAAAAGTGGATTTGTGCTTTTATTCAATTCGTGGCTGAGCACTGTGATTCTTCTAACTTGTCCTCGGATAATATTTCCTCAAAAATACTCTAACTGATTATATACCAAGCGTATAGACAATTTACATTTCAAATATTGCCGTAATTCTATCCTTTGTTTTTAGTACAAAAATGAGCCTGCTGTCTAATTATTAAACGCACTGGTGTATATGTGTGCTATCACAAGAGTTACGTCTATTTACCAAACAGTGTCTAAGATTTAATGCATAGCTGCCATAACAGCAGTTGCCCGTGAGGCCTAACCAAACCCATGGAATAAATCTAGATTCCCAATCAAGTTGGGAATGACATGGTATTGTCTACATTACAAAAAACCATATAAAGGCCAGAATAGTCATGATTGCCACGACATACAAAAGGAATTTATTTTGAAATAGAGATTTTGAGGAATTATCCCTTGTCTCTACAAACGCAGGGAGATCAAGGCCATCATACATCGTGTCTTCAGACCAGCCGGTTTTTTCATCTGAACCACATTCAGGACATGACAATGCTTTTACCGGAACCTCTGCTCCACAATTTGGACAAATAAAATAATCAGACATTTTGATTTAAACTGTTTCCTGAATAAATTGAATCATATCACTCACGACTCTCTTCATAATAAATACAATGTTTACATGGGCACAGGGGTACCACTTTATCTTCGGCCTGCCCAAAGCCTCCCATAATTCAACTGTAAACTTTATTGGTATTACCTCATCGTAAATTCCGTTCATCATTAATGTATTCTTTGTCTTATTGTGTCTTGCAAGGACGGAAGGATCGATCATCTGAAAAATGTGATTTACCTGCTCACGTGTAATGTCTGCCTTTATTATGTTTTCTTTTACTTCCTGCGTAGCTATTCCCTCCCATATAATACCAGCATTATTGCCGCCTCCTGCGATAGATATTCCTGCATCAAATTCCTCAACTGCCATTGCCAGATGTGCCATCATCCCACCAAGGCTTATGCCCATGATTGCAATCTTCTCTGTCTCTCTCTGCAACCATGACTTTACGGTCCTTACTTCTATAATGAGTTGCCGTGTACTATCAACAGTCCTGTATACGTCTCCGGTAAGGGCATACTCATCACTTAATGCACCCTTAGGGGTTCTTTCTATATGAAAGGGAAGCTTAAGGATAAAACAATCTATATTAATCTTTGCCAGCCTTAATGCAATTTTCTTCTCGCTATATAAAAATGACCTTCTCCATCCATGAATGATAATCAATGAGAGTGTGCTCTTCTTAGTTTTATTCTTGTAGAAATATCCGTATGCAACATTATTTTCTTCATGTACGGTCTGAACAGGACTTGGGAATTTGACATCAAAAATCTCAACGTTACCCACATCAGATTTTTTTGTTAGCAAGAATTCAGGAATTTCGTCAGGTTTCTTGTAAAACAATTCAGGATCTTCTAAATACTCTTCTCTTGTCAGAGAGCTGAAGTCGTAAGTATGCGGTTTATGATCTGCCCTAATCCTGTTAGGACATAACCGGAAATATGTCCTGTCAAATGCCTGCACTAGATACTTATAAAGGCCTGATTTCCTATTACCGTTATTATTGATTATCTGTTCTAACATAAAAGTCTGCAATACCTAATTCATACCATTTCAAATTATTAGGAATATTGTAGGATTTTAACATATTATATAGAGTTTTTTTGATAAACCTAGAGTCTCAGCGACACGTGCCTTATTGCCATTCATCTTTAGAAAGGGTTTTTATAATGTGTAGTTTCTCAAGATCTGACAGAAAAGCATCAGTACCAGGATCGTAATCAATCGTACCTGCATATCCTCTTATTTCTTCAGGCAGATTGCATACACCTATCCTTTCATCATCTCCTATAATTCAACTGTAAATATCCCCATTATAACAACGTAGAGTTTTCAGGACACTTAGGCCTCCTTATTAAAACAAGAACAATTATCAGATTCAATAATAAATATATAAATGCGTGAAGTTTATAATTTGTTCTTAAACAGTAAATTCGTACTTGACATAAAATTAGCTATTTGATAAATTAACGGAAATTTTTGATTAAAACTCCACTTATTTCTTATAAAAATCACGTTGAAAGGAGAAGTAAACAATGGCCCAGGGAAATTCTAAGCTTTTTGCCATAACTACTGCTTTATTTGTTGTCTTAGCCATAATATTTTTTACTCTTTCTATAACTGCAATTGGAAAATTCGCAGCCCAAAAGAAAAGAGTTCATCATATGGAGCAGCAAATGCTGGCAGGTAAAAGTGAGATAATGAAGGTGCCTGAGATGATTGGAAAACTAAGAGTTGCTGACAAAGCGAACAAAGAGTTAGAAGGTCAGGTTGCTGATCTTACTGAGTCAAGTGAAGAGATGACAGCAGAGCTTAATGAACTCCAGAAAGAATTAACATCCGTAACAATAGCAAAGCTTGTCTTGGAAACGGATAAGGCCGGTTACACAAAGAATCTTATAGAAGCAAGACAAACGGTAGAAGAGTTGAGAAATCAGCTTGGTACAAATGATGGAGGTTCTATTATAGATGAAGTGGATGAAATCGAAGAGACATTGATTGAATCCTCTCATGAAACTACACATGAATCTACACATGAACCTGAAGTGAGCAGTGAGAAGATACTCTCAGGAAATGTCTGGGAGTAATACTCGTAACCTATCTCTTCATAAACCATCAGGAAATACAATATACGATTCGCTCAATGTAAAAGCCTACAACCTCTACTGATTTGTTTATGGATCAGGAGAGAGAATGATTTGAACGGTATAACTGTGCAGATGTAAAGTGCAGCCTGGCACAAAACCTGAGACAGATCAGTAAAAAAAAGGGGTTGCTAAAAGCCTTCTTCAACATGTAAAGCCTTTTCCTGGAATATACGACCTTACTTTATAAAGTTCGGGCAATTCCATAATATTTTCACCCTCCTGAAAACTGGAAAAATATAGTACTTTCCCAAAACAACATTCCTGTTAAAACACATCTATAACAGCATTTTATTGACACAAGGTCAGATTTTGTTATAATATTTCCAAATCTTTGGATATGTGCGTATACACGTAAAAGCAGAGAGTCTAACAAATAAGCGACTGAAATAGCAAGGCGACTAAAAAAGATTTATAATTTTCTGCAATGTCACAAATCTCAAGACACATAACCACAAAAACAAAACAATAGATAAAGCAATGTCTATCAAAAAATCGAGGAGAGATTTCCTTAAAGAAGTAGCTACAATAGGCACTGGACTTTGCGCATCTTCTCTTCTCCTATCAAACAATAATATTCTCAGAACTCTCTATGCAAGAGAGGATATTTCATTAAAATCCAGGGTAATACTGGCAAAAGATAAAAGATTCGTAAATGTTAATGGAATAGCAGATTCCATTTTAATCAGCCTGGCTATTGATAGCGCATTAATGAAAATTACTAGTTTAGGAAAACCTTTGGATGCATGGAGAAGCCTCTTTAACGAAGATGATATAGTAGGCATAAAGCCTAATTGCCTGGCAGGGAAGAGGTTTTCACCTCATACCGAAATAGTAGAAGCTGTGATAAACGGTATAAAATCTGCCGGAGTAAGAGATAGTAACATAATAATATTCGAAAGATTTAATAGAGAGTTAGAAGATGCTGGATTCAACATTCGAGAACATGGCAGTGGCTTCAGGTGCTTTGGCACAGATGCACTTCCTTCCGGAGGATACGATTCACAACCACAGATTATCGGCAGTGTTGGAAGTTGTTTCAGCCAAATAGCCTCATCATTCTGCACCGCAATAGTAAATATACCTGTCCTAAAAGATCATGATCTTGCCGGAGTATCAATAGGGATGAAGAACTTCTACGGAATCATACACAATCCCAACAAATATCACGATGGAAATTGTAACCCCTATGTTGCCGACCTTAACAGCCATCCGTACATAAAGGATAAATTAAGATTAGTTGTTTGCGATGCTCTGAAGGCTCAATACAATGGAGGCCCGGCCTTTAAGCCTCAATGGGCCTGGGATTTCAGAGGAATTCTGATTAGCACGGATCCGGTTGCACTTGATCGTATCGGAGCGGACATCATTGAGAAGAAAAGAAGTGAGGTAAACATGCCATCTCTTAAAGAGGCAGGGAGAGAACCAAAGTATATTAAAACTGCTGCGAATTTAGGACTGGGGTTTGATGATCCCTCGCTAATAGATATTATTTCAATATAGAATAGTTGACCATAGTAAATTACTGATTTCCTAACGTAAATATATTCTGACTGAAACAAGGGATTGATAATCCATAATCACGCCTTGTTCAAACTGTTGGAGTAAGATGTATTTCGCAAGACAAACAAATGATGGGGGATTTAAGTGATTATTCTTTAAATCCCCCTTTTTTATAGACAATGCCAAAAGGTGGAGAAGATGTTTAAAAACTTATTAGTTACCGGCGGGTGTGGTTTTATCGGAGCAAACTTTATCCGCTATCTCCTTGAGGACTCTGATTTCACAGGAAGAATAATAAACATAGACAAGCTGACTTATGCCGGTAATCCTGAAAACCTGAGTGGAATCGAAAGTACCTTTCCAGGTAGATATCTATTCGCTAAGATTGATATATGCAATAAGGATGAGGTTGCAAATATATTTGAAAATTACCAGATTGACAGCGTTTGTCATTTTGCGGCAGAATCTCACGTAGACAGGTCTATTGTCAGGCCTGATACTTTTATTCAAACTAACATAATTGGAACCTTTAACCTTTTAGAAATTGCAAGAAATCACATGGACAACATTCAGCTTTTCCATCACATAAGTACGGATGAGGTTTTTGGCAGTCTGGGCAAAGAAGGTTGTTTTACTGAAGATACGCCCTATAAACCTAATAGTCCTTATGCTTCATCCAAGGCAGCTTCTGACCACCTGGTGAGGGCATATCATAAAACCTATGCCATGCCAATTACCATATCCAATTGCTCCAACAATTATGGACCTTATCAGTTTCCTGAAAAGATGATACCCCTCATGATTCTCAACGCTTATGACGGAAAGCCTTTGCCTGTTTATGGAGATGGCCTGAATGTCAGGGACTGGCTTTATGTTAGAGACCACTGCACTGCCATTTGGATGATTATGAAAAAAGGAGTTCGTGGTGAAACATACAATATCGGCGGCAGTAATGAACTGGAAAACATAACACTGGTGAAAATGATATGTGATATATTAGATGAACACAAGAAATTGCCAGACAATCATCCAAGAAAAGAATTGATTACGTTTGTTACGGACAGGCCCGGCCATGACAGAAGGTATGCAATAGATTTCGGCAAATTGAAATCTACACTTGGCTGGTCACCTGTAGAATCCTTTGAGTCAGGTATCAAGAAAACCATTCAATGGTACCTTGATAACTCAGATTGGATAGGTCGGATTAAAAGCGGCGAATACCAGTCCTGGGTTAAGGAACACTATGGATAAAATTGTCATTAGTGTGTAATAAATAGAAATCTTACCAGGATTTGCAGGAGAAGAAAATATTATATTAAGGATGAGTACATAGAAAATGTCTATGAAGTATATCAAAACAGATATTCCCGGTGTCTTGCTGGTTGAACCAAAAGTATTTAAAGATTCCCGTGGTTTTTTCATGGAAACATTCCATCAGAAGAAATATGCCGAAGTGGGCATTGATCATGCCTTTATACAGGATAACTATTCACATTCAACACAAGGGACTCTGAGAGGTCTTCACTACCAACTAAAACATCCTCAGGGGAAATTGATTTATGTTATTACAGGAGAAATCTTTGACGTTGCCGTTGATATACGGCAAGGATCCCCTACATTTGGCCAATGGGTAGGACAATATATTTCCGATCAAAACAAACGGCAGATTTTCATACCAGAAGGTTTTGCTCATGGCTTCTGTGTTATCAGTGAAACTGCAGATGTATTGTATAAGACTACAGATTTATACAATCCAGACGATGAATATGGTGTGTTATGGTCTGACCCTGATATTGGAGTTGATTGGCCTGTCGAAGTACCTATTGTGTCAGATAAGGACAAACAGTATCCTCGATTAAGAAATGCCATAGAGACACAACTACCAATTTATGAATAAATTTTAATTGTCTATAATGTTATTGGTGACTTGCGGTAAGTATCTATTATGAAAAAGTTTATAAATATTTTCCTCTCTCTATTAATTACTCACTTCATACTGGCACAACTGGTAACAGCTTACGCAGAAGACACAAAAGATTCTACAGTTCCGAAGGAAAATGTTTCACCCGGGAAAGTTTCAATTATACCTCTGAGCGGGATGATCGATGGTGGTATTTACAATTCTCTCACAAGAAGGGTTGAAATTGCGAAAGAACATGGCTCAAACCTCATAATTTTTGAGTTAGACACATATGGAGGCCAATTAGAACCTGCCTTCGAGATATCAGAGCATATCAGCAACATT
>MPLX02410060.1_pt1 | contig 11108 bp, 7 predicted proteins | sample 1617341 | NCBI WGS metagenome assembly MPLX02 (sample SAMN05944804, study PRJNA350692) | marine metagenome | biome: marine; feature: ODZ; material: water; isolation source: 120 m water sample filtered on 0.2 um supor filter | place: Pacific Ocean | collected 2012-04-08 | depth 120m m | reverse complement strand
GTAGAACTGCTCGAGATTCTCGCCTGCCCCGAAGACAAAACGCCCGTCCATCTTGCCGGACAATCTGAGATTGATGCGCTCAATGGGCGAATCCGTGCTGGTGAGGTGGAGAATCGAGCTGGCGATGTGGTTAGTGAAGAGGTCTCGGAAGGCCTTATTCGTGAGGACGGTAAATTCCTGTACCCGGTTCGGGACGATATCCCGATCATGCTTATTGATGAGGCGATCCCCTTATAGTACGTAGAGGCTTAGCGGGGTAGCAAAGACGTTGCTACTTACTTCTGGTGGCTACCCGTTAGGGAGTTCCGCCTGATTCAAGAGCGTACAAGCGGTTCCGGGTAAGTATGTACAGCACACCGTTCTGGGCCACTGGTGTCGTGTAGACGGCTGCCCCCATGTGGTACTCCCCTAGTTCCTCAAGCTCGCGGCCATGGCGCAATATAGCTACATCACCGTCTTCGTCTCCTATGTAAACCTTGCCGTCGGCGACGAATGGTGAGCCCCAGATTGCTGCGAAGGCATCGTACGTCCAGAGTCGCTCACCAGTCTGAAGATCGTGGGCGTATAAGAACCCAGACAGATCAGCAATGTAAATAATTCCGTCCGAGATCGCGACTGTCGACATTGTGCGACCGATTTGATCGCCTCCGATGTGCCAGACAGAATGCGTCGTGGTGACATCACCGCTCCCGGTCGCGTCGATTGCCCAAAAATTTCCAGGAGCTTCACCGTGTTCGGGGTCTTGGCCAACGCCAACGAACACTTTGTCTTGATAGATTACGGGTGTCGCGAGTACGTTATTTCGGGTACCTCGACTGCCTAGGGCCCAGACTGAGTCTTTGGGGTTGAGGTCGAACTTCCAGATCAACTCGCCAGTCTCGGGCACGAAGCTGTAAAGCCAGCCGTCCCCGCCGGGAAAAATAACCTGGGGTTGTCCTCCGATCACCCCGTAGGCGGGGTTAGTCCATGTCCCGTGGAGGATGTTTTCACCGGGCAGGATACTGTCCCAGATTAACTCGCCGGTATTTATATCAAGCGCCACGAAGCTTGATCCGAACGGCGAAGGTATCTGGATGTGGCCTTCGTCCACACCATTGCCAGTTGATGCGAATAGGATGTCACCGACCACGAGCGGCGAGCTTGTCGCTAAGTTATGGGGGAATGCATCGAGCTCGTTGATTAGATCAAACGACCAAACTAGGTCACCTGCGGTATCGAGCGCGACCACATGGGCTTGATTGGACAGGTAGTAGACCCGATCGTTTCCGACAAAAGGAGTGGAGCAAACACCCTGCAGAGGCCAATCATTGACCCGCCCAGCGGGTAGCTTCGTGTGTGTTACCTGCCACAAGAACTCGCCATTACTAGTGTTGAACGCCATAACCACACCGCGATCACCGGTCAGATTGGGGTCACGAAGCCCCTCGTTATTTGTGCCGACATAGACTTGGCCATCAAGAACAACGGGGCCAGCATAAGCTTGTGAGCCTACCGGCTGCGACCATTTCACGTTCAGCCCGCTTTCGATGTCCCAAGTATCTGGAAGGTTTGTTTCGTCCGAGACCATGTTGCGCGACGGGGTATTGCCGAACATCGCTGCCTGCCCTGATTGTCCGGTGGTCTTTCCGTACAACGGGCTAAACCCCACCACGGCCGCTAAGATGATTACTGCGGCCATCAGCCAACCACGCCTTCGCATCATTGGTTCTCCATCACTTGTACGTTGTCAAAAAAGATGTCTACTGGTGAATAGCCATAGATCCCGGGGCTCCCGCTGCTAATCCTCATGGGATCTTCAGCAGTAATTGTCCATTCCTCGGGTTCTTTGGTGCCACGCTCCCACACTTTCCCGTAGACGCGGGCGCGGTCTGGGCCAACTTCGACAGCAAGTTTCATTGTGTACCACTTGTCCTCTCGCCACTCGAACGGAACCCTCTGCATCATGCGTAGCTCTGCCGCCCAAGCGCGCACCTCAAGTCTGTTGTACCCCCCCTGTAAATCGAGTGTGTACCCGCCATTGATAAGCCCGAGGTCAGGGCGGGTACGCCGTCGTCGGGCACCCATGATGTCGGCTTGAACTGTGTAGCCAGTCATAGACGAGGGACCCATGTAGATGACGTGACGGTTGAGTCCGACCGGCGAGCGGCTCTTGTTGAGTACCATGCCGCCATCTAGTTCCTGTACCTGGAATCGGCCACCCCCCATCCACCAATTAGGTTTCTGGCCCGACTCGAAGTTTGTGGCCCAAGGCAGAGGAGCAAAGGAGCGAACGCGGGCTTCGGCGCTCAGGTTTCCAAGCTCAGCAGTGACTTTGCCAGCTTGGTTTTCGCCAGCGGCTGGACGAAACCTGCCAGCATCATCGATAGTGCCACTGAGGCCGTCGAGAAGCCACGAGGCATTGTCTTGAGGTCCGAGCTGGTTGCCATCGGCGTCGAATGCCCTGACTTCAAAGGAAATCTCTTCCCCTGCTTTGACGATGAGTTCCGCCGGTATGACTTGTAGTCGGGATGGCTCCCTGGTCCCAGCGGAAGAAGCAGTTTGAAGAATGGGCAAACCTTCCCCGCTGTAAGAAGCTCCTGGATCACCGATGCAGAAGATGCCTGCCTCTGTACTAATGTAGATGCGCCCGTAGGCTATAGCCGGGGAGCCGTAGATCTCCGCATTACGTTCCTCCCCTGGAACTCGGATTTCCTCGGTGTCCAGGATCGAAAGGGCACTTGGGTCAACCTGCAATATATAGACACGGCCGTTGACTTCTGTGTAGTAGACCTTGTCATCGGCCCACACTGGCGAACTCTTGCCTACAGTGCCGACGTTAAGTTCCCCTAACTCTTCGCCCGTACTGGCGTCCAGCGCGATTAGCTTTGATGAGTTATCGACGACGTAAAGGACGTTGTCGTGGTAGAGCGGTGAAGAAAAACCGATCCCGAGGGCGTTGGCGCGCCAAATCTCACCGTTGCTGGTGATGTTGCCGGAGCCGGTTCCTTCGATCGCTATAACGCGGCCCATGCTGGCATTGTCGATATTTTCCTCGCTGTGGGCGATATAGACAGTTGTGCCGACGACCACTGGTGTTATGTTAATGCCCCGCTTACTAAGTTCGAATTCCCAAACGGGATCTCCGGTGCCGACATCCATGGCATAGACCCAGCCATCGGCAGCGCCTGCAATTAGCAGTCGGCGACCATCAATCTCGGCGACCACCGGAGTGCCCTGAGTGTTGGCATCGGCCCATGGTCTGTTACCCGGCAAAGAGTTCCACAGCACTTCACCAGTGAGCTTGTCGAATGACCAAAAGCGATGTCGAGGAGCCCCGTGCTCGCCCCAATTTGCCCCTATATTACTGAGGATAAGCTGGGCGCCATCGATGACGGGGTTCTGTGTGCGGCCTCCATAGCCTGAGGCACGCCCCGTGTCTTCACCCAACCGCCATTCCCACACGGTGTTGCCCTCACGGTCGAGGGCAACCAGCAGGCCGTCTACACCGTGATGGTAGAGGTAGCCGGTCTCAGGATCGCCAATGACACTTGCCCAGCCGACGCGCGAAAACGGTACGGTGGTGTGGTAGACGTTGAAAGTTCGTTCCCACAACGGCGTGCCGTCGCCAGCATCCCAGCAAGCGACGATAGCCTGCTTGGTCATGCCGTCGCCTTGTCGGCCGTTAGCACAAACGCGGCCATCGAACACCGCAGGTGTCGAACGACCGACGAATGCTTGTTGCCAGATGAGGTTATCGCCGTCGATTGCCCAGTCGGACACGAGATTGATCGCGGAAGATTCCCCTGTCTCGTTTGGACCGCGCCAGCTCGGCCACTCCTCGGTTGCTCCACCGGCACAGGCGATATTGCTTAGCAAGGTGGCAGAAATTACCAAACCACCAATAAATCGCTTTACGGATGCTCGGCGGGGAGCATGAGTCTGTAGCGTGGGCATTCGTATTCTCTCAGGATCTTTACTTGGGAAGGTTGCCGGATGAATTCGGTGGGGCCCCCTGATCGTATGTTTGCTTCTCCGAGGCCGCAACCGTACCCGGACGGCATTTGTCCTAAGGAAAAAAGACGCGAGTGATTGTCCAATAGAGGCCAATGACTCCGATCGTTAGTGAGAGAGGCACGCTTATTCGTGGACGGTACCAGTCACGGTGCCGAAATACCCCCAGAGCAAGAAACGCCGCCAAGATCACCGCGAGTTGCCCCAACTCGACGCCCGCGTTAAAGCTCAACAAAGCTGTTAGGTATTCACCGGGTGGCAATCCGAGCTGAGCCAACACCCCGGCAAAGCCAAGGCCGTGCAAGAGACCAAAGCCAAAAACGACTGCCGGACGCCATGGTTTAAGTTCGCCCGTGATGACGTTTTCGAACGCGACCCATGCGATTGACAGAGTTATTAGGGGTTCGACGAGCGATGGTGACAAGCTCACGACGCCGTAGGTCGACAGTCCCAATGTAAAGGTGTGAGCAGCGGTAAACGCGGTGACCTGCGCAAGTAAAGGCCGCCATGAAGTGTTGAGTAAAAAAAGACTGAGCACAAAAAGCATGTGATCGAGTCCGAGCGGCAGGATATGTTCAAATCCCAGGTACAAGTATTGGGCAATTACATTCAGGCGGCTCGGCGGCGGTGGCGGTTTGTCCAAATCATAAACTTCGGAACGATCACCGCGTTCCAGTATTTGACGCAGCGTGACGAGGTTGCCCAACTGGTCTGATGCGAAGGACTTTGGGTTCTCATCGAATCCAGAGGTTGTCCCATAATCGAATCTAAGCATCTCGTTGAGCAAGTCCGTTCCAACCTCGTGCCCCCTCACGTCGACGAAAGAGATATGTAGTGGTGGAAACGCCCGTGATGCTTGCAAGCTTAAGTTGGTCGCCTCGGTGGGAATTAAACCGGTCATGCGGGCCGTGAGCCCGAGCATCGTGTTGGTGCTCCGTGCGGCCACTGTATTTTGATCCGGGAAAGTGATCTTGGGTAAAAAGACCTCATTGTCGAAGCGAATTCGTACACGCCGAAGGAACGTTTGTCGAAGGTCATCGATGGTTTGGTTGAGTTCGGCCTCTGACATCGTATCCAGAGTGCCCATCAATTGGAGGTCGTCCGTATCCTGCGGCATGCCTAGTGCCAAAGCATCGAGGTCGACTTGCATGTCGATACGAAAATCGCCTCCAGGAAGCAAAACCACCGTGGTTCGAGTGAAGCTCAGATCGTGAGCGGTTGCCCTTGGAACAACCAGCAGGGCGAAGATGGTGATCATGGTCGCTGCAGGCAAGAAGCAGTAGCGTGGCAGGTTCCATGGACGCGGTCCCCGGCTAGGGACGGTCCTATAGCGTGTCGTGCGCACAGCCAACTTTGGCAAAGGATTCTCCGCAAGCTCAAGGGCGGAAGATCGCCCGCTAAGAATTTTACCAGTGAGCAACGTCCGAGCTACAGTTGACCTTCCAAGCATGGCTGACCTTTTCAAGAGTCGTCATCTCGGTCACAATTCTGAGCATTCCACGAACTTTAGGTCCTATTTCCTAACTGCCAACAGTCCGGGAGCGCACCATGAAGCAAACTGATGACTTTCCTGCTGCTCGTCCACGCCGATCACACTTGTTGTTGGTTCTCTTTGTCCTAGCCGCCGGCTCAGCAGCTTGCTCACTCATGGTTGACACGCCTGACCGGGAGGGCCCCGGATTCTCTGTCGATTCGATTCGCCAGGAGGATATGCGTGCCGATCTGTTTTTTCTGGCTTCCGACGCAATGAATGGGCGTGCGGCAACTAGCCGAGACGTGGCAATCACTAGCGAGTTCATCAAGGCTCGGTTCCAACGGCTCGGGTTGATTCCAGGTGGTCCTGAAAACTCGTACTTTCAGGCGTTCAACTTAGTGTCGGCGACGCTTGGAGACGGTGATAATTCGCTGGTGATCGACGGTATTGATACCGGAGGATTACGCCGACGGTCGATCGGAGAGGATTATTACACGCTAAATTTCAGTGCCTCCGGATCGGGTAGTGGCGAGCTCGCCTACGCTGGGTTCGGCATCGTCGAGCCGCGGCTCGGTTACGATGACTACCAGGGCGAGAGCGTGGAAGGCAAGATCGTTTTGGTGCTCGATAGGGAACCCGGAGTTACTGACCCTGCGAGTCCCTTTGATGGTGTGGTTACTGCTGAGCAGTCGCGGGATTGGCGCAAAGCGTTGGTGGCACAGGAGCGGGGTGCTGCAGGGATTTTGTTTGTGAGCGATGTGCACAACCGACCTGAGAATACTGACTACACATCTGCGGCGGAGAACTACTGGCGCGTTAGTCAACGCCCGCGCGTCACCCTTGAAACTTGGATGGACAAGATCGAGATTCCGGCCGCACGCGTTTCGGTACAACTCGCCGAGCGTCTAGTTGCCGAAAGTGGGCAAACCCTCGAGCACCTATCTGCCGGAGCGGAGTCTGAAAGCGGCCATGGGGTCCTTGCCATTCCAGGTCCCAAAGTTCAGATCAACGCATCAGTTAATCGCCAAGCGATTCCAGCACGCAACGTACTTGCAATGGTCGAGGGATCGGATCCCGACGTGGCCGACGAGGTGGTAATCATCTGTGCCCACTTCGACCATGATGGAGCCAATGAACAGGGTGTTTTTAACGGCGCGGATGACGATGGTTCTGGGACGGTCGCATTGCTGGACATTGCCGAAGCCTATGCTCTGGCGGCTGCTCGTGGAGAGGGCCCGCGTCGCACGGTGCTGTTCGCTGCCTGGGATGCGGAAGAGCGGGGGCTGCTCGGTGCTTGGTATTACACAGAGGTTCCAACCTTCTCGCTCGGGAGTACAGTTGCGGTGCTCAACATGGACATGATCGGACGGAACGAGGAAGTTCCAGCCGATGGAGGCAATCGGTTTCGTGGCCTGGAACCGCAAACGGCTGAGTCAAACGCCAATGCAATCAACATTATGGGGTACTCGCACAGTTCCGACCTTCGAGACGAGGTCTCGGAGGCCAATTCGCAGATCGGTCTCGAGCTTAAGTTTCGTTATGACAACAACAGTTCAAACCTGTTGCGGCGATCAGATCACTGGCCGTTCTTACAGGTTGGTGTGCCGGCCACCTTTTTTCATACTGGCCTGCACCCCGATTACCATCGATTTAGCGACACTCCGGATCGCATCAACTACCCGAAAATGGAAAAGATCGCTCGGCTCGTTTACATGACGAGTTGGAGTCTGGCGAACGACGATGGCCGTCCAAGCCTCGACCGTGACCTGTAGTGATCGAAACAAAAGAAGGACGTAACATGAGACGTCTGGTGGTATTGGTCCTCCTGATGACAACACTTGGCGTCGTTGCTTCGAGTGAGCTCACTGCTGAATTCGAGGTGGCGCCTAGACTTGTCTCGGATGGAGATTGGCCGATGTGGGGAAGCACGCTGACCCGCAATATGGTTTCGGACGCGACAGGATTGCCGGCCGAGTGGGATACCGATACCGGTCTGAACGTTAAATGGGTTGCGGCACTTGGATCAGCGAGCTACGGCAACCCAGTGGTTGCTGATGGCAAGATCTTCATCGGTACCAATAACGAGCTCATGCGTGCCCCTGATGTCGCCGGTGACAAGGGCATCGTAATGGCATTTCGGGAATCGGACGGCGAGTTTCTCTGGCAGATGGTGCACGACAAGCTAGAAAGCGGGCAGGTTAACGACTGGCCATTCCAGGGCATCTGTTCTTCGCCTACCGTTGATGGTGACCGTCTCTACTACGTGAGCAACCGCGGGGAAGTCGTTGCTCTCGATACCGAAGGTTTTCTCGATGGTGAAAACGATGGGTTATTCACCGATGAGGTCCGTGCTGGTGAAGTGGATGGTGATGTCGTATGGAGTTTCGACATGATTGGTCAGCTCGATGTATTCCCCCACAATATGACCAGCAGCTCCCCAGCCGTCTACGAAGACCTAGTGATTGTTAATACATCAAACGGTCGGGACGAGGAGGGCCATCTGCCGTCACCGCACGCTCCCGATCTGATCGCGCTAGACAAGCATACTGGGGAGCTCGTGTGGCGTGCTTCGCCGCTCGGCGAACAAATTCTGCATGGCCAATGGTCATCTCCAGCGGTTGCCGAAATCGACGGTGTTATGCAAGTTGTCATTGGCCAGGGAGATGGCTGGGTCCGTGGTTTCGAAGTTACTACTGGTTCAATGTTGTGGGAGTTTGATACCAACCCGATCGATGCGGAGTATCCGCGCACCCGCAACAACATTATTTCCACGCCGGTGATCTGGGAGAACAAGGTGTTCGTTGCCAACGGGCAGGATCCAGAAAACGGCGAGGGGCGTGGTCGTCTCCATGCGATCGATGCAACGCAGCGCGGGAACGTTACTGAGTCAGGTTTGGTGTGGCGTGTTGAAGAGATCCGCCGCTCGTTATCAACGGCGGCAATTCACGACGGGTTGTTGTATTTGGCTGATTTTAGCGGCTTTTTCCGCTGCTTTGACGTTAGCACCGGGGAGGAAGTATGGATGTACGATACCTTCGCGGCAGTGTGGGGCTCTCCGCTGGTCGCCGACAGTAAGGTTTACCTTGGAGACGAGGATGGTGACGTTATTGTCTTGCGTGTTGGCCGGGAAATGGAAGAGCTTGCCGAGATGAACCTTGGTAGTTCGATCTATGGTGCGCCAGTTGTGGCTAACGGCGTGCTCTATATAAACACCAGGAGCGAGCTCTACGCTCTAGTGCAGCAGTAATCTATCGGTCACTGGTCCCTTCAGCGATGGCGTAAAGCCGATCACCGGCGCGGATGTAGAAGTGTCCATTTGATACTGCTGGCGTGCTTAGCGTGTAGCCCGGAAGCGAATTGGTGGCCAAGATTTCGAACTCGCGCCCGGCCCTGTACACACTGGTAACTCCGTCCTCACTGATGATGTAGATTTTGCCTTCTACTAGGATTGGAGAGGCGCTGTAGGTGCCGGGTTCAATACGCTGGTTTGTATAAACGACCTCGCCGGTCGCAATATCCAGGCAATGGACAACGCCATTGTCTCCGACGATATATAAAAGTTTGCCGTCCGAGACTGGTGTGGGTACGTCAGGGCCGTCGCCGAAAGACCACAACAGATGTGATGTCGTTACATCGCCGCGCCCGCCTGCCTTCAGTGCCAGCATTGGTCGCACCCGGGTGGGGGCGATAATGATGTCTCCAATCACCACCGGTGAGGCGACGATCCGGTAGTTGCGGTCGTTCCGAGGGTTGAGACCGTCAGCACGCCAGAGCTCCTCACCAGTTTCGAGGTTGTGACCGGTTACTACGTCGCCGCCGGTGATAACAATTTCTTTTACTCCATCGTATTGCAGCAAGGCAGGCGTACTGTATGAGTCTGGAGATTCACTGATAGCGTCGGTTGGGCGTTCTACCATCCAAACCGTCTCGCCAGTCATCTTGTTTATGCGCAGCACATAGGACGGATCGTCGGTCTTCATGCCATGCAGCACTTGCACGTAGAGCGCATCTTCGTGCAGTAGCGGCGACGAAGCGAAGCCCCAGTTAAGGCCGAACTTCCAGTAATCGTTAGATATGTTGCGCGCCCAGATTTCCGTGCCTTCGAAGTCGAAGGCACGCAACCAGCCGGTCCCAGTCATTACCCAGACGTACTTTCCGTCTGTGACAGGCGAGGGGGACGACATGTTTTGCTTGCGCTCCTGGTGGTCCCCATCACTAAGGAACTTCTTCCATATGATTGAGCCATCATGGCGATTGACGCGCCACAACTCGACGTTCAAGTCTCTGGATTGTGCGGGAGGCTGCACAGGGGTGGCCTGACTTTGACGCCGTCGGCGACCATACCCGCCTCCACCACCTCGTTGAACATATGAAACAGTCAAAAAAATGGTGTCATCCCAGATAATTGGGGTAGAGCCTGTCCACGCTGGCATTTCAAGCGTCCAGGAAATGTTTTCAGTATCGCTCCAGGTAATTGGTAGCCCCGTCTCGCTGGTTGTTCCGTCGAGATTGGGCCCACGCCACTGGGGCCAGTTTTCGGCCGCGGGGGAACTCTCTGCGCTGACCTTATTGGTGTTGACCGCGAAGATGGCAACGCCGGCGACCATGAATGAAAGGATTGTCAGTCCAAACGTCTTTCTCACTGGGTAATCGTCCTTATCAGCCGTTGGGAAATTGCTTAGTGCTTCTAGCACTAGATTCGCCCACGTGTTTATCGATTTGAATGACTGTGTGGCGCACCCTGTTCGTGGGCGCGCTGGTGAGCATGTTCATCGTCCTTGATTTTGCTTCCACTGCCAAGTGTGGCAATCATTTCCGTTCTGCTGGGGGACATGTCCAGATGGTGATCTACCGCCAAGTGCTGACGCAACGGTTCGTAACCGAAGTCGTCTTCGAAGTCCCGCCAAACGCTGTGGATATGATTGGCGTTGTTTTGAGTATTGTCATATTCGATGACGAACGTTGGACCTTGGATCCTGTAGTAATGCCCCTCACCGGGTTCAGTGCTGCCGGCCCAGGCAAAATGAACGCGCTCGACTCCAGCCTGACGAATTTTTGCCATCTGGTAATCGAGTAGAGCAGGATTCATGCGGTCGCCGTAGACGTCCATTAACTCCATGAGAATAGCGTGCTGGCCCTCGTTAATGTCGGCGACCGAAATTCCCTCGGGAGCCCCCATTTCGGCCCGTTGGAAATTCTCCGTGAGGATATCTTGAGGGGCTTCACCGGCCAGGATTACGTGAGCGCGTTGCCCTTCATCAAACGAATTGAGCAATTCAAAACCAAGGTCTTGCTCACGGGAGAACGGGCTCAGTCCAGCGTGGACTTCTGAGTCTTCGGGGACCCGGGCCGGATTTCCGCCGAAGAACGCTGGGGTGCCTGATACAAGATGGTTATCAACGATGGTGAAGCTAGCAGAGAAATGATGTCCTTCGAATCGCCACGCCCAGGAGCCTTCAGTGGTTGGCTTGCCGAACACCATCAAGTAGTAGTTGCCAGGGTTGCGCATCTCGCGGCCGCCCGAGGTTGAAAAGAGCGACTCTTCGAGCTGGACAATCTTGAATGCTTGCTCGGTTCCGTTCGCACCCAGGCCATCGTCTAGCAGCGTTCGAAGATCTGTCATTTGGTCAGCATCAAGATCCCC
>MPLX02005022.1_pt1 | contig 11109 bp, 11 predicted proteins | sample 1617341 | NCBI WGS metagenome assembly MPLX02 (sample SAMN05944804, study PRJNA350692) | marine metagenome | biome: marine; feature: ODZ; material: water; isolation source: 120 m water sample filtered on 0.2 um supor filter | place: Pacific Ocean | collected 2012-04-08 | depth 120m m | reverse complement strand
GCTACTGATCGTCTTCCTGCTCCTTATGGTGTCCGCGCGGGGCATCTTCGAACTTGAGCGCACCACCCCACCGGAAGGGGCTTTGGAGGTCACCGTCACTGGACACCGCTGGTGGTGGGAGTTCGACTATGGCGAACTCGGCGTTGTAACCGCGGGCGAATTGCACGTGCCGATCGACGAGGACAAACCCGCCGATCTGTTCTTGACGCTGCAGTCCGCCGACGTCGCCCACTCCTTCTGGGTCCCGCAACTCGGCGGCAAGATGGACGTCATACCCGATCGCATCAACCACCTGTGGCTTCAGGCCAACGCCCCGGCCACCTACGTGGGCCAGTGCGCCGAATTCTGCGGCACTCAGCATGCCAACATGCTCATCAAAGTCATCGTTGAGCCTCGCGCATCCTTTGATGCGTGGGTCGCCAACCAGCGGCGGGATGCTGTCAGCGACGCATCAGTCAAGGCCGGGCACGACCTCTTCCTGCGGACAGCCTGCATCAACTGCCACACCATTCGCGGCACGATCGCCAACGGCTCGTTCGCTCCTGATCTCACACACCTCATGAGCCGCACGACCATCGGGTCGGGCGCAGCCCGCAATACACCGAACATGCTCCGCGAATGGGTCTGGGATCCTCAGAACATCAAGCCCGGATGCGACATGCCATCGATGAAACTCACGCGTCCTGAAGTTGACATCCTGTGCGCCTACCTAGAGACACTCAAGTGAGCACGCTTGAAAATCCCGCAGGACCGCCAGCGCTCACTGGCCCCGTACCGTTCCTCTCCAAGTTGCACCAGTGGGTCGCGACGACGGATCACAAGCGGCTCGGTGTCATGTATGTGACCTGCGGCATCGTGTATCTCATCATCGCCGGTCTCGAAGCGACCTTAATGCGGTGGCAACTGGCCTGGCCCGGGCAGGAGGTCCTGACCCCGGAGGAGTTCAACAGACTCTTCACGATGCACGGCACGACGATGGTCTTTTTCGTAGGGATGCCGGTGCTGTTCGGGACGGCGAACTTCCTCATTCCGCTCATGATCGGTGCGAGGGATCTTGCCTTTCCCCGCTTGAACGCCTTTGGATTCTGGCTCTTCCTGTTTGGGTCCTTTCTGCTGTACTTCTCGTATTTCGGCGGACAGGGCCTGTACGGCATGGGGTCGGCGCCAGACGTCGGGTGGTTCGCCTACGCGCCGCTGACCGAACGGACCTTCTCCCGCGGACACAGCACGGACTACTGGATTCTGGGGATCTTCGTCGCGAGCCTCGGCAGCACGATGACGGCCATCAATCTCATCGCCACGATTCTGGGCATGCGGTGTCGGGGCATGACACTGATGAAGATGCCGCTACTGGCTTGGATGATATTGGTGGATTGCTTCATTGTCGTGATCTGTCTCCCGCCGCTGGCAGCAGCCCAGATCATGCTGATCTTCGACCGGCTGCTCGGAGCCCATTTCTTCGACGCGCAGGCTGGAGGCTCTGCGCTGCTCTGGCAGAACATGTTCTGGTTCTTCGGGCATCCCGAGGTCTATATTCTGATCCTGCCGGGCTTTGCCTTCGTCAGTGAGATCGTGCCGGTGTTCAGCCGCAAGGTCATCTTCGGCTACCCGCTCATGGTCGCCGCGAGCGTCTCCATCGGATTCATCAGTCTTGGCGTCTGGGCCCATCACATGTTCGCCGTGGGATTGAGCCCGATGCTCAATGCCATCTTCATGGGTTCGACCATGCTGGTCGGCGTACCGACCGGCATCAAGATGTTCAACTGGACCGCCACGATGATCGGCGGCAAAATTCGATTCGATACTCCGATGCTCTACAGCACGGGCTTCCTGTGTCAGTTCCTGCTCGCCGGCCTCACCGGCATCTGGCTGGCGACGGTGCCCTTTGACTGGGCGGCGAGCGACTCATACTTCGTTGTCGGTCACTTCCACTACGTACTCTTCGGCGGACTGCTCTTCGCAATCTTCGCCGCAATCTTCTACTGGTTCCCGAAGGTCACCGGCCGGATGATGAACGAGTCGCTCGGCAAGTGGCAATTCTGGATTCTCATCATCGGATTCAACCTGACATTCGGCCCGATGCATGTCTCCGGCTTGCTCGGGATGCCACGACGCGTCTACACCTATGAGGCCGATCGGGGATGGGAGATCTGGAATCTCATCTCATCGCTCGGCGTCATCATTCAACTCGTCGGATTTGCCCTCTTCGCCATGAATCTGCTGTACTCGATCTTCAAGGGGCGCCGCGCGGGCGATGATCCGTGGGATGCGTGGACGCTCGAATGGTCCACCACCTCCCCACCGCCCGCCTACAACTTCGCCGATGACCCGGTTGTGCACAGTCGCCGCCCATTGTGGGACCTGAAGCATCCCGAAGACCCCGATTGGAAGTACGAATGACCACGGCGCCAACCAACACATTGACGCCCCCGCCAGCACTGCCGCAAGATGGTCTGATGAACGGCAAGATCGGCGTCCTGCTGATGATCGCCTCTGAGATCGCCTTCTTCGGAACGCTCATCTCGGCCTACCTGTTCTATATCGGCCGCGACATCAATGGCCCCTATCCTCAGGACGTTCTGGAGGTCTCGGTAGCACCGTTCAAAGTGCTCTTCAACAGCATCTTCCTGCTGATCAGCAGTGTCTGGATCGTGCTGGCGATCAAAGCGATGCGGAGAGGCAATATGGGCGCCTTCATCTTCTGGTGGGCGCTCACCGCCATATGCGGCGCTGAATTCCTCGTCGGAACAGGCATGGAGTGGTACGGACTCATCGTCGACGAGGGCGTCTGGATGGGTACCAACCTCTTCGGCAGTTGCTTCTACACACTGGTCGGCTTCCACGCCTTCCATGTCACCATGGGGCTGATCGTTCTGACGCTGATACTGATACTCGCCCTGCTCGGGAAGGTACACCCACAAAACGTCGAGAAGGTCGATCTGGTGAGTTGGTACTGGCATTTCGTCGACGGCATCTGGGTCGCCGTCTTCTTCGTGGTCTACATCTTCGGAAACTGGCCGATCACATGAACGATACGAATCCAACAGATCGGCAGCACACTGGCGGCATCGAACTGCCCCAGTCGACCGCATCCCCCATGGTGGCGGCCTTCGGCATGACACTCATGGCAGCCGGGCTCGTGACCAACTGGGTCGTGGCTGCCGCCGGCCTGCTCATCATGATGGTGGGCGTCGTGGTGTGGTTCCGTCAGAGCAACCCGGACTCCAAAGAGATACTAATGCCACTGGAACGCGAAGGTCCGGATCCAATCCTGCCCCGACCAGCCAAGGTGGCGCATCTGATCGCGGATACCGAACACCGCGCCCGCATTCCGATGGAGATTCATCCCTACTCCGCCGGAATCTGGGGGGGACTGATCGGCGGCGTGGTCATGGCGGCCTTTGCCTCCCTTTGGGGCCTGATCGCTCACGGAAGCCTGTGGTACACGGTCAACCTGCTCGCTGGAACGATACTCAGTGGCTACAGCGAAATGAGCATGGAACAGTTGTCGGCATTCCATACCGAGGGGCTGGTTGTCGGCATCGTGATCCAGATCGTGATGTCGCTCGCAGTCGGGGTCCTGTATGGCGTGACCCTCCCGCTGATTCCTCGATTCCAACTCCTGTTCTCGGCCATCGTGGTCCCACTCATCTGGTCCGGGCTTACGTGGGCCTCGATCTCCGTCGTAAACCCCGCACTCGGCGAGCACATCGAATGGATCTGGTTTGTCGCCTCGCAGATCGTCTACGGACTGGTCGCAGGCTGGTACATCATTCGAACCGAGAAGGTCAAGACAATGCAGAACTGGCACTATCTGGAACGCCTCGGCATCGAAACGTCAGGCGCTCACGAGATGGGAGGCAAGGAATGATTCACCGCACATTCCTCGTCACTGCGATCGCATTGGCGACTGGCTGCGATTGGATGCCGGGCAAGCCGACGGCGCCGCAGACCGAACGTGGAAACTCCGAAGCCATCCACGGGTTTGTGAATCTCTGGGGAACGAACTGCCAAGGATGCCACGGGGCTGAAGGTACATGGGGTGCTGCGAGACCTCTGAACGACCCGCTCTACCAATCGCTCGTCACGGACGAGTGGCTGAGGACGACCGTATCCGACGGCATCAACGGTACGCTCATGCCACCGCATTCGATTTCCAACGGCGGACGGCTGACCGATGAGCAGATCCAAGAAATCGTCTCGGGCATGCGATCAAACTGGACCGGCTCGCCGCCGCCCTATGCCGCGAAGTCACCCGCCATCATCAACGTCGGGCCGACCACTGGCGACCCTGTCAAGGGCCTCGCGACCTTCAATACCTGGTGCAGCCCCTGCCACGGCGAGAACGGAGTGGGTGCCATAGCCGGAAGCCCCATCGACAGTTCGTTCCTCGCGCTCGCGAGCGACCAGATGATTCGGGCGACCATCGTCTGCGGCCGACCCGATGTGGGCATGCCCGACTGGCAGGGCAACCTACATGGCGAACAAGTCCCACAGCGTGAGGGACTCTCGCCACTCACCAATACACAGATCGAGGACCTCATGGCCTGGATCACATCCCACCGGGTTGAATTCCCTGGGCAGCCCTACCCACCGGGCGGCAACCAGTCACCCGGCTTCTAGCGAGTACACCGAATATGGGCGAGAACTTCGACTACAAGACAGCGCCGGACCCCGAGATGATGGGTGACCCATCGGGCCCCGAGCCATCACGGCGTGGCTTCCTCTTCTGGCTTGGCGCCTCCATCAATGCCGTCGTGGGCATCCTGATCGCTGTACCGGTCGTCGGATACATCATCAGCCCTTGGAAGTCCGGCGGATGGCAGAAGTGGACCAGCCTCGGTTCGACGGATCTCTTCCCAAAGGGAGAGACCCGCCCAGCCTCCTACACCAACCCATTCCGCACACCATGGGACGGATATACCGCCGAGACACCCTGTTATGTGCGACACACGGATACCGGTGAGTTCGTCGTGTTCGCGATCAACTGCACCCATCTCGGCTGCCCGGTGAGATGGTTCCCCGAGTCGAACTTGTACATGTGCCCATGCCACGGAGGTGTGTACTACGAGGACGGATCGCACGCCGCCGGCCCGCCGCCCCGCGGTCTCTACGCCTATGAAACACGAATCAAGAAAGGCCAGTTGCAGGTGAAAGCCGGTCGCCTGCCGACGCTCCAGCAATCCGTATGAAAAACGCCTTGCTCAATTGGTTCGAATCGCGGCTGCACCTTGCCGAGGTAATAGGCCCGAGTATCACCCACCCGGTGCCCCGCAGCGCCAAGTGGTGGTACGTCTTCGGCTCCATGACGCTGGTGCTGTTCATCTGCCAGATCGTCACGGGAATCTGCCTGTCGCTCATGTACGTACCGTCGGCCGATCAGGCGTTCGCGTCGCTGAACTACATCACGTTCCAAGCCGAGATGGGCTGGTTCCTGCGGGCGATGCATGTCTGGGGATCGCACCTGATGGTCGGTTTCATGACCATCCACATGATTCAGGTCTTCTTGTTCGGCGCCTACAAGTACCCACGCGAACTGACGTGGATCTGCGGCGTGCTCCTGTTTGTATGCACACTCGGAATGGCCTTCACCGGCCAGGTACTCCGCTGGGACCAAGACTCCTACTGGGGACTCGGCGTCGGCATGTCGATGGCGGGCCGCATCCCATGGATCGGACCGAGCCTCGTGCACTTCATTCTCGGCGGCGCGATCATCGGGGGCGAAGCGCTCAGCAGGTTCTTCACCCTGCATGTCTTCATCCTGCCAGCCACGCTCATCGGGCTGATTGGTATCCACCTGCTGCTGGTCATTAAGAAGGGCATCAACGAGAAGCCAACGCCGGGCGTGCTGGTAGACAAGGCCACCTACGAAGCCAAATACCACGAACTCGTCGAGAAGCGAGGTATGCCCTTCTTCCCCAACGCCGCCGGACGGGACATGATCGCAACCGGCCTGACGCTCGGGCTGATGTTCTTCCTTGCGATGATGTTCGGTCCAAGTGGACCAGCCGGTGAGCCGAACCCGACCTTCATCGACACCGCCCCGAGGCCGGATTTCTACTTCCAGTCGATCTTCGCGGTGCTGGCCCTGCTGCCGCCCTATATGGAAACCTTCCTGATCATCGGGTTCCCGATACTCGCTGGCGCAACACTCATCCTGCTGCCCTTCCTCTCCGGCGGCGGCGAGAAGCATTGGCGCCGCCGGCCAATATCGGTGGCCTTTGTGCTCGCGCTGCTGCTGAGCCTCGGCACGCTCACGATGCTCGGGTATCAGTCGCCTTGGTCGCCGGTGATGGACGCATGGAGCGGCATTCCAACACCACCCGAATACGTCAAAGGACGGACACCGCTGGAACTGCAAGGTGCGATCGTGGTGCAGAACAAACAGTGTCGAAACTGCCATATGCTCGGTGGCCGCGGCGGAAAGCGTGGCCCCGCACTCGATGATGTCGCAAGCCGACTCAACGGCGACCAACTCATCCGACAGGTGATTCAAGGCGGCGGCAACATGCCCGCCTATGGCAAGCATCTCTCGCCTGAAGAGACGACCGCCGTGACCGCCTTCCTACTGACGCTTACCAATGGCTGGGAGCACGAGCCGGGCGCCGGCTACTCGATGAAGCCGCGTCCGACGCAGGATCCCGTGCCGCCATTCTTGCCCGATTCGTGAGCGATGGGGCCAGATGCCGCCCGAAAATCGAGGGCGAGCATCAACCCATTGACGCGGCCCCCCTGCCCGCTATCTGACCCCTTACGCTAGCCCCGCATGTCCGACGTCACTCACGCCATCCTTTCCTCGTGGACCATCGACCCGTGGCCACTGGCGTTGGCCATTGTGTCAATCGTGGTGTACTGGAGAGGATGGCGAGACCTGCACCGCTCGCAGCCCGCTCGCTTCACCCGGTGGAGGCTTGGCTCATTCGCTGCGGGCGTGGGCGTATGTTGGCTTGCCATTGCATCGCCCCTCGACGCCTTCGGCAGCCTGCTGCTGGAAGTTCACATGACCCAGCACGTGCTGCTCATGATGATCGGGCCGCCACTCATTCTGCTGGCCTACCCGGGCATCCCGCTGCTGCGCGGACTTCCCGCCACGATCCGACGGGAATGGTGCGGCCCCTTTCTTGCCTCGACAGCGGTCAGACGGGGCTTTCACGTACTGACCCACCCAATCACGGGGCTGAGTACCTTCATCATTGCGACCTGGGTCTGGCATCTTCCCGTGCTCTACGAAGCGGCACTGCAGAACAACTTCTGGCACGAATTCGAACACGGCGTATTCCTCGGTGCCGCCCTGCTCTTCTGGTGGCCCGTCGTGCAACCTTGGCCGAGCGTGTCTGTGTGGCCGCGGTGGATGCTGCTGCCCTACCTGCTGCTCGCGGATCTGCAGAATACGGTCTTCTCGGCGATCTTCGTCTACATCGGCACGCCCATCTACACCACCTACGCCGCAAGTCCAGGCCTCTTCGGCACCAGCACCTTGGATGATCAGTCCACCGCCGGTGCCATCATGTGGGTAGCCGGCTCGACGGCCTTCCTGCTTCCGGTCGGGTTGATCATCCGGCGATTGCTGCAGCCGCGTCTTGTCACTGTTCCGATAGGTGGAGGCGGCCTCCGCTTGGATGTACCACTGCCAATCCTTGGTCATGCGGAGCCCCGCACAACCCGTCGTCGGAATCGAAGACACGACTTACTCAAATCGCCACTCATCGGACGGGCGATCCGCTCACTGGCCTTCCGCCGCACCATGCAGTGGATCCTGGTGGCAGCGGCCATCGCTGTCATTCTGGACGGCCTGCTCGGCCCACGGATAAGCCCGATGAATCTCGCCGGCATTCTGCCATGGACACACTGGCGGGGATTTGTGGTCATCGCGCTGTTGGTCGCGGGCAACGCCTTCTGCTGGACGTGCCCATTCATGATTCCGCGTGGACTCGGCAAACGCCTCTTTAGTCCAACCCGCCGATGGCCCAACGCCCTCCGCTCAAAGTGGCTCGCCGCCACACTGCTGCTGATCTACCTGTGGGCCTATGAAGTGTTCGGCCTGTGGGACTCGCCTTGGTGGACCGCGTGGGTTGTGATCGGTTACTTCGGCTTGGCACTGCTCATCGACGCCTTCTTCCATGGCGCCGCGTTCTGCAAATGGGTCTGTCCGATCGGACAATTCCATTTCATCGAATCCATGGCCTCGCCACGAGAAGTTGCGGCCATCGAGCCGGCTGTCTGCGAGACCTGCCACACTCACGACTGCATTCGAGGCGGCCCCACGGGACGCGGGTGCGAGTTGGATCTCTACCTGCCCACCAAACGCGGCAACCTCGACTGCACATGGTGCATGGACTGTGTTCGAGCGTGCCCACATGAGAACGTCGGCGTACTGACCAGAACGATGACGGATGATGTCGTATTCGGTGGCTGGCGAGGCGCTCTTGGACGCCTCGGCGGCCGTGTGGACATCGCGGCCCTCGCGACACTGTTGACATTCGGAGCGTTCGCCAACGCACTTGGAATGGTCGGGCCGGTTCTTGAATTCGAAGATCGCATCGCCGAGGCCATGGGCGGTGTGACCTCACTCGTGCCCGCATCGATCATGCTCTTGTCCATCTCGGTCATTGCACCGCTGCTGCTGCTTCCGCTCATCGCGTCCGTAGCCGGTCGGATCGGCGACATGCATATCGCTGTTGGCCAACTCGCGTGCCGCTTGGCATTCACGATCATTCCGATTGGATTCGCCATGTGGGTCGTTCACATGCTCTTCCACTTCTTCACGAGTTTGGGCACCATCGTGCCGGTGACGCAACGGGTAGCAATCGACATCGGCGGCGACCTTGGTGAGCCCGCGTGGATTCTCGCCTGCTGTCTGAACGTGCCTGCTTGGCTGTTGCCCCTTGAACTGCTGCTGCTTGATCTCGGGCTGGTACTGGCCATCGTGGCCGTTCACCGACTGACGCACTCCCTGACACGCGCACGAGTGCCACTAATTACTGCAGTTCTGAGTGTGCCAGCCTTCCTGCTGTTCATCCTCGGCGTGTGGATCATGCTGCAACCCATGCAAATGCGAGGGACTATCCTCCCATGAAGCGATTCCTGTTCATTCTGCTGCTTGCATCGATGGCCACAGCCGACAGTGGCCTGATCCGACTCAGTGAAGTCGTCCCGCCGTGGCGAGTCACCGTAATGACCGACCCCACGCCAATCCGCAAAGGCCTCGCTGATATCTCGGTGCTGATCCAACACGCTCAGTCCAGAGAGGCCGTCCTCGATGCCGAGGTCACGCTGACTATGGTCAACGAAGCGGAAGAACTCACGCTTTCGGTCCGTGCTACGCGCGAGCAGGCAGATAATCGACTCTTGTACTCCGCCAAGTGCGTCCTACCCGCCGCAGGCGACTGGAATGTGACAACCACGGTCAGCCGCGGCGAACTCAGCCATTCCATACCTTGGCAGTTCACCGCCGCGCCCCCACTGCCTCCGCTCGCTGCCATCTGGCCATGGCTGCTGCCCGGCGTCGTTGCCATTGTGTTGTACGCTGCCAATCAGCGGTTGCGACGCAACCAGAGAACCGTGCTGACATGAACCACGAGACAGAATCCGATTCCACTCGGCCGCAGAAGCGAGTGAACATGGGCTGTCTTGCGTTGGTCGGCGTCCTGATTCTCGGCATGGTGCTGGTGGGCGTCTCGATCTTCCGCCTCAACTCGATGGTCACCGCCTATGAATCGAGGTTTCAAGGCGATGACTGGTTCACACTTGAAGGGAAGAAGATCGATCAGGACACGCCGCTCACAGCACAGACGCTCGTCTTCGGAAGCGACATCATCCTCCACGGAGCCGAAACGGATATCGCCATTCTCGGAGGCGAGGCCACTCTGCATGGCCGATACAAAGGCACCGTGTTCTTCCTCGGAAAAACGCTCGATGTGGCCCCGAATGCCGTCATCACCGGACCACTGAGTATCACCGCCGCCCGCCACGTCACCATACGCGGCACGCTCGAAGGGGGCATTGAGGGCAACTGGGACAGACTCTTCGGCCACAATACCCCCGGAACCACTACAAGCAATCCACCGTAATCTATAGAGTTGACGGATATAGCAAGAGGATTCAATCATGGCCAAGGCAATCATCGATCCGGGCGAAGTTCGCAAGTTCGCGTCGGATCTCCAACGTTTCACCAACGCGATGGAGGAGCAGATGAACGCCCTCATGGCCCGGCATCGCGCCCTCGGCCAGACATGGAAGGATCAGGAGCACCGCAAGTTCTCAGAGGAATTCGAACACTCGATGCGATCACTCGCACGGTTCAGAACTACGGTCCATGAACATGTCCCGTTCTTGAAGAAGAAAGCACAGCGGGCTGAGGATTACCTCAACCAGCGTTAGACGTATGAGAGATCGAGCCAATGTCGGTGCCATCGAGGCAATCTCCGAACTGCGCGGACGATGTGTCGAGGCGGGCGAATCCATCGCTCGAACGTTGGGCGATTGCATCAGCCACGCAGCACGCGTGTTGGCGTGGGTCCAAGGGCCGCAAGCCGAACACTGGAAGAGACAGAAGCGAAAGAGAGAGCAGAAGTTTGCGTCTGCGAAGAGCGATCTCGAACGTGCCAAGATCGCGCAGCCCGATGCAGATCCGCGGAGTTTCGTGGACCAACAACGAGGCATTCGGCGAACAAAGGCCGATTTGGAAGAAGCCGAGCAGAAGATCAAGGCGGTCAAACGGTGGTCGCGTGAATTGGAGCGACAACTCACCCTCTTGCGCGGGGGCGTTCGCGGACTCGCCAGTTCTGCGGAGGCGGACCTGCCGCGAGCCGCCCATTGGCTCAAGAATCTCGAAGCACATCTGAACGGCTATTTGGAGGTCGCCCCACCTCTGCCCGACCCAACCGCAATGCCGGCAGAAATGGATGAACCGACAGACCATCGACGAATGGGATCCCGGCCAACCACCCCCGGCGAAGCCGATATCACTGAGGAGACGGAACGATGAGCCTCACTCCCAGCCGTGCCCGCCTGCGGGAAACCTGCGTGATGCTGCGAACCGCGTGGGAGATCGCTGGTCAATCTTGGACAGACAGCCAACACGCTTATCTCGGAGAACACTTCATCCAG
>MPLX02063911.1_pt1 | contig 11134 bp, 8 predicted proteins | sample 1617341 | NCBI WGS metagenome assembly MPLX02 (sample SAMN05944804, study PRJNA350692) | marine metagenome | biome: marine; feature: ODZ; material: water; isolation source: 120 m water sample filtered on 0.2 um supor filter | place: Pacific Ocean | collected 2012-04-08 | depth 120m m | reverse complement strand
TTTTATTATTATTTGTACTGATTTCTTTCATAATTCCTTTTAGGCGGGCTTCAAACTGACCACGATATTTGGTACCAGCAACTAACGCTCCCAGGTCAAGGGAAATAACTCTTTTATTATATAATGTCTCAGGAACCTCAATTTCTATAATTCTCTGGGCCAAACCTTCAACAATGGCAGTCTTGCCTACCCCCGGTTCACCTATAAGTACCGGGTTATTTTTAGTTCTCCGGCTTAATATCTGAATAACCCTTTCAATTTCTAAATTTCTCCCTATAACAGGATCCAGTTTTCCTTTCAAGGCCAAAGCGGTCAAATCTCTGCTGAATTCATCCAGAACAGGCGTTTTCTCTTCTTCCGGAACTGTAGATACCGGTTCTTTCAACATACTTAAAATATTTTCCCTTGTCTCCGCGTAATAAATTCCGAATCCCGTTAATATTTTTGATGCCTGCCCCTCTTTTTCTTTCACTAATCCCAAAAGTATATGTTCGGACCCAATATAATTGTGGCCCATGGCGCGAGCTTCTTCCACAGAGTATTCTAAAACCTTTTTTGCTCTTGAGGTAAAAGGAATGTCGCCGATATTTACAACGGACGAACTTTGAGGAAGGCTTTTTTCAACTTTCTCTCTCGCATTTTTAATATCAACTCCCATTTTATGAAGCACTTCAATAGCAATTCCGCCACCGTCTTTTAAAACACCAATGAGTATATGCTCTGTTCCAAGATATTCATGCCGAAAATGTTCTGCTTCCTCGCGTGCTAAAATAATGATTCGGCGCGCTCGTTCTGTAAATCTCTTAAACATTTTTTTCCTTCACCTCCTCAATAAAAATGGTCATAAAATTTTCCCGTCTTCCATGATTAATACCCTGTCCATATCACCAGATAACTTGCTATTATGAGTAACAACAACCAGAGTTTTATTTTTAGCTTGTTTTAGCTCTTTCAACAGATTGTGCACCTTTTCTCCTGTCTTTTGGTCCAGATTACCGGTGGGCTCATCAGCAAAGATAACCTCCGGATCATTTGCCAAGGCACGCGCAATTGCGACTCGCTGTTGTTCTCCACCTGATAGTTCTCCGGTTTTATGACTTTTCCTATCACCCAATTCCAAATCGTCCAAAATCGCATTTGCTTTTTCCGAGGCGTCTTTTTTTTTTAATGCCTTGAATCAATAACGGCATCATCACATTTTCCTGTGCGGTAAATTCAGGTAGTAAATGATGAAACTGAAAGACAAAACCAATATTTTTATTTCTAAAATCAGCAAGTCTTCGATCATTCATTTCAAAAAGATTAGTATGATTAAAAAATATCGTACCGGTCGAAGGGCGGTCTAATGTCCCCATCAAATGGAGAAGCGTACTTTTTCCAACTCCCGATGGTCCCATGATCGCGACCATCTCTCCCTTCATTATACCAAAATTTAAATTTTTTAAAACCTTTAAAGTTTTTTTACCGGTTTTAAAAGATTTCTCAAGGTTCTGAACTGAAATCAGAACCTCATCACTCATATCTCAAAGCCTCTATAGGATCTAATTTGGACGCCCGCCACGCTGGATAGAGAGTCGCTAAAAAGCTGATAAGAATCGATGCACTGGCAATCATTATTGTGTCAAAATAATTAATTTTAGCCGGAAGTTTGTCCAGATAATAAACATCACTTGGGAAGATATCTATAGATAGTAATTTTTCAACGAATTCAACAATCTCATTAATATAAGGTACGACCGTAAAACCGCCTATCACTCCTAAAACGGTGCCGGAGAATCCAATAATTAATCCCTCTATACTGAATATTTTCAAAATGCTCCAGTTAGTTGATCCCATCGATTTCAAAATCGCTATGTCCCGGCTTTTTTCCATCACAACCATAATCAAAGTACTTATTATATTAAAGGCTGCTACTAAAATAATCAACGTAAGAATTATAAACATTGCTATTTTTTCCATTTTAAGAGCGGAAAAAAGATTTTTATTCATCCGCATCCAATCTCTCGTATAATAAGGAAGCCCCAACCGCTCCTGAAGTTTCTCAGCCGTTTCCCTGGCCATGTAAATATCATCAACCTTTACTTCAACACCGGTCACACTATCCCCCATTTTAAAAAATTTCTGCCCGGACTTTATAGAGATGAAAGCAAGACTGGAATCATACTCATACATGCCTGAATCGAAAATACCTACCACTCTAAATTTTTTTACTCGCGGCGTCATGCCGACAGGCGTCATTTTCCCCAGAGGGGATATAACATTAATCACACTGTCAAGGGAAACACGCAGGTGTTCGGCCAATTCCTTGCCCACTATAATCCCATCCCGCTTGATTTGCCCTGTTTCCGGCGTCTTTTTTGGAATAACAGAATCTGTTGATTCCAGAAACTCTACTTTACCATCTATGAGATTTTTTTCAATATCAGTGACTGTTTGTTCCAGTTTTGGGTCAATGCCCCTTATTACAACGCCTGAAACATGGCCTTTGTAAGACAACATGACCTGGCTAATGATGAACGGCGCGGCTCCCAAAACATGCTCTTCTCTTTTAATTTTCTCAATGAGAGCAGGGTAATCCCGGATGCCGTCTTTGCTGTAACTGTTTACTAAAACATGAGAATAAGTTCCTAATATCTTATCTCTGAGGTTATCTCCAAAACCGCTCATCACTGCGAGGACAATAATAAGGGCCATCACCCCTAAAGTAATCCCGCCGATGGATATAAACGTGATGAGAGAGATAAAAGTCTGCTTTCTTTTTGCTTTTAGATACCGAAGTCCGACAAAAAACTCAAAAGACATTTGAAAAAGACCTCTCAAGAAGAGAAGTAAAAGTATAAATCATAAATTAAGGAAGGTCAAAAAAAAGTCAAGCACCGATTATGAACTACAAAGTCACGAAGAACTCAAGGACATTGATTTAGTGGCTTCATAGTGACATTGACCCTTTAGATATGCTATGAGTTCTAATCACATTAGACAGATAGATACCTTACTTCTACAAGATCAACATACGCAATAACACCAATAATACTATTACTATGTGAAAGCTTGTTTTTTTTAGGCGCAGTTAGTTCTTGTTTATACAGCGCCTTATGCAAAGCTGGACAAGTTTTTTTTGTCTGCTCACTGGAGCAGAAGTCCCATTCGTTTGCGGAACCTCTCCGCTTTATGGATTTGTCGGGATAAACTTCCCTGAGAATTTTCATGTATTTTCGTAACTGCTTCATGTAATTATTCTCATCTGTTTCTTTTTTTCCGGTTTTGAAATCCAATACTGTTACAGATTCTTTATCAATAATTACCCTGTCCATTCTCAACAGGTTTCCCCTGTCGTCCGTAAATTCCTGCTCATTTTTTATTGTTCTACCAGTAGCCGGTAAAAAATACTTTTTTACTTCCGTGTTCAAAAGGAATTTCACAATTATTTCTACTATCTCTTCGGAAGAATGACTATCTCCCAATTCATGTATTACTTTTTCAACTATCCGTTTAATTTCTTTTTCAAGTTCTTTTTCGCTCCTATAAGATGGAAATTCTATATAAGACAAAACCCTATGTATAAATTCTCCTCTTTTTTTCTCATCAATATGAATTATATCTCCGGTATGAATATGGTATTTTGGCATTCTGCTGTGGTGGTATGTGAAAATCCGGCTTTCCGACTTTTCCGGTTTTTGCGATACCAAACCGGGTTTGGATGAGGGTTGAAATTCGTCAACAGGCAGAAGTTCAAAAGGAAACTTGTCTCTAGCACCTTTTACACCTATTACGTACATCTCATTTTTCGCGCGGGTAAAGCTCACGTACAGGCTGTTTAACCTGTTTACTCTTTCCCTGATTTTGTTTTCAGCATAATCAAGCGCTAAATCAGGATTGTTTTCAGCAATTTTTTTGGTAAGTTTCACAAGTTTCGCATTCTTATCTCTTTCGCTAAAAACATTATAACCTGCAGGCCTGTCAAGCTTTTCACCATACAACAAATTAATAACAACTGGAAAACCGAGTCCTTTGGCTTTGTGTATCGTCATGACCTTTACAGCATTAAGTCCTTCCGGTACATTAATATTCCACTCGCTTTCCTGCCCAGGTTTTCCGGCAAAATTGAGAAAATCTTTTATATTGTTATTTCCCCTGTCTTCAAAATCTTTTATTACCTCAAGTATTTTTATAAGAGAGGCTTCTTCATCTTTAAAAGTTTCAAAGACCATAAATATTCTTAAAACCTCGTTAACGAGATCGTAAAGAGGTAGATAACCGGAGGATTTGAAAAGACCTTCAAAAAAATCTCCCCATATTTGGGGGTATTCGTTTTGAAAGGATTTATACAAAGGAGAATTATTCCTGCTATTAAAGAAAAAGGAGTGGATTTTGCTGGAATCAATATCAAGTTTATCGGATTTTTTAAGGGCTTTGAAAAGAATCTCTCCAAGACAAAAGGTCGCAAAGGCCAAGTCATCTAAAGGAGAACTTAGAAAATTCAGCAAAGATACGATTTCATTTGTAATTTTTCTTATCCTGACATCAAGGCTGCTGTATGGGACAAATGGTATATCCATTTCATTCAGCCAGGCAGAAACCCGAATTACGTTCTCATTCTTTGAAGTTAAAACTGCGATATCCCCATAACAATAGCCCCTTTTTACCACTTCATGAATAATCATCCGTATTTTTTCTTTTTCATCATGATTATCGCTTTTATCAATCATGCACACTTCTATATACCCGGTGTCTGTACCCCAGTCTTTTACTTCCTGGTTGTAGTTCGTAAGACCGCTTTTTTGCGCCGCTTCGGAGTAGTCGGATTTTAATAGTTTTTCTTTAAAGACCTTTTCATTAAAATCGAGTATTTTTTTACGGCTTCTGAAATTGCGAGTAAGTTCTTTCACTAAATGACCGGACGAAAGGAAAGGAGATTTTGTTTCAAATTCCTTCATAATTCTGTAATCTGCCTCTCTGAACCCGTAAATGGACTGCTTGGTATCGCCAACGACAAAGAGACTTCCCCCTTCCGACAAAGAATTATCTATAAGAGGATAAAGGTTCGCCCATTGGAGAGGAGAGGTATCCTGAAACTCATCAATTAAATAATGGAAAACTGTTTCTCCAATTCTAAAATAAACATCCGGAACTATTTGAGAGTCCATATAATTGGACAGCATCTTATTTATATCCTCTATAAATATTTTTCCTTCCTGTCTTTTTATTTTTTCCAGCGTTTCTTTAAAAGCGGAGTAAAATTTTAAGTACGGGTTACAATAAGAAAGGGCATGATACCTCGTGTAAAGAGATATAATCTCTTTGAGCTTTTGCCATTCAAGGTCAATTGCCTCAAGCGACTTAATGCCGTTAAAATCTTTTTTGCCCGGTTTTTTAACAGGCGGGCTTTTGAATCCTTTTCCTATTAAGTCGGGAAATTGCTTCTTTTTCACGCTTTCTAAAATCGCATTGTAACTACTGCCCATACTCCTTTCAAGATGAGACTCATTAATCAAACTTTCTATCCTTTCAACCTGCCTGGTAATTGAGTTTTTTACTTCTTTCATGCTCTTTGAATAATCTACAATATTTATATTGCTTCCGGTAGAAGAGAGTTTCCTGTAAATATTTTTCACTTCATCAGTTACGGTTTTTGTGGGTTCCCATATATACGTGGAACTTTTGCTTTTACTTTCCATCACAAGTCTGACAATATCTTTCAGTAGTTCGCCTTCGCTTGAGTTGGTCTTTACCCTTCTGAGAAAAAGGTTAAACGCGTATTCCATAACGCTATCATTATCCAAAAGAATGTCGAAATCAGGGTTATAACCGAAATCAATAGCAGAAGATTTAAAAACCGTTGTCATAAAACTGTCCAGAGTTTTGACCTGAAAATCCGAGTAGTTATCGAGTATAGAGTCAATGTTGCGGCCTGCTTTTTCTTTTAGCTCGTTCCGGTTTAGAGATATTATTTCCGCAAGTTCATCCGTTTTATCCGGCTCCTCCAGGTAAACCCCCTTAAGCCACCGGAGGATTCTTTCTTTCATTTCTTTTGCAGCGTTGTTGGAAAAAGTAACCGCAAGGATATTCCGGAGGCCGCCGTGGGGAATTTGGTCCGACAATAGAAACTGAACATATCTCTTTGTGAGAGTATGAGTCTTGCCGGAACCTGCGGACGCTTTTAAGACGACAAAATGGGGGAAACAATTATCTTTATCTTTTTCAAGAACAGAGTTAGACATTTACAGTATTTTAATGGTTTGCAATTTAAACAGTTCCTTTGTATTATAACAAAAATGTTTAGAGGAATCAGGATCAGGTTTTAAGAACTAAGGGTCACGCAGGGGCCATGTTTTTTTAACCCTTGTTTCTTGACACTTGCCCCATGACCCTGTCGTCATTATTTAGGCTCAAAGTTATTTTAATGGTATCCTTTTTCTTTACTAATTAATTTTTTTTTATTCGTGCTCTTATGGTCCAAATTCTTGATTTTGAAGAACCGATATTTAATTTAGAACAAAAAATTGATGAATTAACCGGCATGTCTAAGGGGGGACAGGTTAACATAACGGATGAGATTCGGCGTTTGGAAAAAAAAGTCTTCAGGATGCAAAAAGACATCTTTTCCCGGCTTACCCCCTGGCAAAAAACGCAATTAGCCCGTCACCCGTATCGACCTTATACGCTTGACTACATAAAGCATATGATCACCGATTTTACCGAGCTTCACGGCGACCGGTATTTTGCTGACGGCCACTCTGTGGTGGGAGGACCGGCAAAATTCGAAGAAAAGCCTATTATGATTATCGGCCATCAAAAAGGACGGGATACTAAAGAAAAAGTTTTTAGAAATTTCGGTATGTCACAACCTGAAGGATATCGAAAAGCGCTCAGGTTAATGAAAACAGCGGATAAATTTAACATTCCTATTATAACTCTTCTTGATACTCCGGGCGCTTATCCGGGCATTGAGGCGGAGGAACGAGGCCAAGCAGAAGCCATTGCCAGAAATCTAAAGGAGATGAGTGATCTCTCTGTTCCTGTTATTGCTGTAATAACAGGCGAAGGGGGCAGTGGAGGCGCTTTGGCGCTGGGCATTGGAAACAGGATATTAATGCTGGAACATTCTATTTACTCTGTTATCTCACCGGAAGGGTGTGCCGCTATTCTCTGGAAAGACCCTGAAAAATCACAAGATGCTGCTCACGCATTGAATTTAACCTCCGCTGATTTACTTAGATTAGAAGTTATTGATGAAATTGTAAAAGAACCTCCTGGTGGCGCTCACCGAGATCATAAGCTCATGGCGTCTATTTTAAGACGTGTTTTACGTCGACATTTAAAAGAATTGGAACAAAAAACACCGGATGAACTCATTAAAGACCGTCACGAAAAATTTCAGAACATGGGAAGTTTTACTGAAGCATAAAGGTCAAACGTGATTTGCTAAGCTAAGCTCAGCTTTGCCACTAAGTCACATTGAATTTATTAAACCACGAAGAACACGAAGAAATTGTAACTACTGGGCAATACCAAAAACTCACTTCATCTCTTTTATTTCTCCTTAATAAAGGGTAATAAGGGGGTTGTTGTCCCCAACTCCTTTAGCTGTCATTCTCTATACCCCAACCTGTCATTCCCACATGATTTTAGCGGGAATCCAGTAAAAAAACGAGCCTATGGATGTTCGACAAAAATATTCGGGCATAACAAAACTTGAATGTTCTTGAACAAAAAATTGAGAATTGTTACAGTAACACCATGTCTGCGCCTTCAAAAGTAATCGAATTGGTCGAACGAGTCGATATGCAATTAAACGGTTCAAGGTTAGCAAGCGATGAAGATTGAACCATGAAGCTGATATTTACCCGGCAACCACTTTTTTTAGACAAGGCAATGGTTTATGATTTCTCAAATTGTGCCATAAGTCCCAATCCTGTTGCAGGTTCATCCAAAATTTGGCGCCAGTTCCCAAAGCCTCTCCAAAGGCTATCGCAGATGCAGCGGTCACGCCCCTACGCCCATTTATGATTTCATTAAGCTTTGCATAAGGCCATTTTAAATGATGGGCCAATTCTGACTGGGTTATTCCCAAAGGTTCCAAAAATTCTTTCAATAGCATTTCTCCCGGATGGGTCGGTGGACGGTTTTTAGGCAACTTTATTGAATCATGATAGTCAGTAGTCATTTCTGATACCTATCTTTATAAACGGTCAAAAGATTGTATAGCCCTTACAGGGATTGAAACGTTGTTGAACTTTATATCCAGGGCGTTGCCCTAGGCTATTATATGTCAGCCTTACAGGCTTTTCAATTTATCTGCTTAACGGCCGGTAGTATCATTTGATTGGTTTTTGAGCGGGTTTCACCAACAGAAGAGACACGGATAGCGGGTTTATCGATGACAGGGCATTTGTTTTCACATATTCCGCAACCTATACAAAGGTCCGGGTCCAGGTAAGGCCGTTTAATCTTTTTTACTTTCCCCTCTCTTGTTACGACTTCTTCTGTCCGAAACCAGATAGCTTTTGGAGACGTTGGGCATACTTCTTCACAAACAATACATGTTCTGTTCATAGCCCAAGGCAGGCAACGTCCTCTATCAAAAAAAGCTGTTCCAATTTTTATCGGTTTTTTATAGGGCTTTTTCCCTATCTTTTCCTCGACAGATATATCACGGATAGCCCCTGTGGGACATACCTGACCGCATAAAACACAATTGTATTCACAGTATCCGATTTTGTTTATCAGGATCGGGTCCCAGATTCCTTCAAAACCACCTTCAAGCAGAGCGGGTTGTAATACATTGGTCGGGCAAACTCGCATGCACTCGGAACATTTTATACAACGTCGAAGAAAATCTTTTTCCTTAAGGGCTCCGGGTGGTCGTATAACATCAGCTAACGCTTTGTTTTCTCCGGTAAGAGAAGACTTCATCATTGGGAATAATACAAACGCGGCAACACCAGTTTCCAATAGACGGCGGCGACTGATATCAAACGGTTGATGGATGGAACTTCGCGCCTCAGGAAGACCGTAATGAAGAGCATCTTCAGGACAAGATGCGATACAGTTCATGCAAATATGACATTCATTAGCCCTGAGATTGGAATGGGGATCGCACCCGCCCTGGCAATGTAGCAGGCATTTTTTACAGTCTGTACATTTCTCTACATCGCGCCTGATCCGCATGATGGAACCAAAAGACATAATCCCTAACAGAGCGCCAAGCGGACATAGTACTCTACACCAGAATCGGGTTATAAAGCGGTTCGCAAAGAGAACAGCTAAAAACAGCACCGTAATCAGCATCCCACCATGAAAGACAGGCTGTTTCAAGTAAATAAGTCCCCCCCAGTTATAGAGAGCGGGAAAACCGGAAACAGAAAAAGTCCTTGATAGAAACGCAATCGGGTCAAGGAGGCCGATTTGCAGTGAGCCGGAAGCAGCAAGAACGGCAAAAACAACAAGGATATAATATTTGAAACGAAACATTTTACGATATTCGTTTTCTTCATTATTTTCCGATATTTTTTTCTTATTCAAAAAAAAGCTGATCCATTGATTTAGAATCCCGAGAGGACAAATCCAAGAGCAGAAAAAACGGCCGAGAAATAAGGTTGGGATGATTATTAATAAAGACAGGACCAGCCCTTTATAAATAGTCCCACTGGTAAAGAAGGAAAAGATAGAAACGAGTGGATTGATTTCAAGAAACAAAGAAACTTCATACCCCTTCAGGTTTCTGAAGTCGGTAATGACCAGCAAAAATACAAAAAGCGCGAAAAAGAAAGCCGCGTAAATTCTTCTTAAATTTTGCAAGCTCATAAAATCAATTTGACAAAGATGTTCATTGATTAAATATGATTAAAAAATCATAAAGCGGTGTGGCTCCGCAACCACAATTCGGTATGGAAAACCGAATTGGACGATTTCCGAAGGAAAGTCGCCCGAAGGGTTGAGGCCAAGGATGACCGAAAATCAAATGAGCTTCCGCTCCGGTGGACAAACAAAAAAACTTGTCCAGCTTTGCATAAGGCGCTGTATAAATAAGAACTAACTGCGCCTAAAAAAACAAACCTTTTACAGATTAATATTATACTTTTATTTCTTCAACATGGATTGAGCGCCAGTCGGATATTCCCAGGCCACGTTTTTCAGCAAGCTCGATATATGGGACATCGTCCTTTTTTAAATCAAGAAATTGTAAAGAGTATGAATCAATAGCTACTTCATCGAGTCCCGCTATGATTGTATTTTCTATAGAGACGTCAGACAGGTTTCCCCCTGTTGGCCCATTTTTCTTTAAAACTCTCGTGGCATCCATAACAGTTAAAGTAGGACGAACTGCCTGGGCAAGATCCACAATTGAGGTATTAATGTTCTGGTGCAATTGGTTGCGTTGCCCCCCCAGCACTCCGTACCAGTTTTTCATTGCAAGAGTACATTTGCTTAATGAATGGTTTTTGACTATGGGAACATTAATCACTTTATCGGCTTCATGGTAAAATTTAGAGACAGGCCATATTTTGAGCAATTCTCCTTTCATATCAGTAGACACAAAATCGCTTTCACTGGTGAAAAGAATTTTTCCCCCTGATTTTAGCACCGCATTTTCAATACCTGATCTAGCAAAACATCGGTATGAATCATTAACTGACACATCTGTAACCAGGATTTCAGAGGCTTTTGCCTCTCTGCATAATTTAACGATAGCGGACACCAATTCCGGGTTTGTGTTTGCCGCTTGTTCCGGTTGACGATCCCAGCCGACATTTGGCTTTATCAGGACTTTATCTCCCGGTTGAATAAACTTTGTGATTCCTCCAAGTTTTTCCAGTGACGCTCGTAGCATCTTTCCTGTATCTGTTCCTCTCGCAACAGCCATTTTCGCATATACATCGGAAACAGAAACTCGAAAATCTTTAAATGCATAAACTTTGCCTTTGGTTTTCCGAACCGGTTCTTTACTATAAAACAGATAGCCCCATGCGCCAGCACTTAGCGCAACTCCGCAGGTTATAGCCGATTTTTTTATAAATTTTCTCCGGTCTAATACCGGTTCTTTTTTGTTGTATTTAGAGGTCATCTATAAACTTTTTCAAAACTTTGTCGCTTAAAGAACCATAAATGCCAAAGAGGTCTTTTTCTAAAG
>MPLX02262438.1_pt1 | contig 11136 bp, 16 predicted proteins | sample 1617341 | NCBI WGS metagenome assembly MPLX02 (sample SAMN05944804, study PRJNA350692) | marine metagenome | biome: marine; feature: ODZ; material: water; isolation source: 120 m water sample filtered on 0.2 um supor filter | place: Pacific Ocean | collected 2012-04-08 | depth 120m m | reverse complement strand
TCGAATAGTCTTTCAGGAGGAGGACCCCATGACGGCGCCCAACGCTGACCATATTCTTGATTGCCAGGGACAAATCTATCCGGCACCCATTCTTGCGGCCGAAAAGGAATTGAGTGTGATGGCTGCCGGACAGGTGCTCGAGGTAATCACTACCGATGCCAACACCCGCCCAGATTTGCGCACCTGGGCGAGCAAGGTGGGCGTGGAAATAGTGGAGATTGCCGCTGCGGACGAGAGCGGGCGCTACAGTTTCTTCGTGCGCAAAAGCGCGCAAGCGTCTGCGCGGACGGACACTGCCGCGGCTACCGATGAAAGCAGGCTCTTTCTGGTGGTCTTGAAAACCGGTTTTGAATACACCCCTATCGTCAGATCTGCGTTCATGTACGCCGCCCTGGCTGCCGCTATGGAGTTCGAGACCGTGGTGTATTGTGTTCAAGCCGGCGCGGACACAATGGTCGCAGGTAAAATCGATGCGTTGGACGAGAGCAAGCCGGGCAAGCCAACTATCCGGCAACGTTTCAGCGAGGCGCTGGAGATGGGCGTACGCGTGGAAGTGTGCGAGCAGACCGCAAATGTGCGCGGCATCGCTGCCGACGACCTAGTCGCGGGGGTGGAATTGCGTGGCGGCGCAGTGCTCATCGATTACGCTTCGCGGGCGGTAGGCCAACTTTCTTTCTGACCAACCAGAATACGGTTTTTTGTCCGATATGCTGAGCTCAACGGCTGGCAGTGCCAGCAGACGATTCTTCTTCGCCGCGCTTTTCTGGCTGCTAGTACCGGGTGTCATGGGCTTGACCCTGGCGTTGGTGCTCTACGTGCCCTCGCTGCAGGATGCCTTTCCCATCGGCATCAAACCGTATCTCAGCTTCGGGCGGCTGCGCTCGGCACACGTCAATCTGGCCATCTTTGGCTGGCTCTCACAGGCTTATGTGGGCGGGATTCTTTACATCCTTCCGCGCCTCACGCACACTCGCCTTTTCAGTGAACGGCTTGCGCATGCGAACTGGTGGCTTTGGAATATGATGGTGGCCGGCGCGCTGCTCACCCTGCCACTAGGCGTCACACAGGGGCGCGAATACGCGGAGATGATCTGGCCGCTTGACCTGCTACTGGTGCTGAACATGCTTTTGCTTGCGGTGAACATCTGGGGCACGGTGGCGCGGCGCAACGAGCCGAAGATTTACGTCAGTCTGTGGACGTTCATGGCCGGCACCATGGTGATGCTGCCGGTGTACATGGTCGGCAACAAAATATGGGACCCCGACGGCGCGTTTACCGGGATGACGGACAACATCGTCAATTATTTCTACGTGCATAACCTGTTCAACGCGTGGTTCACCACCGTTGGCCTCGGATTGGCGCTGTATCTGTTGCCGAAACTGGCCGACCGACCTCTGTACAGCCACAAGCTCGGGCTGTGGGGTCTGTGGAGCGTGTGGACGGGGCAGCACCATCAACTCAACAGCCCCGCCCCGGACTGGTTGGAGTACCTGACTGTGGTGTTTAGCATTCTCGCCGCTGTGCCGACCACTGCCTTCATGGTGAACTTTTTCATGACCATGCGCGGCAGCTGGCAACGCATCGAACGGGATGTGGCGCTTCGTTTTCTGGTGACCGGAGCGCTCTTCTGGGCGTTCACCTGTGTGCAGGGCGTGGCGCAGTCATTCCGCTCCTTTTCCATGCGCGTGCATTTCACCAACTGGGTGATAGGGCACAGCCATCTGGCGCTGGTGGTCGATTACAGCTTCTGGGCTTTCGCGCTGATTTACCTGATGGTTCCGCAGCTGGTGGGGCGTTCGCTTTACAGCCGCGCACTGATGGAATGGCACTACTGGCTGACCACTATCGGAATGGTGGTGTTCATGGTGTTTTTATGGGTAGCCGGGCTGATTCAGGCGCAGCACTGGATGTCGAACAGCATTCCGTTTCTTGATACTGTCAGGGTAATGAATCCGTTTTTCGGCGTGCGTCTTTTCGGTGGCTTGCTGGCCGGAGCAGGCATTCTGTGCTTCGTGTACAACCTGTGGCGCACAGCTGCAATTGAGCCGGCGCGGCGCTCTCCGGTTCTGGCAGCCGGCCCGGGGGCGGGGCAATGAGAGCCAATCTTCCTTACCTGGTTGGCGGCTCTCTGATTAGCCTGTTGCTGGGAATCATAGTCACGATTATCATTCCAGCGCAAGACCCGATTGGGCCGACCGCGCTGGCGCGCCCGTACACCGAGCAGGAACTGGTGGGGCGTGCGATTTACCTGAAAGAAGGTTGCATGTATTGCCACACGCAACAGGTGCGCGCGCCGGAGGCCAACGCAAGCATGATCCATGAGCCGGGCGACATTGGGCCCGAGTCGTTGCCCGGAGATTACTATTATCAGAGCCCGGTGTTTTGGGGCACCAATCGGCAAGGCCCGGACCTGGCGCATATGGCCAGCCGGGCGGGCATTGGCGACAACCCGGCTTGGCAACGGCTGCACCTGCAGAACCCGCGCGCGGTTTCTTCCGGCTCGGTGATGCCGTCTTATGACTATCTCACGCCCGCGCAGCTGGATGCGCTGGTGGCATATCTGCTCACGTTGAAGTGATGTTACATCCGGGTACTTGGTTGGTTCTCGCTACGCAAGGTATAATACTGCTCCTGTTTGTGCTGGGGGTGTACTGGGCTCACAGGAGCGGCCAGTTTGACGACACCGAGGCGGCGAAATTCGCCATGATGAAAAACGATGAGGCCTATCGTGACGAGAGATGACTCGGAGGTGATTCTGGCCAGCGCGGCGCTGCAGGACGGAAACCTGCCCGTCGGTTACGACAATTACGCCGACGAAATCCTGGTGGCAAATGGGAAGCCGCCCGACTGGCTCGGCCTTCTGCCCCCTGCGGGTATAATCTGGGCGCTGGCTTATTACCTTTCCGCGCGCGCTTTTGATCGGGTGAATCTGGTCTTCGCCATCTGGTTTCTGGTCTGGCTGATTTACACCCCCGTCGCGCGAAAACGCGGTTGGTTCTTTGTGCCGATGTCTTGATAAGGAGGTGATTACCGGATTACACTGACAGGCAGTGAAGGCAGGGCAGTACGCGATCGGAAAGCAGTACCACAACGCGGAGCAGTATCTACATACCTAATCTGGAGGGTAAAACTATGAGTGAAGATAGAGCCGAACAAGCAAATGCCTATATGCGCGAGAAGATGATGTTTGACACGCGCATGTTTAAGGTGATCAACACTGTAGCGCCGGAAGTTGGCGAACGTTTCGCAGATTTCTACGAGAGCGTGTGGGCGGACGGCGCGCTGCCGCGGAAAATCAAAGAGTTGATTTTCACCGCGATCGGCGTTGCCTATATGTCGCCGCGCTGCATTCTGCACGTTGTCCCCGCCATCAATGCGGGCGCCACCGATGGCGAGATATTCGAGGCTGTGGCGGTAGGCATGCTCGGCGGCGGCTTCGTGCCGGGCGGGCCTGGCATCCCATACGCCTTTGAATATGCGCTCAAGGTGTTGGGGATCGCCGCCGCGCATCGTGCAGGTGAGTTCGAGGACTACCTGCCGGCGACCAAGTTCGACCACGGCGTTTACTAAGCCGGCTGCATCAGTGCTGAGAAACGGGAGCCCAGGGTTGGCTACCGGGCTCCCGTCCGGCCTCCGCCATGGATAGAAAAGCGCTGCTGGCGAAAATCGAGGCGTTCTTACAGCAGCCGGAGGCGACCGCGCAAGCTCTGTTGGATATGCTGCAGGAGCAGCAGGGTGGCGTTGGTTTGGTTCCGCGCATGTTGAGCCGACGGCCGGAAGCCTTTGTACCGGCGGCGGTGCAGAGCAGGGCGCTTTATCAGAACCCCCGGGCGATAAATGCAAAAACAGCCGAACTGGCTGCCGTGGCCGCCTCGGCGGCTTTGATGTGTGAGCACTGCCTCGAGGCGCACATGCGCGCCGCGCAGCGCAAGGGCGCCTCGCAGGATGAAATATTGGACGTTATTCTTGTGGCAGGTGCGATCGCCGAATCATCTACCCTTTCGGTGGCGCTGCGCAAATTCCGGCAAATGGAAAGGAAACTGGAGCAATGAAACCCAAGGATGCGATTTATTCCGCTTTCGAGTTGAAAAAGACGGCGGCTGTGCCGGCAACGATTTTTGGCGGCGGTGTGTGGACGATTCGGCACTGGGAAAAGCAGTTCGGGGAGATGATTGCTGACCCGCGCGTCTACGCGGATATGATCATCAGGACTAATGAGAAGCTACGCAGCCCGATTGTGTACGTCGGCTCGGGCTACAACAATTATCTGGCAGCCGCACTGGGCGGCGAAATCAAGGAACGCGCGCTGGGCGCGCCTGATCTGGAGGCGCCCATAATCAAGGAAAGCGCGCATGAAGTTGACGCGCTGGATGTGACCTGCATCGAAGATGACCCCGTCATCCAGAACATCCGTGAAGCGGCGCGGCTGGTGGCGGCGGAGGTTGGCGACGAGGTGATTGTGTCGGTGACGGCGTGGGGCCCGTTCACGCTAGCCGGGCAGATGTATGATGTCGAGCAATTCATGAGGGCGCAGTACAAGAAAAAGGATGAAGTTCACAAAATGCTGGCCTTTGCCACAGAGCTGCTAAAGCAGTTCTACCGCCCGTTAGTGGAGGACGGCACGATGCCGATGATGAGCATCGCTGACCCTACTGGCTCGGGAGACCTTATTTCGAACCGCTTTTTTCGCGCATTCTCGTTGCCATACCTGCAGCCGCTGATTGCCTGGGGCACGGAGCATGATGTTTACACATGGCTGCACATCTGCGGAAACACAACCGACAAACTGGAATCGATTGCCGAGACCGGTGCGCATTGCTTTAGCCTTGATTACAAAGTGGACTTGGCGGAAGCGAAGAAGCGCGTCGGGGACATGATATGTCTGGCCGGAAATGTGGACCCTGTGTCGGTCATGGATCAGGAAGGTCCCGAGAAAGTGAAAGCGGATAGCGAGGCTTGCATTGCCGCCGCCGGACAGGGTGGTGGTTTCATCCTGACCAGCGGTTGTGACCTGCCGCCATCCATCGCGATGGAGAACCTGCAGGCGATGATGTCGGCAGGTCAGGTGTAATCGCGATGGTCGCCCGCTCTCCCCATAGCACAGTCCATTGACACGTCGGGATATAGGATGGGGTATAATAACACCACGCTGAAGTGGTGTTATTCCAGAAAGAGAGTGAAATAGTCGTGATGAACGGAATCCGTATTCAAGAGTTAGTCTCATTGGGTCTGAGCAAATATCAGGCGAGAGCGTATCTGGCGCTGCTGGGCCACGAAGAATCCACCGCGGTGGAAATTGCCGAACGCTCCGGGGTGCCGCGGCAGCGTGTTTATGATGTGCTCGCCAGTTTGAAGGAGCGGGCGCTGGTGGCGACGAAAAACGGTCGGCCCATGCGCTACACGGCTCAGGCGCCGGTTAGCGCTCTCGCCGGGCTTCTGCAGGAACGCCGCCGGAAACAGCGCGCCGAGAACGAGCGGCTGACGCTGCTGGTTGAGAAGGTGGTCGCTGATTTGCAACCGGATGGCTCTGCGAATGGGCCCGGGCGCGGTCGCGCGCCTGTTGGCGGCTTCTGATTCGGGAGATATTGCGATGGTGTTTGTGGTAATGGGAGAGGCCAAGCCCGAAGTCACTCTAGATGAACTCAGGGCGAACCGGAAGGCATTCATTGAGTGGGAGCAGGCCAGCCCGTATGCGGGGCGCTATACCACCGTGGCGCGCTACGAGTGGGTGGGCGGTTCCCCCAAAAAGACCTTCTGGGTGATGGAAGCCGAGGAACCGGCAACAATCCACGGTTTGGTGGAGTTCTTCAACGACGTCTGGAATGTTACTGCGTATCCGGTGGTGCAACGCGGGATATCCGATACCGTGTAAATTAGAGGTTGAAAAAGGGGTGTGAAAACTATGGCAACTGTCAAGATTATGTACTGGAAGGACATCCCCTACGCGGTGCGCGCCTCCGATGAGGACGGGAGCTGCAGCCAGCAGCTACCGTCGGCTTTTGAGGCTGCCGTGGATAGAGCTGCCATGGCGGCCGGAATGACGGAGCAGGCGGACTATCAATCCGGCTTCCAATGGGGCGAATCGGAGGAGCGTGCGGGTACAGCGGAGGCCGTTGCTGGCGCAGTGCATGATGAGCTGGTCGCCGCGTATCCGCCTGACAGGCTGGCAGGCATGTCCGGTCCGGGGCTGATAGAGCTGTAGGTCCCCGTGGCTCGCGCTAAGGTCTACGCCGGCGATTGCGGCCTTTCGGCCACTATTAATGTTTCCCGCGTCGACAAAAGGCATGTGGGCGTGGTCGTCCAGAGCGAATGCGAACAGATCACGGCTATGAATCCTGATCTCGCCTGCCTGCAGTGGAAGGGCAAAGGTAACTGCGTGTTCACCCGCATCACCGATAGCGCCGTGTATCAGTCAGCTGCGCGGCACATTCGCCACCCGGCCTGCCCGGTTCCGGCGGCCATCCTGAAAGCGATTGAAATCGAGGTGGGGATTGCCACCCCGAAGGACGTGAGCATCGAACTGAGCGCCAATGGCAATGAGGTCTGCCGGCAGGAGTGAATCATGACTGAAACCGAGAGCACCAGAGACAGATTCTACGGGTGGGCGAACAAGGTCTTCTCTGGCGAGGTCTTTGATGTCAAAACCGGCAACCTGATGGGGCTGGCAGCTGCCCTGGTGACCGGGCATTCCGGCGCGGTGAGTTATTTTTATTTTTCGGCGCAGAAGGCCGGCGCTTCTGAAGATGAGCTGGCTGCCGCTGCTGACATCGCCGCAGCTGCCTCCGGGCTGAACGTGTATGCCCTCATGCCCAAAGCGGAGGAGCAGAAAGCCGATGACTGAGAAAGAGAAACACCTGGTCATTTTCCAGCCTTCCGGCAGCCGCGGAGAAGTGGAAGATGGAGCCACTGTTCTGGAGGCCGCCCAGGGCCTGGGCGTCGAGATAGAGACCCCGTGCGGAGGGCGGCTGATGTGTTCCAAGTGCCGGGTACGCATCGAGGAGGGCCGTTTCGAGCGCTTTGGCATTGAATCAGGCATGAGCCACCTCAATGCGGTGGCCAAGAAGGAGAAAGAGTTCTTCTATTCGAAAGGGCTCACCGACCCGAACCTGCGCCAGAGTTGTGTGGCCGAGGTGCACGGGCCGTTGGTGGTTTTCGTGCCGGAGGAAAGCCGGGCGGTGCAGCAGCTTGTGCGCAAATCCGCGCGCGAGATCAACATTGATATCAATGCGGCCGTGCAGCGTTACTTCGTGGAAATGCGACCGGCCAGTCTGCACGATCCATTGGGTGATTGGGAGCGGCTGCAGGCAGCGCTCGCGGAGCAGCATCAGCTCGAAAACCTGAACATCGATTACCTCACTCTGACCGGTTTGCAGAGCGCGGTGCGCGCGGGGGAATGGAAGGTGACGGCTTTTGTGTGGCTCGACAGTGCGGGCGGCGAGGTTATTCGCGTGCTGCCGGGCTTCGTGGAATACGCGCTGGGGTTGGCCGTGGATGTGGGCACCACCACGGTGGCCGGATTCCTGTGTGATTTGGAATCAGGGCGCGTGCTTGCTTCTGAATCGATGATGAACCCGCAGACGCCATACGGTGATGACGTCATGGCGCGCATCACCTATGCCATGACCAGAGATGATGGCCTCGAGACCATGCATGCATCCATCATTGAGGGGCTAAACCAAATCGTGGCGAAGGTGTGCGAAACGTCCGGTTATCAACCGGAGGATATCCTTGAGACGGTCTTGGTAGGCAACACATGCATGGATCACATTTTCCTGAACATCTCTCCGAAGGCCGTCGGCGTGTCGCCATTCACTCCCGCGGTGCACCGCTCGGTGGATGTGAAAGCGCGCGACTTCGGGCTGGATATTTGCCCCTCCGGCAACGTGCACGTGCTTCCCAATGAAGCCGGTTTCCTCGGCGCGGACAACGTCGCATGTGTCATCGCCGAAGAGCCATACAAGCAGGACGACATGATGTTGGTGATTGATATCGGCACAAATGGCGAGATGGTGCTTGGCAATCGAGAGCGTCTGATTTCCTCCTCCGTGCCCACCGGACCGGCCTTTGAAGGGGCGCAGATTGCCTACGGAATGCGCGCCGCTGCGGGCGCGATTGAGAACGTGGACATCGACCCGGTGACCTGGGAAGTGCGTTTCAAGGTCATTGGGCTAGAGCAATGGTCAGATGAAACGCCGCACGACCAGTTGCGGGCGCGCGGCCTGTGCGGTTCGGCCATGATTGACCTTGGCTGGGAACTGTATCGCTCCGGTGTGATTGACGCCTCCGGACGCTTCTCGCGCGAGATGCATTCCGATCGCTTGCGTGAGAGCCCCAATGGCGTGGAGTTCGTGATTGCATGGGCTGCTCAGACAGCCATTGGGCGTGACATCACCTTTAATGTGGATGACGTTCGCGCGCTGCAACTGGCCAAATCGGCCATGTATTCGGCTGCGAAGATAATGATGCGCCGTATGGGGGTGGAGCGTGTGGATAAAGTTGTTTTGGCCGGCGCGTTCGGCAGCTACATTGACAAGGTCAAAGCAATGGCGATGGGGCTCTTCCCGGATTGCGAGCTAAAGAATGTACATGCGGTGGGGAACGCTGCCGGTGACGGCGCGCGCATGGCTCTGCTCAGCACCAAGAAACGTGCCGAAGCAAATGAAATCGCGCGCAAAGTTGAATACATCGAATTGACGGTTGAGCCTGATTTCGAGAAGCAGTTCGCGGCGGCAATGCACTTTCCGCACATGAAAGATGAGTTCCCGCATTTGCAGAAGATGATTGACAAAGCTGCGCGTGACCGCGCGCTGCGGCTGCTGCGCAATATGCCGCTCTTCGCCGGGCTGCCCGATAAGGCGCTGCGGCCATTAGCTGGCCGGACGCAAGAATTGCGCGTGCGCAAGAACAAGCCTATTTTTGAGACCGGGTCGGCGGTGGGTGCATTGTACGTGCTCAAGGAAGGCGCAGCGCGGCTCGTGGAAAACTCGCATGCGGAGCAGGAATTTGCCGCCGGGGCGGTGCTTAATGGGGCCGCGGTGGCGGGCGGGCAGCCCCATGTCGCTACGGCTAAGGCCACAGTGCTAAACACACGCGTGCTGGCGATTCCGATTGTCCAATTGCAGGCACTGCTTGAAAAGGAGCCCGAGGTGGGCGAGCGATTGCGGGCAACATGATTAGCGAACAATGTTAGGAAAAAACGAAGGAACGATAATTCCAGAGAAACGGTGACGAAGGTTCTGCGGGGCGAGAAAGCCGATTACGTGCCTAATTTTTCCGGTATGGGCAGCATAACGCTGGAGGGAATCCGGCAGTTGGGCTACCGCTTCAACGAAATTCACGGTGATGGTCAAAAGATGGCGGCCGCGGCCGCGAGCACCTATCGGATTTTCGGGGTGGAAAGCGCGGTGGTTCCATTTGATATGGGCGTACTGGCCGAATCGTTGGGCGCCGGAATGAAATACTATGACAAGGATGATGATACTCAAATCATCTACCCGACCATGGTGCGTAAGTTGGTGGATTCAACGCGGATTGCCGTGCCGGATGAGCTTGATGAGCGCGCGGGAAAGCGGTTTGTGCGCAAGGAAGTTGAGCGGCAGATTGCTGAATACGTATGGCAGCCGTCGGATGATATAGCCAACGCCGGGCGCATTCCGGTGGTGCTGGAAGCGCTGCGCGCGCTGCGCGACGATGTCGGTGATGAAGTGATGATTGGTTCATGGGTACTGGGCCCGTTCACCGAACTGGGACAGACCATGGACCTGGAGGTGCTGCTGAAGATGTGCGTGAAGCAGCCTGATGCGGTGCAGCGCCACCTGACCTTCATGGTCGATTATCTTGCCAGGGTGCTCAATCTGTACATCGAAGCCGGGGCGGATTTTGTCACCGTTCGCGAGATGGGCGCGACATCCAGTATTCTCAGCCCGAGAACTTTCAAGTCGTTGATTTTGCCCAATCTGCAAGAGTTGTTTGGGCGGGTGAATGGTGTGCCACGCGTGTTGCACATCTGCGGCGACACAAATCCGATTGTGGAGATGATGGCGGAAAGCGGCGCGGACGCGTTGAGCGTCGATCAGATGAACCGATTGGATGAGACCCGCGCCAAGCTCCCGAATGTTGCGCTCTTCGGGCACTATCAGCCTTTCGGGGCGCCGATGTGCGAAGGCACGCCGGATGAAGTCGAGGCGATGATCAAGCAATCCATTGAACAGGGCGCGGATGCGGTCTGGCCGGGTTGCGATATCTGGCCGGCAGCGCCGCCGGAGAATATCCGCGCGATGATGGCGGCCACAAAAGAATTTGGAGGTCGAAAATGACGCCGACAGCTGAGCAGGAAAAAGAAATCTTCGAGAGCCTGAAAAACGGCGTAATTGAATTCGAGGAGGATGATGTCATCGATGCCGCCAACGAAGCCCTTGAGCACGGAGTGGATGCCTACAAAGCGACCATGGACGGGCTGGCAGCGGGAATGGATGTGGTGGGCGCCTATTTCGCCGAGGGCGAATACTTCGTCCCGGAAGTGCTGATGTGCGCCGACGCGCTTTATGCTGGGCTGGACATATTGCGACCGCACATCGAACTGGATCCGGAGAAAATGATCAAGGGCTCGGTTGTTATCGGCACGGTCGAGGGCGACGTGCATGACATTGGCAAGAATCTGGTGAAGATGATGTTTGAGATTGCCGGATTCACCGTTCATGACCTGGGGCGGGATGTACCTCTGGACAAATTCGTCGAATCATACATGGAGACTGATTCCGACATCATCTGCATGAGCGCCATGATGACGACGACCATGATTGGAATGCCGGTGGTGATCGAAAAGGTGCGCGCGAAAAATCCGAATGCTAAAATAATGATCGGCGGCGCACCGATAAATGAGAACATCGCTGAAAAGTGGGGCGCGGACGGAACCGGCAGCGATGCTCCGAATGCACTTCAGGAGGCGTTGAACATGATTGGCGTATTGCGTGACTTGGGCGAGGATTTCCAGACCGACCACGTGCAGAAAGAATGGGGCGCAGATGGATTGATGGATGCGAGCGGATAGGATGAAGGAGGGTTGTGGGGAAAAAACTGCGGGGTGACGGTGGCCTTTCAGACCTGATTGACCTGCTCCATGTGCCCAAATTTGAT
>MPLX02172093.1_pt1 | contig 11138 bp, 10 predicted proteins | sample 1617341 | NCBI WGS metagenome assembly MPLX02 (sample SAMN05944804, study PRJNA350692) | marine metagenome | biome: marine; feature: ODZ; material: water; isolation source: 120 m water sample filtered on 0.2 um supor filter | place: Pacific Ocean | collected 2012-04-08 | depth 120m m | reverse complement strand
TGGGAAATGCTCATTGCCTTTGCATCATGCTGCGGTTATTGGGCGAAGGTAAAACTCTGGAAAACCTATCCCAGGCCACCGGATTATCACCCGCAACGGTTACCTACTATGTCAACCGGTTGCGCCAGCGTGACCTGGTCAGAGGCGAACGTCAGGGCCACCAAGTTGCTTATAGCGCCAACGCCGAAAATACGGATGCTTTGGCGCTGTTGCAGAGCGTGGCGGCGTTGTACTGTGAACAGGCAGCGAGCGCCAGTTAAGTCTTTTTCCTGCCCCAAGGCCGTTTAAAAGCTGGCCTGCATCAGTTTTTTCCAAGAGTTCAACAGCAAAGCTGTTTATTGATCCAACCCACCCACTTTGGTGGGGACTGGCGACCAACGGGCGCCAGTCCCGTACAACCAGCGCCGCCCACCCGTGGCCGAAAGGTGAAGCGATTCCAGCCGCTAAAAGCCTCGACCGGCTCTTTTGGCAGAGCGCCCGTTATTTTCAGGGCCAAGGCTTAGTTAGGGATGTGCCCGCTCAGACGCTGAACGGTTCAGCCAGTTTTTTTCGAACGGCCACGTTTTTCAACCGGACGTAACGCGGTAGACCATTTTTGTCGTAGGCCGGATAATCCTCTCCTCGAATCAGCGGTTCCAGATAGCGCCGGCAGCGAGCCGTGATACTAAAGCCATTCGGGCTGATGAAGTTGCGTGGCATCATTTTCTCACGGTTGGCAACGCGCTTCAGGCTGGCTTCACCGATTTTCCAGCGGTAAGGTTGGTTCGAGGTGCGCACAATCGCGGGCATCACCGCGTTCTTGCCGGCCAACGCCATTCGCACGGCGGCTGCGCCGGTGGCGTAAGCGTGTTCTACATCCGTGCGTGAGGCGATATGTCGTGCTGAGCGTTGCAGGTAATCGGCAACCGCCCAGTGGTACTTCAAGCCCAGATCTTCTTTGACCATCGATGCCACGACCGGGGCAACACCACCCAGCTGGGCATGGCCAAACGCATCCCGCAGGCCCTGATCAGCCAGAAACCGGCCATCTTTGTCGCGAACGCCTTCCGAGACCACAACAGAGCAGTAGCCGAAACGGCTGACTTTCTTATCGACCAGAGCCATAAAGCGCTTGCGGTCAAAAGCCACCTCGGGGAACAGGATAATGATGGGTATCGGGGTTTTTTCATCGCTGGCCATGCCGCCGGCTGCGGCAATCCAGCCGGCATGGCGGCCCATAACCTCAAGGATAAATACTTTGGTTGAGGTTTTAGCCATCGAGGCGACATCGAAACTGGCTTCACGCGTGGAGATAGCGATGTACTTGGCGACGGAGCCAAAGCCCGGGCAGTTGTCGGTGATCGGCAGGTCATTATCGACCGTCTTGGGCACATGGATGGCTTGAATCGGAAAGCCGGTCGTTTTCGATAGTTGCGATATTTTGAGGCAGGTGTCGGCAGAATCACCACCACCGTTATAGAAGAAGTAGCCAATATCATGAGCGCGGAAAACGGCAATCAGTCTTTCGTACTGTGCACGGCTTTCCTCAAGACTCTTGAGTTTGTAGCGGCACGAGCCAAAAGCTCCCGAAGGCGTTGTTTTCAGTGCAGCAATCGCGCTTTTGCTTTCACGGCTGGTGTCGATAAGGTCTTCGGTCAGGGCGCCAATAATGCCGTTACGGCCAGCGTACACCTTGCTGATACGGTCGCGGTATTGCCGGGCGGTTTCGATTACTCCGCAGGCGCTGGCATTAATGACCGCGGTTACCCCGCCGGACTGGGCATAGAAGGCGTTCTTGGCTTTGCTCATAGCGTGATGTTCTCGTTAAGGAGGTCCGGATAAAGGATTTTGGTCGGGCAAAAATTCATGATGGGGCGCCATGTTATCGGCTCAAATGAGAGGGTAATCGGCTCGGAACACGACTCTGGGGAGAGCCATATGGCCCGCTTCATCACCCAGAATGATTTTAGCGCAGTGTTCCAAGGGTGTCCTATGAACAGAACTTGCGGTACCGGTTTGGTCTTTTTATGCTCCACTGTCCATTGACAGTACACAAAAGGTCACTATAGTGTACGCCCGTTTTCGAGCCCCTCGCCTGGCTAACGTTACCGTTGAGGTGGGCTTGATAGGCCGTTGCCAAGTGGTGTTTTCGGCTCCAGTCACAGCTTTGTGGAGATGTCATTATGAGAATCGTTTTGTTGGGGGCGCCCGGGTCCGGCAAAGGAACCCAGGCCAAGATGATGGCCCAAAAGTACAAGGTTCCTCAGATTTCCACGGGCGATATCTTGCGTGCCGCCGTTGCGGAGAAAACGGAGATCGGCAAGAAAGTCTCAGCGATCATGGAAGCCGGAGAGTTGGTGTCAGATGATATCGTGATCGACGCGGTCACCGATCGCCTGCGGGCTAACGCAAGTCGCCGTGGTTTCGTTCTGGACGGCTTTCCCCGCAATATCCCACAGGCCCAGGAACTGGATACCCGACTGGGCTGGCTGGGTCGACCGCTACAATTGGTGTTGCAGTTTGCCCTTGATAACGAGATTGTGATCAAGCGCGTTACCGGCCGGCTAAGCTGTGGTGAATGCGGTGCGATATACAACCGCTTTTTTTCCCGCCCGAACCGGTCCGGGGTGTGCGATAAATGTGGTTCGAAGCAGCTTTCCCACCGGACTGATGACAACGAGAAAACCGTGCGCGCGCGCCTGCAAACCTATGATCAGGATACGGCACCGCTTAGCGCCTATTACAAGGCGCAGCACAAGTTGCGCACTATTCAGGCAAGTGGCGAGGTGGAACAGATCTTTTCCGTCATCTGTGAAGTGGTCGATATAGAGATTCGACCTTTGGAGAAAAAAGTCATCGCGCCGAAGTCCGCGCGCCCCCAAGTGGTTGCCACGAAGCCGGCAACCAGCAAAAAAGCGGAAAAAAAAGCAGCCGAAAAACCGACCGCGGCCACGGTGAGAAAAGCCACCAAAAAAGTGGCAAAAAAGCCAGAAGCTAATAAACCCGTAGCCAAGAAAGTGGCTAAGAAGGTTGCGAAAAAGGCCACCAGCAAAGTGGCGAAAAAGCCAGCCCTCAAAAAGCCAGCCGCCAAAAAGGCCGTAGCCAAAAAAGTGGCTAAGAAGGCCGCCAGCAAAGTGGCGAAAAAGCCAGCCGCCAAAAAGGCTGTAGCCAAGAAAGTGGCAAAAAAGCCGGCAGCCAAAAAGGCCGTAGCCAAGAAAACGGCCAAGAAGCGCCCGGGCAAAAAAAGGCAGGCCCGTTAAAAGGAATTATCGATGAGCGTTTACCCTACCACACGAATGCGGCGCCTGCGCAAAGATGCATTCAGTCGCGCGCTGGTACGTGAATCACGATTGTCCATAGACGATCTGATCCAGCCGGTCTTTGTTTGTGATGGCACCGGGGTACGTCAGGCAGTGCCGTCCATGCCGGGTGTCGAACGCTTAAGTCTCGATCTGTTGCTGGAGCGGGCCGAAAGACTCGATGCCTTGGGTATCAAGGCTATTGCTATTTTTCCGGTGATCGATGTCGCGCTCAAAACCGCTGATGCGGCTGAAGCCTACAATCCCCAGGGGTTGGTGCCGCAGGTGGTCAGCGCTTTGCGTGAGCACCTACCGGAAATGGGCATCATTACCGATGTTGCATTGGATCCGTATACCAGCCATGGCCAGGACGGCCTACTGGATGAACAAGGATACGTCAGCAACGACACGACAGTAGAGACACTGGTGCGCCAGGCGCTATGCCATGCTCGGGCTGGCGCCCAGGTGGTTGCCCCCTCGGACATGATGGACGGGCGCATTGGCGCAATTCGTGACGCGTTTGAGGAAGAAGGCCTGGTCAACACTCGCATCCTTGCCTATTCGGCGAAATATGCGTCGTCTTTCTACGGCCCGTTTCGGGACGCCGTAGGATCTGCAGCCAACCTCGGTGGTGGCGACAAGTACTCCTACCAGGTAGATCCGGGCAACACCGATGAAGCCTTGCGCGAAGTCGAATTGGATCTCGCCGAGGGAGCAGATATGGTAATGGTCAAGCCCGGTATGCCATACCTGGATGTGGTGCAGCGGGTCAAGCACGAGCTGGGTGTACCGACTTTTGTCTACCAGGTCAGTGGGGAGTACGCCATGCTTTGCGCTGCCGCGCAGAACGGCTGGTTGGATCGCAAGGCAGTTGTGCTCGAATCCCTGTTGGCTTTTAAACGTGCTGGTGCCGATGCCATCCTGACTTATTTTGCTGAAGAAGTTGCACTTTGGATGCAAGAGCAATAGCCTTTGACTCAAGCTCGGTCTGGCCGGGATTGTTCTACTTTTCTTTAGTCACCATGTCATCACACCCTCGCCCCACCCGTATCGTTTTGCATCAGGGTTCTCGTACACTTGAGATCGAGTTTGATGACGACAGCAATTTCATGTTGCCCTGTGAATACCTGCGGGTGTACTCACCCTCTGCCGAGGTACGCGGCCACGGACCCGGGCAGGAAGTACTGCAAACGGGCAAAGAGACTGTCAACATCACCCAGGTAGAAGCGGTTGGCGCCTATGCCGTCAAGTTGCATTTTGACGATGGCCATAACACCGGCCTTTACTCGTGGGAGACTCTGTATGAACTGGGAACCCACCAGGATCGTCTCTGGCAGGCCTATCTGGGTGATTTGACCAAGGCGGGCTACGAGCGCAAACAAGACGCCTGAATGCGCTCACGCACCATTTCGATCATGGGTGAAAAGGCAACACATTTCGGCTTCAGCGAGGTAGACCCTGCCGACAAGGCTGAGCGGGTCGGCCAGGTCTTTGAATCGGTAGCCGATCGTTACGACCTGATGAACGACCTGATGTCACTGGGAGCTCATCGGTTGTGGAAAGATTTTGCCCTGGCGCGCAGCTGCGTACGCGCCGGGCATCGGGTGTTGGATGTGGCAGCTGGCAGTGGTGATATGACAGCACGCTTTGCGCAACGTGTCGGCGATGCCGGCCAGGTTGTGATGACTGACGTTAACCCAGCTATGCTCGAGCAGGGCCGCAAACGCCTGATCGACAAAGGCATTGGCAGCAATGTTGAATTTTTGCTCGCCGATGCCGAGGCGCTGCCATTGATGCCGGGGGGTTTCGATTGTGTGTGCATCGCTTTTGGTCTGCGCAACGTCACCCGTATCCCCAAGGCGCTGGAGTCGATGGCACAAATGCTTCGCCCTGGCGGGCGTGTGGTGATCCTGGAGTTCTCGCACCCGGTGTCCGAGTGGCTGTCACGTGCCTATGATCTTTTTTCTTTCTCAGTCATCCCGCCATTGGGCCGCATAGTGACCGGTGACGAGGCAAGTTATCGTTATCTCGTGGAATCGATTCGGCGCCACCCGGACCAGAACCGGCTCAGCCAGATGATGCGTGAAAGCGGTTTTGAGGACGTCAGTTACCATAACCTCAATGGTGGTATCGTGGCCCTGCATCTCGGTTTTCGTTACTGAAGCGTTGCCCACACGAGTGATGACTTCTTTACAGCACCAACTCGAAGTCGTACTTAATCGCGTGATCAGTGATTCCGCTGCATTGCCCCAGTTACGACCCCTGGAAGGTCGCGTGGTTTCGGTATTGGTTAAAGGATTCGCTCGCAACGCGTATTTTTCAGTTCATGATGCCCAGGTGCGACTCGCGTGGGCATCCTCGGGGCAAGTTGATGTCAGCATATCCGGGACACCTGGCGCCTTCACCCGCATTGCCCGCAGCGGTTTCGATCCTGGGGTTTTTCGCGATGGCAGCCTGACACTCGAAGGAGACCCCGAAACGGTTGCCGATCTCAAGACCCTGCTGGGCAATTTGAACCTGGACGCAGAGGAGGCTCTGGCCCAGGTGCTTGGCGATACCTTGGCGCACAAAGCGGCTAATGGAGCGCGAATGCTTGGCCACTGGGCAGCCGACGCGGCAGATTCGGGCACAGCCAACGTGGCAGAGTTTCTGGTTGAGGAGGCCCGGTTGCTGGCCAGCCGGCCACGAGTAGAACGTTTTATTGCCGGTGTGGATCAGTTGCGTGACGACGCCGAACGACTACGTCAGCGCATAGAGCGTTTGGCGAATTTCCACAAGGCCAGGTAGGGCGAGTGCTAAACAGTTCCTGGCGAATGTTACGGATTGTCCGTGTACTGGTACGGCACGGGCTCGACGAGTTCGTGTTTACTTTGCATCTGTTTCGCCCGTATCGCTTTATGTTGTTCTTGTTTCCAGGGTACTGGTTTCGTGACCGGAATGTACCTCGTGGCCAACGCCTGCGCGAAGCCCTGGAAGAACTGGGGCCGGTTTTTGTCAAGTTTGGTCAGGCGGTCTCGACCCGCCCGGATCTAATTCCTGCCGACATTGCTGTGGAACTAACACGATTGCAGGACGATGTGCTGCCGTTTCCCGGTGACCAGGCCCGCGAGGTAATCGAACGCGCCTTAGACGCGCCGCTCAGTCAACATTTCGCCAGTTTTGATATTCAACCCCTGGCGTCGGCATCGGTGGCACAGGTACACGGGGCAACCCTGCAAGACAGCACCGAGGTGGTAGTTAAAGTGCTGCGGCCCGGGATCGAGAAGGTGATTGAGCGGGATCTTCAGTTGCTCTACCAGTTGGCACGGCTGGCCGACAGGCACTGGCCGAACGCCAGGCGCTTGCGTCCGCTTGAGGTTGTCGATGATTACGACAAAACGATCCACGACGAGCTCGATATGATGCGCGAAGGCGCAAACGCCAGCCAGCTGCGCAGCAACTTTCTGGATTCAGATATGATCTACGTGCCCCAGATCTATTGGGACCACAGCTGTCGCGAGGTCCTGGTGATGGAGCGTGTCGAGGGTATTCCGATACGCGATATCGATGCGATCCGGGCCGCTGGCATAGATTTGCGCAAGTTGGCCCATAACGGCGTTGAGATCTTTTTTACTCAGGCCTTTCGTGATGGCTTCTTTCATGCCGATATGCATCCGGGTAATATTTTTGTCAGCCCGCAAGGCCAGTATCGGGCAGTCGATTTTGGCATCATGGGCACGCTCGCCGAAGCCGATAAACGCTATCTTGCTGAGAACCTGCTTGCTTTTTTTAACCGTGATTATCGGGCAGTCGCTATGGCCCACCTGCGCGCCGGCTGGGTGCCGGCCACCACCCGCCCGGAAGAATTCGAGGCCGCTGTACGCACGGTCTGCGAACCGATCTTTGCCCGGCCGATCAGTGAGATCTCTTTTGGCCACCTGGTGATTCGTCTGTTCCAGGTTGCTCGGCGTTTCGATATGCCGGTACAGCCGCAATTGGTGCTGCTGCAAAAGACTTTGCTCAACATAGAAGGCCTCGGCCGGCAGCTCTATCCCGAGTTGGATCTATGGGAGACGGCGAAGCCTTTTCTTGAGCGCTGGATGCGTGAGCAGGTTGGACCGCGGGCTCTGGTCCGGGCACTGCGCCGCGAACTGCCCACGGTCTTACCGTTACTGCCAGAGTTGCCGGGCCTGGTTCACGAATTGTTGCGACGCCAGCGTGACGGTCAATTGGTTATTCGTACCGGGAGTGACGATGCCGAGCAACTCGCTCGCGATTTACAATACCGCACCCGCCAGCGCGATGGTCTGATGCTGGGCGGTGGATTGCTGCTGGGCGCAATCGTCTTGTTTCTGGGGTCCGAGGTTCTGGCTCTGGGCGTGCTGGCCACTGCAGGTGCTGGATTGCTGACGGTTTGTGGGGCGTTGCTGATTGGGATTTTCAGCCTGGGTCGCTAGAACAGCAGCTTTAAGTTGTGCGTTTGCCACGCTGCCACCGGCACTATCGATGACGGTCGCTGAATCGGTTAATCCCCAGTTTTCTACTTGGTTTTTGTCAGCAAAATCCCTATAATGCCGCTCAGGATATTTAAGCGTTGTAAACAGTCGAAAACCCGGTTGTTTTGGTACGTTTTTGCCATAACAGGTCAAAACGCTTCCGGAAAAACGTAATAGGAGATAATAGATATGCGCTTGACTACTAAGGGCCGTTACGCGGTCACCGCTATGTTGGATCTGGCACTGCAGGAGGGTAGACGGCCCGTTACGCTCCAGGATATTGCAGTGAACCAGGAGATATCACTGTCCTACCTGGAGCAGCTTTTCGCTCGTTTGCGCCGCAACGGGTTGGTCCGCGGTACTCGTGGCCCGGGCGGAGGTTATCGCCTGGCCAAGGAGTTGGATCTGATCTCTATCGCCTCGATTGTCTCAGCAGTCGATGAGAGAGCCGATATGACCCGCTGCGGCGGTGAAGCCAATTGCCAGGATGGCGATAAATGTCTGACCCATGAGTTGTGGACCGAACTCAGTGAGAAAATATTCAACTTCCTGGATGGTATTTCGTTGGGTGAAATGATACGGCGGCCGGAAGTGCTTGAGGTTGCCGAGCGCCAAGAAGTGGTGCGCCAGGGTCTGCGTTCAGGTCGCTTGAAGACTGTGGTGGTTGAGGCAAGTTCGTTGACCAGTAGCAATTGAATTAACCTCAAATTGTAATCAAGGAAAGGCAATGAATCCGGCAGTGACAGATCTGGGTGAACTGGTTGGTCGTGAGTACAAGGAAGGCTTTGTCACGGACATCGAAGCCGATACCTTGCCGCCTGGCCTGAATGAAGACGTCATCCGTTTTCTTTCCGCCAAAAAAGATGAGCCCGACTTCGTTCTTGAGTGGCGACTGGATGCTTTTCGCCGTTGGCAGAACATGAAGCAGCCCAACTGGGCCCAGGTTCGCCACGCCCCCATAGACTTCCAGGCGATCAGTTACTACTCGGCACCCAAGAGTGACGCGGACCGACCCAAGAGTCTCGACGAAATAGATCCTAAATTGTTGGAGACCTACGACAAGCTGGGCATTCCGCTGGAGGAGCAAAAGGCTCTGGCCGGAATTGCGGTCGATGCGGTGTTCGACAGTGTGTCGGTCGCGACCACCTTTAAGGATAAGTTGGCCAAAATCGGAGTCATTTTCTGCCCTTTGTCCGAGGCGTTGGCAAACCACCCAGATCTGGTCCGTCAGTATCTGGGCTCAGTGGTCCCCGCGGCAGACAATTTCTATGCTGCTTTGAACTCGGCTGTTTTCACTGAAGGCTCTTTCGTCTATATACCCAAGGGCGTGCGCTGCCCGATGGAACTGTCCACGTATTTTCGGATCAATGCGCTCAATACGGGTCAGTTCGAGCGCACCCTGATTATCGCGGACGAGGGCAGCTACGTCAGTTACCTCGAAGGCTGTACAGCACCGATGCGCGACGAAAACCAGTTGCACGCGGCCGTGGTCGAGCTGGTGGCACTTAAGGACGCTCAAATCAAATATTCCACAGTGCAGAACTGGTATCCGGGTGACGAGGAAGGCCGTGGTGGGATCTACAACTTTGTAACCAAACGTGGCGTGTGTCGTGGAGACAATGCCAAGATCTCCTGGACCCAGGTCGAAACCGGTTCGGCCATTACCTGGAAATACCCCAGCGTTCTGCTTGAAGGCGACTCTTCGGTCGGCGAATTCTACTCCGTGGCTTTGACCAATCACTGCCAACAGGCGGACACCGGAACCAAGATGGTGCACATTGGCCGCAATACCTCCAGCACCATTATCTCCAAGGGCATCTCTGCCGGGCGCGGACAGAATGCCTACCGCGGTCTGGTCAAGGTGCTCAAGGGTGCCGAGACCGCGCGTAACTATTCCCAGTGTGACTCGTTGCTGATGGGAGATCGTTGCGGCGCACATACTTTTCCTTACCTCGAAGTAAAAAACCCAACGGCTACGATTGAGCATGAAGCGACAACTTCCAAGATCGGTGAGGATCAGCTGTTTTACTGTCGCCAGCGGGGTCTTTCAGAAGAAGACGCTGTGTCGCTGATCGTGAACGGCTTTTGCAAAGAAGTGTTTCGTGAATTACCGATGGAATTCGCGGTTGAGGCACAAAAACTGCTCAGCATCAGCCTGGAAGGCGCTGTTGGCTGACCCCATATAAGGGTCTTTCGGCCACAACATAGCTAACGCGGATTGCGCCGGGCACAGTCCGGGCTTGCACAGCACAACCCCCAAACCCAGATACTGGAGAACCTGACGATCATATGTTGAAGATAAGCAAGCTGACCGTAACGGTCGATGGAAAGACGATACTCAATGGTCTGGACCTTGAGGTTGGACCCGGTGAGGTGCATGCCATCATGGGGCCCAATGGCTCAGGCAAGAGTACCCTGGCCAATGTGATTGCTGGCCGCGAGGGTTACCAGGTGACCGGCGGATCGGTCAGTTTTCTTGGTCAGGACCTGTTGTCGCTGGCACCGGAGAAGCGTGCCCGTGAGGGGGTTTTCCTTGCTTTTCAGTATCCGGTGGAAATCCCTGGAGTTGCCAATGTGTACCTGCTCAAGGAGGCGGTAAACGCTACGCGCCAGCACCGTGGCGAGGAAAAACTGGATGCCATGGATTTTCTGAAACTGGTACGTGAGAAGCTCAAGTTGCTGCAGATGAAAGAAGAATTCCTGTACCGCTCGGTTAACGAGGGCTTTTCCGGAGGCGAGAAAAAACGCAACGAGATTTTCCAGATGGCGATGCTTGAACCACGTCTTGCAGTACTCGATGAAACCGATTCAGGATTAGATATTGATGCGCTGAAAATCGTAGCCGATGGCGTCAACGCACAGCGTAGCCCGGATCGCTCGGTGATCCTGGTGACGCATTACCAGCGACTGCTTGACTACATCGTACCCGACCGGGTGCACGTGCTGGCCGGGGGGCGCATTGTGCGCTCTGGAGATAAGCGCCTGGCACTCGAGCTCGAAGCACAGGGTTACGGTTGGGTTGAATCGGACCCCAGTGCGGTCTCGGCAGCGTGAGCGAAGGGACAGCAAATGTTGCGGCCTATGTGGCAGCCCAGCGCGAACAGGCGCCGGCGCTGCCGGCCTTTGGAACGCCATCGCTTGATGCCAGTCGGGCGCAGGCACTGGAGTCGCTCTCCCAGCTTGGCTTGCCCAGTCAGCGTGACGAGGACTGGAAATACACCTCAACCCGGGCGATTACGCGCGCTGCGTTTACCCCAGCCGTCGCTGGTGCGCCGTGTCCGCGCGAGTTTGTCAGCCAAACGACAATCGATGGCCTCGATGCCTGGCGGCTGGTATTTGCTGATGGGTTTTGGCAGCCAGAGCTGTCGCTGCTCGATGACCTGCC
>MPLX02097505.1_pt1 | contig 11140 bp, 10 predicted proteins | sample 1617341 | NCBI WGS metagenome assembly MPLX02 (sample SAMN05944804, study PRJNA350692) | marine metagenome | biome: marine; feature: ODZ; material: water; isolation source: 120 m water sample filtered on 0.2 um supor filter | place: Pacific Ocean | collected 2012-04-08 | depth 120m m | reverse complement strand
TTTTAACAACAGTGACCCGGCAGATCAATTATCGCAATTGAGGCAGTGGGTTAGAGGAAATATGGGCTAGTTATCTGGGACAGCCCCTAAAAATATTTCACTCCCCCGCTCCAGCGGGTTTTTCTTTGGGCGCTTCCAGGGGAGGGTAAGAAAGCAATATGGGTAAATCGATTCAAACAGAGCCAGCCACAAGCCCCTTGACCGTTCTTGCCCTTGATCTTGGCACAAAGACAGGGTGGGCCTTGCACGGCCAGGATCATTCGATCACAAGCGGCACCGTCCTATTCAAGAATGATCGTTGGCAAGGCGGCGGTATGCGCTTCCTGCGATTTAATCAATGGTTGACGGAGATTAAACAAGTGGCCGGTTCCATCGATGCCATATTCTTCGAGGAGGTCCGCCGCCATATGGGAGTTGGCGTTGCCCACGCATACGGCCTCTTTCAGCAGGGGGGAGCTGTCGCCGGTGTCAGTAACACGTGATATGTCCGGTTTATGTAACATGTAATCTGTCCGGTTTTATGATCTTCGCGAAAGCGGGGTTTCATGAAACGGACAGAAGTGTTGCAAGGACTACGTATGATGAAGTTTGAAGATATATATGATCGCACGCAGCGGCGGGAGCTGAGCCAGTATGAGGCTGCTTCTATATTGGGCGTTTCGGAACGCACGTTCCGACGTTGGCGAGATCGTTTTGAATATGAAGGCGCACAAGGGCTATATGACAAGCGGCTTGGTCGAGTTTCGGCGCGCCGGGTTCCGGTTGATACGGTGATTGAGGTTCTGGAGTTGTTTGATACCCGTTATTGGGATTTCACGGCCAAACACTTTCACGAGAAGTTAGTTTTGGAGCATAAGTTTACGCGCAGTTACAACTGGGTTCGCCTGACGCTCCAGGAATACAGCCGGATCCGCCCGGCACCACGCCGCGGAGCGCACCGACGCAAGCGAGAACGCCGGCCTTTGCCGGGAATGATGTTGCATCAAGATGGCTCAAGCCATCAATGGGTTGACGGCCAATGGTGGGATTTAATCGTCACCATGGACGATGCGAGCAGCGAGATTTATTCGGCCATATTTGTTGATGAGGAAGGCACCATGAGTACGTTCACCTCTCTTGAGGAGGTAATCTCTGAACAGGGGCTGTTTTGTACGCTTTATGCGGATCGTGGCTCTCACTACTGGCATACGCCCGAGGCGGGCGGCAAGGTTGATCGGGATAATCCGACCCAGGTCGGTCGCGCCTTGATCCAGCTTGGCATCGAGTTGATCCCGGCCTATTCGCCGGAGGCTCGGGGGCGCTCGGAGCGGATGTTCGGAACCTTGCAGAAACGCTTGCCCCAGGAACTGCGCCTTGCCGGAATTGCCGACATGGATGAGGCCAACCTGTTCCTCAAGGAGACCTTCATCCCCGCGCACAATGCCCGCTTCGCTATTAAGCCGGGTGAGCCGGGTTCGGCCTTTGTGCCGTTCGCCGGGAACCTCTCCGATATGCTGTGCATTCAGGAAGACCGTGTTGTCGGCAACGACAACACCGTGCGCTTCAAAAACCTCTCCCTGCAAATCCCCGAGGATCAGCATCGCCACCACTACGTCAAAGCCAGGGTCCGCGTTCACCACTACCCGGACCAGACGCTGGCGATCTTCCATGGGCCACGGCAATTGGCCACATATGACAAAAACGGCAACCTCAAGGAGGACAAAGACAAACTGGCAGCGTGACCCGCTTCAACGCGCCAGCTCTGTGGGCAAGCCTCCGGTCGCTTAACGCTCCCTACAGCTCGCCCACAGAGCCAATAACAGAAGCGGTCAATTCATATGGTACATAAACCGGTCAACTCTATTTGTTATCGACAGGGCATCTTTACGGGCTTGTTTTTTCGTCTAATCGATTGCGATTCATGGGGGAGCTCGTATATGACTTTTTTGCATTTGGCACTTTGTGTGCTACGGGTTCAGAAACAACCCCTGATTAACTGGGGAGAAAGGCGCTTATGAAAATCACTTCGATATTGACTGTACGCTCGAAGAGGCTCGCGCCTTTTTCGGCTTGCCGGACGTACAGCCCATGCAAAAAGCGATGATGGATGAGTCCTGACGATACTATTTTTGCGCTTGCCAGCGGCGCCGGGCGGGCGGGTGTCGCGGTGATCAGGCTATCCGGGCCGACGTCCGCGAAGGCCCTTCAGGCCTTAAGCGGCCAACCCCCGGCGCAGCCGCGGCTGGCTGTTCGGGCCAGCTTCCGCGATCCAAAAAATGACAACGGCGACATTCTGGACGATGGGCTGGTCCTTTGGTTTCCCGCCCCGGCCAGCTTTACCGGCGAAGATGTGGTCGAGTTGCACATTCATGGTGGCCCAGCGGTGGTCGACGCGCTGCAATTGGCGCTAGGAGAAATTCCGGGATTGCGTCCTGCCGCAGCCGGGGAATTCAGCCGCCGCGCCTTCGAGAACGGAAAATTCGACCTGACGGCCGCCGAAGGGCTGGCCGACCTGATCGAGGCGGAAACAGAGGCCCAGCGCCGCCAGGCCCGCCGCCAGGCCCGCGGCGAGCTGGGGCGCTTGTACGAGACCTGGCGGAAGCGACTGACCCGCGCCCAGGCCCTGATGGAAACTGATATCGATTTTTCCGACGAGGATATCCCTGATGATCTGATCGGCGGCGCCCTTGCGCTGGCCGCCGATCTGGACGGGGAAATTACGGCCCATCTGGATGACGGACGTCGTGGTGAGCGCCTTCGCGCCGGGCTGTATCTGGCGATCATCGGTCCGCCAAATGCGGGCAAGTCATCTTTGTTGAACCGGCTTGTCAGGCGCGATGCCGCGATTGTCAGCGATATTGCCGGCACCACCAGGGATGTCATCGACGTGCATTTAGACCTTGGCGGCTATCCAGTTATCGCCGCCGATACGGCCGGTCTGCGCGAGGCGGAAAACAGCATTGAATCCGAAGGGGTGCGCCGGGCCCGGGAACGAGCCGACGACGCGGATATGAAGCTGGCAGTTTTTGACGCTACCGATCTCAAGTCGGCCGGCGGGCTGGATTCGCTAACCACCGATCTTGTTGATCCGGATACCTACGTGATCCTCAATAAATGCGATTTAGCGACCTCCCCCCTGCCCGACGAAATAAATGGCCGCCCTGCCTTTGCCCTGTCGGCGAAAACCGGCGAGGGATTTGCGGCGCTTCTGGAGGCCCTGCAAAAGGCGGCGGCGGCGCGAATGGCGGGAGGCGACGGCCCCGGCCTGACCCGTCAGCGCCACCGCACCGCCCTGACCACATGCGTAAAGTCCTTACGCCGGGCGGCACAAGCGGGGGAACCGGAGCTGATGGGCGAAGATCTGCGCCTCGCGTCCCGGGCGCTGGGGGCCATCACCGGCCAGGTCGATGTGGAAGACTTGCTGGATGTGATCTTTTCAGAATTCTGCATCGGCAAATAACATTTCAAAAAGAATAAAACGGAATCAGGAGTTTTCTGGCACCGGGTAAATGTTTCACGTGAAACATTTTCGAAATTCTGGTTTCCTGAATGCTTTGACTCCCCAGACTCTCGTGCCTACATTCCGGCCATGATTGAAAAAGACACGTATGACGTCATTGTGATTGGCGGCGGCCACGCCGGGACGGAGGCCGCTGCGACTGCGGCGCGCATGGGCGCGCATACCTTGCTGTTGACCCACTGCGTCGATACTATTGGCGAAATGTCCTGCAACCCGGCCATTGGTGGGCTTGCCAAGGGGCAATTGGTGCGGGAAATCGACGCCCTGGACGGCCTCATGGGCCGTGCCATCGACCGGGCCGGTATTCAGTTCCGCATGCTAAATCGTCGCAAGGGTCCGGCGGTCAGGGGGCCTCGCGCCCAGGCGGACCGTAAGCTCTATAAACGGGCGGTTCAGGAATTGCTGGCGGACCAGGACAGGCTGGACATTGTTGCATCGTCGGTCGAAGACCTGGTCTTCGACGGCTCGGGCGCTCTTTCGGGAGTCGTAACCGCCGGGGGCCGGAAGACAAGAGCCGGGGCCGTTGTCATCACGGCGGGCACTTTCCTGCGCGGCGTTATTCACGTTGGAACCAAACAAACACCGGCCGGGCGGGTTGGCGAGGCACCGGCGATTGGCCTTGCCGAAACCATCGAACGACTGGGTTTTCGCCTCGGTCGTCTGAAAACAGGAACGCCGCCCCGTATTGATGGCCGCACTATCGACTATTCTGGCTTGCAAGAACAGCCCGGCGATGAGCCCCCCACCCCCTTTTCTTTCCTGACCGATAAAATCAGGGTTCCGCAAATTTCCTGTCATATCACCGGCACTACGGCGGCGTCGCACGAGCTTATCAGGGATAACCTGGCGCGCGCGCCGCTCTATTGCGGGCAGATCGAAGGCACCGGCCCCCGTTATTGCCCGTCCATCGAGGACAAGGTTGTGCGTTTCGCCGGGCGGGACCGACACCAGATTTTCCTGGAACCCGAAGGCCTGGACGACCCGACGGTCTATCCCAATGGCATCTCCACGTCCTTGCCGGAAGATGTTCAGCTTGATTTGTTGAAAACCATCCCCGGGCTTGAAAAGGCGACGATGATGCAGCCGGGCTACGCCATTGAATATGATTTTGTCGATCCCCGTGAACTGGCCCCCTCGCTTCAGGCGACCCGGACGCCGGGCCTGTTCCTGGCCGGGCAGATCAACGGTACGACAGGATATGAAGAAGCTGCCGCCCAGGGCCTGATGGCGGGAGCCAATGCCGCTCTTTACGCAGCCGAATCAAAAACCACTGAACCAGATTTTTTTGTCCTTGATCGGGCCGATGCCTATATCGGCGTCATGATCGATGATTTGGTCACGCTTGGCACCGAAGAGCCCTACCGGATGTTTACGTCGCGGGCGGAGTACCGCCTGGCCCTCAGGGCCGACAACGCCGACCAGCGCCTGACCTCAAAGGGGGCCGGTCTTGGCCTTGTCGGCAATGCAAGAAACAAGGTGTTCGGGGCTAAAGCCCAGGCCCTTGGGAAGGCCCGCGATTTATTGGATGGTTTATCGGCGACCCCTAACGAACTGGCATCTCATGGCATCGCCATCAATATGGATGGCGTGCGGCGTAGCGCCCGCGACCTGCTCGCCTATCCCGATATAGATCGTGGCGCGCTCTCCCGCCTTTGGCCGCAACTTCAAGGCCTGGATGCCCAGATTGCCGAGCAGATGGAAATCGATTCCTGCTACAGCGGTTATCTGGAAAGGCAGGAAGCCGATGTTCGCGCCTTCCGCAGGGACGAGGCTCTGGCGATCCCAGGGGATACGGACTTCCGCGCCCTGCCCGGCCTGTCGACGGAAGTGTGCTGCAAGCTTGAACAGGCTCGTCCGGCGACCCTTGCCGCCGCCGCCAGGATTTCCGGCGTCACTCCGGCGGCCCTGACGGCCCTGCTGACCTTTGTGCGGCGCCGGGAAAAGAAAACTGCCTGATGTTTCACGTGAAACAATTCCAGGAGCAAACGGGCGTTTCGGGAGAGACCCTGGGTCGTTTGCAAGCCTATGCGGCGCTTCTGGAGAGGTGGCAGAAAAAGATTAATCTGGTTGGCTCCAATACGATTAAAGATCTCTGGCTCAGGCATATGCTCGACTCCGCCCAGCTCTATCCCCTGCTGCCAAAACCTGACGTTTCAATTGTTGATTTTGGCAGCGGCGCGGGTTTTCCGGGGCTGGTTCTGGCGATCATGGGCGGGCCGACGGTAACCCTGATCGAGAGCGACAGCCGCAAATGCGCCTTTCTGGCGGAAGCCATGCGCGTTACCGGAACCGGCCCGACCGCACGACTCGAAAACCGCAGAATAGAAGACCTGGAGCCGGTTCGAGCCGATGTAGTAACGTCTCGCGCCCTGGCCTCCGTGGATAAACTGTTGATATTCGCCGAGCCCTTTCTCTCTAAAGGCTCGATTTGCCTGTTTCCGAAGGGTAAAAAGGTCAATGAGGAATTGACCGAAACAGAGGAAAGATGGATGATGCGTGTCTCAAAATTCCAGAGCCAGTCGGATCCTTCCGGGACGATCCTCAAATTGGAAAATGTTAAACGCAATGGCTGAAAATTTGCCCGATTCTCAAATGACCCCACCCCTCGCCTGGCAAGGTGGGTCGGCGCGTATAATCGCAGTGGCCAACCAGAAAGGCGGCGTAGGCAAAACCACAACGGCGATCAACCTGGCGACGGCCCTGGCCGCCATCAAAAAGAAAGTCCTGATTATCGACCTTGACCCACAGGGTAATGCCAGCACCGGACTGGGCGTTGGCCGGGATGCCCGTTCACGCAATATGTATCACGTTGTAATGGAGCAAATCCCGCTATCCGGGGCGATCCAGCCGACGTCTATTCCTGGTCTGGATATTGCTCCTTCCGGCATGGATTTAAGCGGTGCCGAAATTGAATTGACCGATGTTGAAAAACGGGAATTCTGTTTACGCCGCGCCCTGCGGCCGGTCACCAGCGAAACCGGGGGACGTAAACTGTACGATTATGTCCTGATTGACAGTCCCCCGGCCCTCGGTCTGCTGACCATCAACGCACTGGTGGCAGCGCAGGCAGTGCTGGTTCCCCTGCAATGCGAGTTCTTTGCGCTGGAAGGCATCAGCCACCTGATCAAGTCCATTGAACGTATTCGCAAGAGCTTTAACCCGGGCCTGAATCTGCAGGGTATCGTGCTGACCATGTTTGATCGGCGCAATAATTTATCCGGCCAGGTCGCCAACGATGTGCGGGAGTATTTCGGCGACAAGGTCTACAACACGGTGATCCCCCGCAATGTCAAGGTATCGGAGGCCCCCTCCTACGGCCGCCCGGTCCTGGTTTATGATTTGGCCTGCGCGGGCTCCCAGGCCTACCTGCATTTGGCTGGCGAAGTGATTCGCCGTGAACGGAAGGCATCGGCTTAAATGACACCGGCAGACGACAAAAAACGCAAACTTGGCATGGGCCTGTCCGCCCTTTTGGGTGATGACGGGGGTGATTCTGCGGAACTGGACAAGGTCCGTTCGACCAAAACCGTTCCCATAGAATTCCTGCAACCGGGCAAGTATCAACCACGTCAGCACATGGACGACGGGCCGATTGAAGAACTGAGCCGGTCGATTGCTGAAAAGGGTGTGCTGATGCCTTTGCTGGTTCGGCGTTTAGGCGAGGCAGACGGGCCAGATACCTACGAGATTATTGCCGGTGAACGACGCTGGCGAGCCGCCCAGCGCGCCAGATTGCACGAAGTTCCGGTTATCATTAAGGACCTGAACGACCAGGAAACCCTTGAAATCGCCCTGATCGAGAATCTGCAACGACAGGACCTGTCCCCCCTGGAGGAAGCCGACGGTTACCAAAGGCTGATGCAGGAATTCACCCACACCCAGGAAGACCTGGCCAGGGCCATGGGCAAAAGCCGCAGCCATGTCGCCAATATGTTGCGCCTGCTTTCTCTTCCTGACGCTATTAAGGCGATGATTGTTGATGGCCGCTTGAGTGCCGGTCACGGACGGGCGCTACTGACAGCAATCAATCCTCTGGAACTGGCAAAAATTATTATAAAACAAGGGCTTAACGTTCGGCAAACAGAAAAACTTGCAAAAAAGTCCGAGCGGGAGTCGGGGAAAACCCCAACCCGGCCAGCGTCAAGGGATCCCGACACGCTGGCCCTGGAACGGGATATGTCGGACTTGCTGGGCCTGAAAGTCGATATTAGTTTCAGGAACGGCAAGGGCTCGCTGACCGTGCACTATAATGACCTTGGTCAGCTGGATGACGTACTTGTCCGCCTTAGTCATAAACAAAAGACAGTGCTGTCTGACACCGACACGGACGACGATGCGGGCGTCATTCGAGACGCTGAAATTCCGGGCGATGGCACGAGTTAGTCGTTTGGTCTCTGGTTTCGATTCCGAAATCAACGCCCGGCGGCCTGGGCGATCCTCATCAGGGTGCGGCCACAAACGGCCTCGATGGGCATTCCGGTCGTCTTGCAGTCCATTTCCGCCTCAACCAGCAAATCAAGCGCTTCGTTTAATCGCGCGGGACGCCAGCGCTGTAGCTGGGCGCGAAAACGATCCGCCTGCATAAACATGACGGGCGGTTTCAGGGTTTTCATCGCCGTATCCGGATTTTTACCGCCCTCGACCAGCCCGGCCGCCTGATGCAGGCGAAGGAAATGGCGTGCCGCAAAGCGCAGGATCTGCACCGGATGCACACCCTCCCCCAGCGCCCGAACGAGAGCTTTATCCAGCCCCACCTGATCACCCGCGCCCGTCGCCATACTGATATCATCAAGGGCCGTCCCGGCGTTGTCACCAATGGCCGCCATGGCGTCCGGCAGCTCGACCGTTTTTATCTCGCCCATGTAGAGTGCCAGCTTTTCAAGCTCGCCCCGGGTGACGCTTCGATCGGAACCCAGGTTTCCAGCCAGATAGGCCATCGCGTCGCGCGAAGCGTCAAGACCGTGGGTGCTCAGGGTTTCCCTGATTACACGGGGCAGGCTCCTGGAATCGTCGGCATAGCAGGCGATGGCAGCGGCATTTTTGGCATTTTCAAAAAGTTTACGCAGACTTGAGCGAGGCCCGAGCTCCCCCGCCTCCACGACCGTCAAGGCGTCGACGCTGCTTGCTGTCTCAAGATAGGACCCGACAATTTTGGTGATTGCATCGCCGGCGTCTCGCAGCCTGATCAATCTTCGGCCACCGCCAAAGGCCATGGCTTGCGCTTCATCGGCAAGGCGGGCCGGGTCATTTTTCAGGTCGGCCCCGGAAAGCCCAACGACCCGAAAAGGGTCGTCGGGGGTCTCGACAACAAATTTAGCCAGCCTCAACGACCTCTCGCGGATGAGTCCGCGATCCGGCCCATACAGAAGAATGCAAACGACAACCGGATCCGGCCGGGAAATAAAACTGTCTTGGCGCGCACCGGTAATCTTCATCAGGGGCCCCTAGTGTCTGATTCGAAACTAATTGAGTAATTTAAACAGAATCTGAATCACACGATATCAATATGTTACGTGGCCTGCTCCACACGATTATGAGATCAGTTACCAAACGTTTTGAGACATCTCGCCCGGCAGCACACTCCGGGCAGGGGCCAATTCATCTTCACAAAATTCAGGCTGATTTGAAAGCAGTGATTTTATCATCAAAAATCAACACAGCGCCCTTTTCTTTCCCAGTCACCAAAACGGGTCGGCTCCGGGCCTTTCGGTCCACCGGTCTCGACTGCATCTTCGATCTTTTGCTGAACTGGCCTGGGCTTATCGCTTTCCGATTCGATTCCAGGTTTCTTCTGGTCTTCTTTTTCGTTCATCACTTTCCTGTCGAGGTTCTTTCAATAACCATTGCTCAATTCAACCACTCTATCATTGCGCTGGCAACGCCTTTGCGGCATGAAAGGTTATGGTCGTACCCTCACCCACATCACGCACGATAGCTTTGGAGCTTCTGGTCGCCGTTCTCAAGCGCCATCGCCCCCTGGACGAGGCGCTCGAGGCTCATGTCGGTTTTTCCGGACTGGAGACTCGCGAGCGGGCATTCGCCAGAAATCTTGTCGCAACGACATTGCGTCGGCTTGGCCAGATCGACAGCCTGATAAGCCATTGCCTTGAAAAGCCCCTGCCCAGGCGCGCCATCGCCGTTCGTGACGTGCTCAGAATCGGCGTTTGCCAACTGCTTTTCCTTAACACCCCGCCACACGCAGCTGTCGATACGACTGTCTCAATGCTGGGGGAATTGGACTTAACGGCCTATAAAAAACTGGTCAACGCCATCTTGCGCCGCCTGGGTCGGGAAGGAGACAAGCTGCTTGATGCCCAGGACGGTGAGCGCCTGAACACCCCTGACTGGCTTTGGGAATCCTGGAGGCGAACATATGGGGCGGAAACCTGCCGCGCCATCGCCCAGGCCCACCTGCGTGAAGCCCCCCTGGATTTAAGCCTGAATGCGGACCCCGAAAAATGGGCGAAAACCCTGGATGCAACGGTTCTGGCAACCGGGTCTATACGGCTGGCTAAAAGCGCAAAAGTTACCGACCTTCCTGGTTTTGATGAGGGCGCGTGGTGGGTGCAGGACGCCGCAGCCGCCCTGCCGGTGGCCCTGCTTGGCGACATCAAGGGCAAACACGTAATTGACCTCTGCGCCGCACCGGGCGGTAAGTCGGCCCAATTACTAAGCCGGGGGGCCAGCGTTACCGCCGTCGAACGATCGGCCAATCGCCTGAAACGACTCGAGGAAAATCTGGGACGATTGAATTTATCGGCGCAAATTGTCTGTTCAGACGCCGCTACCTGGCGACCGGAAGAAAAAGCCGATGCCGTTCTTCTGGACGCTCCCTGCTCAGCAACCGGTACTATCCGCAGGCATCCTGATATTCCCTATTTAAAAAAACCGGAAGATGTCGAAAAACTGCATTTTGCACAATCTCGCTTGCTTGAAGCGGCCCTGGAGATGGTTAAACCGGGTGGGCTCATTGTTTTTTGTACCTGCTCCCTCCAACCCGAAGAAGGATCTGCCCTGATAGGCAAATTCCTGGACGCGCACCCTTCGCTCCGCCAGGACCAAATCAGGCCCGAAGAGGTTGGCGGGTTGACGGAACTGATAGATGACACGGGCGCCCTGAGATGTCTGCCTAGCCATCTTGGGGAACTTGGCGGCCTGGATGGATTTTTTGCTGCGCGACTTGTCCTGGGTTGATCATGGGCTGATCTTTACCCAGCCAATCAGGGCAATCGCATGAAGGCTGAGAGACGGCAAGGCTGTTTTCAGGGGAAACAAGCTGTAAGTTCAAATGCGATTCCCCTGTCTTAATACCCTATCCCTCTTGACCGGGCGTCCCGGTAGGCTTAAATCCTCCGTTCCCGCTCGTTTTTCAAGGTAACCCCATGGCTAATCAACAGAGCCCCGGCTGGCGCGGCACGACAATTTTATCGGTGCGCAAAAAAGGAACGGTCGTCATCGCCGGTGACGGTCAGGTCAGCCTTGGCGATACCGTCATCAAGGCGAATGCCCGCAAAGTCAGAACGTTGGGCGATGGTTCCGTCATAGCTGGTTTCGCTGGCGCAACCGCCGACGCCTTTACCCTGTTCGAGCGACTGGAAAGCCGTCTTGAACAATACCCGGGACAACTGACCCGGGCCTGTG
>MPLX02127258.1_pt1 | contig 11141 bp, 7 predicted proteins | sample 1617341 | NCBI WGS metagenome assembly MPLX02 (sample SAMN05944804, study PRJNA350692) | marine metagenome | biome: marine; feature: ODZ; material: water; isolation source: 120 m water sample filtered on 0.2 um supor filter | place: Pacific Ocean | collected 2012-04-08 | depth 120m m | reverse complement strand
CCCGTACAGGGCGCCGGTGGAGTGATCGTACCCCAGGATGATTATTTTCCACGAATCCGCCAGATCTGCGATAAGTATGATGTGCTCTTAGTCTCGGACGAGGTGATCACCGGCTTCGGTCGTACCGGGCGGATGTTTGGTCTGGAGCACTGGGGTGTTCAGCCGGATCTAATCCAGTTTGCCAAGGCTATCACTTCCGGTTATTTCCCCTTGGGCGGAATCGGAATCAGTGACGAAATAGCAGCTGTGATGAATGATAGCGGCTCCCCGTGGATGCACGCTTATACCTACAGTTCTCATCCAGTGGGTTGTGCGGTGGCGCTCGCTATGCTCGACCTGATAGAGCGCGAGCAATTCGTCGATCAGGCCCGGGATAAAGGCCGGCGCTTACTCGTTAAACTTAAAGAGGCGTTGGCCGATCACCCCCACGTGGGTGAGGTTCGCGGCCTCGGGCTGATGTGCGCAGTGGAATATGTGCAAGACAAGGCGGCTAAGACTCCGTTTGATGCCAGTGAGGCAATCGGTTCTCGCATTCACGCAGAAACCGTGAAGCGGGGCATGTTTTCGCGGGTGCGCGGTGATGCTTATTGCATTGCACCTCCCATCGTGACTGACGAAACCACTCTGGATCAGATTCCACAAATTATGGCCGAAGCAACCAAAGCCGTTCTGGGTTAACCCTGGCCGTAGAGATTCTGTTGCCAAGGAATCGGTCGCGTCTAAATGTCCCATCGACGCATCGATACTGGCAATCGATCCCAGAGTTGTTCATGCTCTAAGCCTTGAGCGCGACAAGGACGGGTGAGCGGGACTATGTCAGAGGGGTCACAGGACAAAGCACCAAGCCGGGCAGGGCGAAAAAAAGCTCGTGCCCAGCGCAAGGCGGAGCGCCGTGCTACCACCCGTGTCTCCCAACCCGTGTTCGGGCCACTGGTCAATCGTTATCCCCCCATCGAGCCATTATCGGAAGATCAGGTCGAAGCGATTCATCAGGCCTCACTTGAGGTGATTCGCGACCTGGGCATCGAGGTCATGAGCAAGGCTGTGCGCCAGGCTTTTGCTCGGGAAGGTGCCAAAGTGGATGCTGGACGGGGCATTGTCTGTGTGGATCCGGACATGATTCTCGAATTGATCGCACGTGCGCCCACTCAATTTACCCTGACACCGCGTAATGTGGGTCACGCCATTACTCTGGGCAATAACCGGATCCACTTTGGGATGGTCTCAGGGCCGCCTAACGTGCACGATCGGGTCAATGGGCGCCGACCCGGCAACTTTGCAGACTACCAACGCCTCATCAGTCTGGGTCAGCACTTCGACGTGATCAGTGTGTTTGGCAACCAGACCGTCGCCACCACTGATCTACCTGCCCAGACCCGACACCTTGACAGCTATCGAGCGAATCTGACGCTCACGGACAAGGTGTTCTCGGCTATTCCGATAGGGCGTGGCAGGGTGAATGACGCGGCCGAAATGCTGGCTCTGGCCCGCGGAATCAGCCTCGATGAGTTGCGGCTGAGTCCAGGTCTGATCGGCAATATCAACGTCAACTCGCCGCGCAAACTGGATGAAGCCATGTCAGACGGCGCGCTGGCCCTTGCGGGTCTGGGCCAGGCCGTGATTGTGACGCCGTTTACGCTGCTGGGCGCCATGACGCCGGTCACCATGGCAGCGGGTCTGGTACAGCAAAACGCGGAAGCCCTGATGGGTCTTGCGATGGTTCAGCTTTTTCACCCTGGCGCTCCTGTTGTGTACGGCGGCTTTACTTCAAACGTGGATATGCGTTCCGGGGCACCCACGTTCGGAACGCCTGAAAACGCCAAGGCGAATCTAGCGGGGGGGCAACTGGCGCGTCGCTATGGTCTGCCGTACCGCACCAGCGCCTGCAATACCTCAAATGCCGCAGATGCACAGGGGGTGTATGAGACTCAGATGGCGCTATGGGGCGGTGTCATGGGGCACGGCAACGTGATTTACCATGCGGCAGGATGGCTAGAAGGGGGGTTGGTTGCCTCATTTGAGAAATTCATACTGGATATTGAGATCATCCAGCATCTGGTGCACATGCTCGGGCCGATCGATACTTCGGCAGATGCGTTGGGCATCGATGCAATAAAATCCATCGAGCCGGGCGGCCACTTTTTTGGCGCCGAACATACCATGGCGCGTTATGAGAACGCTTTTTATGAACCGTTCCTGAGCAATTGGCAGAACCATGAGAACTGGCAGGCGGCGGGGGGCAAAGAGGCCACCGAACGTGCGACCGACTTGTGGCAGGCAATTCTATCGGAGTTTGAGCCGCCGGCTTTGGAGGTGTCGCGGCGCGAGGCGCTGGACGACTTTGTGGCCCGGCGCAAGCGCGAGATTGGTGTCGAAGAACCCTGACTGAGGCAAGCGCGGGTGGAATCTGTTCCCCATCCTAAGGGGAGCAACAGGTGGGGCTCATTGGAGCAGAGGCTGCAGTGCCTGCAAGATGGTATCGCAGATCAGTCGCTGTGCTTTTTGGTTCGGGTGAATCCCGTCGGCTTGTAATAATCCGGGGCGCAGGAAGATGTCATCAAAAAGTGAGGGGAGCAGGGTAACGGAAAGTGTCGCGGCCAAATCAGAATAGATCCCCTGAAACGCTTTTCGATATGCGGGCCCGTAATTAGCAGGGATCCCCATACCGACGAGTAAAACACTCGCCCCGCTCTTCTGAGCAGCCCTGACCATTGCCCGCAGATTGTTTTCGATAGCACCTGGCGTGTGACCCCGAAGGCCATCATTGGCGCCAATTGCAAGCACAACGATGCCCGGCTGGTGGCGGGTCAGCAAGCCTGACAGGCTATGCCGGGCCCCTGCGGTGGTTTCACCCGAGATGGAAGCATTGATTATGATGCGCCTCGACCCCAGTTTTTCTTGTAGCAGATTGACCCAGCCAGCCTTTTGCGGCATCTGGTAGGCGGCACTGAGGCTATCCCCGACGACCAGAATAGTCCCGGGCGATGCCAAAGCGACGGGCCCTGTGAAAGAGGCAAGACCAAGGAGTAGAACAATAATGAGCGAGTTCATTTTGCGGGCGATGGGTTTGTCGCGCGAGGTGGTAGGACCATCGGGCCGCATGACCATATTGCAGGATGTTTCTCTCGATATCTCGGCGGGTGAGTCTCTGGCGATCATGGGTCCTTCAGGGTCTGGCAAGTCTACTTTGGTGGGCCTGCTGGCTGGACTGGATCTGCCTAGTGCCGGCAAGGTGGAATTCCAAGACATCAATCTGGGCTCGCTGGATGAGGACGGCCGCGCGCAAATGCGGGCAGGCCAGGTCGGCTTCGTTTTCCAATCCTTCTACCTTATTGAGACCCTGACGGCGTTAGAAAACGTCATGCTGCCCCTGGAACTGGCCGGTCATGCCGACCCGCGTGGGCAAGGCGCCCGGTGGCTCGAACGAGTTGGGTTGGAAGGACGTTTTGATCATTATCCCAGGCAACTGTCTGGCGGTGAGCAACAACGTGTTGCCATTTCCCGGGCATTTGCCATCGAACCCAAGATTCTATTCGCAGATGAACCCACGGGAAATCTCGATGATGCCGTGTCGGATCAGGTCGCAGAGTTGCTTTTTTCACTATGTTCGGATCGACAGGCTACGCTGGTTCTGGTGACCCATGATACCGCGTTAGCCGCGCGATGCCAGAAGCAGTTGAAACTGAGGAGCGGTCGCGTGGTTGCGGGTAACGGATGAAACAGTATGGTCGCCAAGCCGTTCGCCAGTTCCTGCGGGAGTGGCGCGCTGGCGAGTTGCTGGCCGTAGCGATGGCGCTGGTCACGGCAGTCGCCGCGGTGACAGCAGTAGGGGGCTTTGCAGAGCGAATATCAATCGGATTGGGGCGAAGCGCCGGGGAAGTGATTGCCTCTGATATCAAGCTGGTCGGGCGTGAGCCGATCCCAGTCATGTGGGAGCACCGGGCTGCGGCCCTGGGCCTTAAGACCGCCTATACGGTCACGTTTCCAACCGTATTTTTCCATCAAGGGCAGACGCTGTTGGCCTCCGTCAAGGGTGTTAGTGCGGCCTATCCGCTTCGCGGTCAACTTCGATCGCGTGGGCGTTCAGATCAGCACGACACGACTAGCAAAGGCGGCCCCGAGCCTGGACAACTCTGGGTGGAGAGTCGGGTGCTTACCGGTTTGGAACTGGAACTGGGTGATACCTTAGCTTTGGGCTCAGTTTCTTCGAACCTGGAGTCGCTACTGATTTATGAGCCTGATCGCGGCCAGCAGTTTTTCAGCTTCTCACCCCGGGTTATGACGACAATTTCGGACCTTGAGCGATCGGGTCTGCTGGGCCCGGGCAGCCGCGCCAGGTACGCCCTGCTCGCGGCTGGGCCAATCGAACAGGTCGAAGCATTTCGCGCTCATGCTGCCGCACAGACGGGGTCACAGTTCCGCGTGGTGGACATTGCCCGCGCGCAAAGCCAGGTCGGCACAACGCTGGACAAAGCGCGAAACTACATCGGCCTGACCTCCATTGGCACCCTCCTGATTGCGGGTATCGCGATCGCTGTAGCGGCGCGACGATATGTTGACCGGCGCCGCACACAGGCAGCCCTGATGCGATGCTTTGGGGCTACCCGTCACCATGTCATGTTGATCCATGCTCAGGTACTGCTACTGGTTGGCATCACCTGGGGCCTGGTCGGTCTGTTAATCGGCTATCTGGTCCAAGTGCTGATGGCATCGATTCTTGGCGACACGTTGGGGATCGAACTGGGCCCGGCGCGTATGACCTCAGGGTTACTGGGACTGTCTCTGGGCATCGTGCTGTTGTTGGGCTTTTCCATACCGGCGTTGATGAGGCTGAATCGCTTCGCACCGCTTGGCGTGCTGCGTCGTGTCGAGGAGCCCAGCCATGGGTTCTTGGATCGTTTGTGGTATGCCATTCCCATCGTGGTACTGGTGATGTTGGCCCGACAGCAGGCCGGGGAGTACGGGTTAGTGGTCGTTGTATTGCTTGGGATCGTTGCAACCCTTGTGGTCATGATGGTGATTAGCAGATTGGTGTTGGCGCTGCTGCGCCGGGCAGCCCGAGGGGTTGGCGTGTCCTGGCGCTTCGGATTGGGCCGGCTTTATCGCGACCCGCTATCGAGCACCTTCCAGATTGCGGCTATTGGTCTTGGCTTGACGGTGCTGGTTCTGCTCACTCTGGTTCGTGGCCAGCTTTTTGAGTCATGGCAGGGGCGGATCGGGCCGGGTGCGCCGAACTTCTTTTTCGCCAACGTCCAGGCGCATGAGAAGGTGGCCGTCGGGGAATTCTTTGAAAGTCGATTAGGTGTGAAACTGAAATTCACCCCAATGGCGACTGGAAGGTTGACCGCAATAAAAGGAGGCGTTCCCGATCCAGAGCACTATCCCGACCCCCGGGCGGCTTCGCGGATTGAAGGGAACACCAACTTTTCCTGGGCAAAGGACCTGCCGGCGGGGAACACGCTGGTTCAGGGGCAATGGTGGGAATCGAACCAGACCAAGCCTGGAGTGTCTCTAGCCAAAAGCTGGGCGGAACCGCTCGGTGTCACCGTAGGTGATGAGCTCGGTTTTCGTGTGGGGGCTGAAACGCTGGAGGCTGTGGTCACCAATATCCGCGAAGTACGCTGGGAGTCTCTTGAGCCCAATTTTTTTATCCTCTTTCCACCACAGGTGTTTGACAATGCTCCGCACTCTTTTTTGAGTGCCGCCTTTCTTGATGCACCCGAGGAAGTTGTGCTGACTCACTTCAGCCGGGCTTTTCCTACGGTAAATATCATTGATATCGGCGCTGTTCTGGACCAGGTACGACGCATCATTGCGATGGTCAGTCTGGGGTTAAATCTGGTATTTGTTTTTACGCTTGCGGCTGGCGCAGCGGTGCTTTTTGCGGTGATGCAAGCAGGGCATGACAGGCGGGTCAGGGACGCGGCCATGTTGAAAGTGCTGGGCTGCGATCGGCGACGACTCCGGGCTACCCTAAATGCCGAATTTGGGGTAATTGCGGTGCTGGCTGGCTTGATCGCGGCATTTACGGCATCGATGACGGGTGCCTTCCTTGCGCGGGAAATTTTTGACCTTGATTACTTTCTGGATTGGCGGGTGCTCGGTGTTTCAATTTGCGTCAGCCTTATGATAGTGTGGGTGGTGAGTTGGTCTGGGGTTCGGGCAGTGCTGAAGTCACCCCCAACGATCATTTTGCGAAGCAGATAGTCTCCATGGCGCAATTTCGGTATAGGGTCTACTGGTATTTTCTGCGCTAGCGACCAGGTCCTGTGATCGGGTCCGCGATTCAGCCTTAACAACAAGAATAATATGACATTCAGATTGCAGGGGGAGATCAATCGGTTGGGTCTGCGTAGGGGACTTGCGGGTTTGGCCTTATGGGTGGGGCTATTACCGGCTGCGTTGGCGCAGGGGGGCGATGGGGGATGCCAGGGGTGCATGAACATGATCCCAGTTGACTCTGAAGAACAAAGCGATTCTGGCGACATTAATACACCTCAACCCAGCGCGTCATTTTTTGGCGTGGCAGTGCTCGATACCGGGGTGGGGCTCAATGCTCCTATGAATGGGGCGACACTGGTGCCGGGCAGTGCCAGTTTTGTCGGGGGCAACCCGTTGGTGGATCTTGCGGACCAGGGCACGCACGGTACGGCCGTTGCTCAGGTTATTCTGACCTTAGCGCCGGGCAGCAAAATTATGTCGGTGCAGACCTCGACGGGTGGTCGGTCGGTTTCGAGCAGTGCGGTTACGCAGGGAATGCTGCATGCTGCTGCCAATTCTTCAATCCGGGTGATCAACCACTCTAATGCTGCGCTAACGACCGTACCGGGCAGCGCGATATTGGCGGCCGCGGCAGCGGATCAGGTTGTGGTGATGCAGGCGGGTAATGGTTCCTCGGCAAACCCGGTTGGCGACGCATTGCATGCACCGGGCCTTGGAGGCAAAGGGCTCATCGTGGGCGGGTTGGGGCCAGACGGTGACTTACTTGGCTTTAGCAACCGAGCGGGCGGCTATGCGCAGCACTACGTGGTCGCTCTCGGCGCATCTGAGTTCGCCGGTTATTGGGGTACCTCGTTCGCGACACCGCGAGCCAGTGCGCTTGCCGCGCGATTGCGACAGACCTGGCCCAACCTGAAAGCGGAGCAGGTCGTCGATATTATCAAGCGATCGGCTACCGATATGGGCGCCTTGGGGGTGGATGATAAATACGGCTGGGGGCGGATTAATTTTGTCCGTGCTTTTCAGCCACTGGGACCGGTGGTGACGCCGGCAGGGGTCAACGATAAAGAGAATGCGGAGTTGACCGACCCGCCTGAAGATGATTTCCGCCGCCGTCGTCTACGATTGAGTCCCGCCATCTTCTCAGCCCTGGCTCATCAGCCCTGGCTCGCCCGGGTGCTCGTGGTGGACCGCTATGCTCGTGATTTCACTCTCAATGTGGCGAGCCGTGTGAGCCAAAGCGGCGAGCAGGCAAATGCCCGATGGGCGCTGGATCGGCTCTTTGATGCGCAACCCACCGATATTCTGGCGCAGGGTGCGGGCTATCGATTGCTTTCTTACCAAAAAACGTATCGATCAGCGGGTGCATCGACGGAACCTGCTTTGGTGCTGGCGCTGGCGCCCGAGGGGAACACGGCAGTTGGGCTGGGCTATCGAGTACGGCCAGACGCTACCGCCGGGGTGTTGCACTGGCTCGGGGCGCAAGGTTTTGCCGCTGGCGCCGGGACGGCTTGGCAGCAGGGGCTAATAGGCCAGTTTCGGGACGACGGACTGCATAGCCGCACTACGTACCGGGTCAAGCCGCAATGGCGGCTGGGCTTTGATTTCGCCGATGTAAGCCGTGACGGGGATACCGGGCACAACAGCCAATTGTGGGGGTTCGCAACCCATTTTGGTGCCTCGAACTGGGGGATCAGCCTGAGAGGGGATCTGTTTGGGGAAGCGGGGAGCCTTTATGGCGGATCGGCCGGCGGGGCGCTCAGTGTCAGCAGTTCACAAACCAGAGCCATGCGTTTATCCGGGTATCGTCGCTTGTCAGGCAACTGGGCGGCGATGGGAGCATACACCGGTGCTCTGACGCAGGTGGCGTCACGCCCCGGTGCGTTACTGAGTCATTTTTCTGCACTGGCTGCTGATGCCTGGCTGGTCGGATTGGCTGGGAAATCCTTATTTTCTCAAACCGATGCGGTGCGGGTTACCGTTTCACAGCCGTTGCGGGTCGTGTCGGGTGAAGCCGAGCTGGATATCGTTTACGACCTTGGGCCGCAGGGCGAAATCAGACGCCATCGGGAACGGGCTAGCCTGGTTCCCGCGGGCTCTGAGACATTGCTTGAATTTGACTACCGCCAGCCACTGACACCCACGTTGTCCGTGGGTGCCTATGCCGCCTTTCGGCACCGGCCAAGCCATGATCGACGGGCAGAGTCTCAGGTTCACGTGATGGGTGTCGTACAGGGTGCATTCTAGGACGTATACAACTGCTGGGTTGGGCTTAAGATAGGCGACCCGGAGACCTGGTTACGGGTTAATTCGTCACTGCGGAGCCCTCGATGCCCATCGAATCTATTCGCTCTGCCCGAAAAAGGGCGCGCCAACATGGCGCTATGGAGTACAGCGATGCACCCGTCGATCTGGATCAGGTGCGCCGGTATCGACTTGGCCGACTGCGTCATGAAATGGCCCGTGCAAATGTCTCGGGTCTGTTGCTTTTTGATCAGATCAATACCCGCTATGCAACCGATGCCACCAATATGCAGGTTTGGTGCTCGCACTATGAAACGCGATGTGTTTTTGTTGCCTTAGACGGCCCGGTCGTCCTTTTTGATTATGCCCACCACCCCCATCTCGCTGAAGGCCTCCCTGGAGTAGACGAGTACCGGGTTATCCCGGCCTTTTACTTTTTCTCGGCCGGACCAAGAGGGGATTCGCGGGTAAATCAATTTGCAGATCAGATTGATGAACTGATGCGCGTGCATAGCGGTGGTGATCGCCAGCTTGGAATCGATCGACTTTCGTTTGCCGCCTGCGATGCATTGCGCGACCGAGGGCTGAACCTGTTTGAGGGTGAGGGAATCGCCGAGCAGGCCCGAGCGGTCAAGTCGAAAGAAGAGTTGGTTTTGATGCAGGCATCGATGACGGTTTGTGAACAGGCCTGTGATGCGATGCAACAGTACCTGGCGCCTGGCGTCACAGAAAACGCCTTGTGGGCCCAGATGCATGAGGCCAATATCCGCCTGGGTGGCGAATGGATCGAGACGCGCCTGCTTTCTTCTGGACCGCGGACCAACCCCTGGTTTCGTGAGTGCTCAATGAGAGCAATCGAGCGGGGAGATCTGGTCAGCTTTGATACCGATCTGATTGGGCCCTACGGTTATTGCTCAGATATCTCCCGGTCATGGCTGTGCGGTGATAAGCCCAACGATGCGCAACGACGCCTCTATGGGGCAGCCTACGAGCAGATTGAGACCAATATCGCCACCTTAGCGCCCGGCCGAAGTTTTCGCGACGTATCGGAGGATTGTTGGAAGATCCCATCGCAGTATCTTTCTCAACGATATCCCTCTTTAATGCATGGGGTCGGACTGGCTGACGAGTACCCCAGTATTAAGCACCACCTTGATCTGAAAGACAAAGGCTATGACGGCGTTCTGAGTCCAGGTATGGTGCTGTGCGTGGAGTCTTTCATCGGGGTAGAAGGCGGGCGTGAAGGTGTCAAACTGGAGGAGCAGGTTATCATTACTGATGATGGGGTGGCCCGCATGTCTTCATACCCCTTTGAGACTGATTGGTTATAGCCACGAGGTCCTTGAGTGAGTCCAGCGAACGTCACCATCGATTGCCTTCAGTACTGCAACTGGTCGCGCACGATCTTTGAACAGATGCGTGAGGGCGGACTCGATGCAGTGCACGTGACGATTTGTTATCACGAAGATTTCAGACAGACCGCGGCGAACATAGCAGATTGGAATCGGCGTTTTCAGTATTACGATGAACTGATCATGCCGGGCCGTTCAGCGCTGGATGTATCTGCGGCGCAAGCTAGCAATCGAACCGCAATTTACTTCGGTTTCCAGAACTGCTCCCCGATTGAGGCGGATATTGGGTTGGTCGAGATCTGTCATCAGCTGGGCGCGCGGTTCATGCAACTCTCGTATAACAACCAGTCGCTACTCGCGGCGGGCTGTTATGAGGATGATGATCCTGGAATCACCCGGATGGGGCGCCAGGTGATCGCTGAGATGAACCGAGTGGGGCTGGTGGTAGATATGAGCCATTCTGCCGAGCGTTCAACGCTGGAGGCTATTGAAATCTCATCACGCCCGATAGCGATCACTCATGCGAACCCGTATTCCTGGCACCCCGCCTTGCGCAATAAATCCAACACGGTACTCAAGGCGTTGTCGGAATCCGGCGGGATGATCGGGTTTTCGTTGTACCCCCATCATCTGCGCGACGGCAGCAGATGCACACTTCAAAGTTTCTGTGAAATGATAGCGGATATGGCAGAACGCATTGGAATCGAACATATCGGTATTGGTTCGGATCTTTGCCAGGATCAACCCGATAGCGTAGTGGAATGGATGCGCAATGGCCGCTGGACAACGGATCGGGATTTCGGCGAAGGTTCTGCCGATGCCCCGGGCTTCCCGGAACAACCCTCATGGTTCAAAGATAGCCGGGACTTCCCGAATCTTGTTGCTGGCCTGAAGAAGGTCGGCTTTGACGGGGAGTCCATTGCTGCGGTGATGGGAAATAATTGGCTGAGATTTTTTGAAAGCGCTTTCTCACGGACATAAGGCTTTTAGGGTGAGCCCAAGCGTAATCAAAAAAAGGGTCGACATGCTTCATCCATCCGCCGACTCAAAAGATTCGCAGGTTCCGCGACGCCCGCCCAACGAGGTTTGTACTTTGGAGCGTATGGGAGCGGCTTTCCCAACGCGTTTGAGCTTTATGCGACTTCTGCTCCGGCGGATGGCCAAGGAGAAGTGGCGCATCCAACGGGAGCGGTTTGATCTGGACGACCAAGGTTTTGGTAAAGCTGTGTATCGGGTGGCATTGCCCAATCGGTCCTACTCACTTGCGGCTTTCTCGAACCCTTTGGCAGATGATAAGCGCACGGATCGGGTCATCGCATCAGCCTG
>MPLX02125226.1_pt1 | contig 11148 bp, 18 predicted proteins | sample 1617341 | NCBI WGS metagenome assembly MPLX02 (sample SAMN05944804, study PRJNA350692) | marine metagenome | biome: marine; feature: ODZ; material: water; isolation source: 120 m water sample filtered on 0.2 um supor filter | place: Pacific Ocean | collected 2012-04-08 | depth 120m m | reverse complement strand
GGAAGACCGGGTGGTTCTTTAGGAATAACTCCTCTTAATAAAGCATGGGAAAAGCGAAAAGAAGCAGTAATAGAATGGCAAAGAAGGGATATGCAAAGACCTATACCTAAGCCTTATCATCCAAGAGATAATCCACATATTGATCCAGGAGTTGGTAACCCTAACTATCTTTATAATGCACTCTCTATACCTGGAACAGGTAACTGGTCCTTTATTAATCAACCGAGCTATCGATTAGCTGGTAATCCTAGCTTTGATATTAATCCAGCTGCAAACAAAAGTGCACAAAGAAAAAGAAAAATTGAAAATTTAGGAAAAGGAAGTACTAATCCTGGTGAACAAGAAGCTGCAAAAGAAGCATTAAAAAGATTAGGAGGTGGCATTAATTTACCTCCTGTTTAATTAAATAATAATGACTCGTCCTAAACCAGAGTCATCAACTAAGTTAGCAGAATTTGTAAGGATAGCAATACTTGGCTGGTGCGCAGCCCTTTTAACAGCTAGTTATTGTGGGTATCTTCCTAAGATGGATCCTACATATATAGCTAGTTTATTATCTGGTGTCTTAGCTCAGTATGGGATCTCAAGAATAGATAATAATCAAAAAGGTACACCAGTAAAATCACCTAGAGTAAAATCAAGACAGATTAAACGTACAATTTCGCCCCCCGACAGCCAATGAAATGGCTATTTTTGTTAATAGTTTTCATGCCTTTACCGGTATTAGGACAAGAGCTGCCCTTTTCTCAAGGGTCAATGACCTCGACAACAGTCACGACACAAACAGTAGAAGAGATAATAAAGATCCAACGCTTTGGAGGAGCTTATGGACACTATTCAGGAAACAATATAACTCCAAGTGCAAGTATACCAGCAGCTGGCACAACGTTTGCATTGCATACTGCAGGCGACGATTTTCAATTAGAGATAGTAACCAGAGCAGCCGGTCTTATAGAACAAGAAGATATAGAAAGAGTAGTGGAAACAGAATCTACCACCACTTCTTTATCGGTCTTCTCTCAATAATTTTATTACCACTTCCTGCCTTAGCTGAGAATGATGAGATCATTGCAGCACCTAGCGCAAGCTCTAGTGGTAATGTTAATTTAAATAACGTACAACTAAATCAAGGAGGGTATACACGTAACTCTTTTAGTACCGGACATTATTGTAGCAGTGCAACATTAGTTACAAGTATTTACTATTTAGGACATGACATGGATCCTGGTAGTGGTAATTATACGATAGGAGAAAATTGGGGAATACAAGCTTCAATATCAGTTCCTTTAGATCAATCAATCATTGAAAGATGTAAGTCATTAGCAGATTTAAAAATAAGAAAAGGACGTTTAGATTATGAAATAATTCGAATTAAAGAATGTGCAACTCTATTATCAAAAGGTTATATGCTACATCCAGAGTCTATTTTCTTTCCACTTTGTAGCGACGTTCAGCCAGTCTCTTCCTCCCAAAAGTAGCCATAGGTTTATTTCTTAACTTTTGTATTCGTTTTATTATTAAATTTATAAGAGGTTTTAAAACCTGGACACTACGTTTAAAAGCCCATGTTGCAGATAAAGTAGCAATAACTGACACAGAAGCAGTTAATCCTGCAGCAGTTAATATCTCAGCTTTAGGAATAGGTACTTCTAATTCTGTACCAGGTATTGTTAAGACATTTACTTCTGAACTAATTTGAGTAGTTCCTTCTAAGTTTTGAATAGCATCATCATTATATTGATTTTCTATATTTACATTTAAATTTTTAGGTAGCCTTATAGAATTTGAAGGAACATTTTTATTTTCTTCTGTCTTATCTTTTTCCTTTTCTTCTTCCTCCTCCTCCTTCTCTTCTTCTTCTTTATTATTGTCTTGAGTAAGAGGAGTACTTTCTTTTGGATTAAAAGAAGATTTAATCTTTGGATACTCAAATAAATTTAGTTGAGGTATCTCATAGTTTGGTAAAGGAATAACTAAAGGTTCTGGAATTTTTAAGTTAGGTGTTGATACACCTTGTAATATGCTCTTAATTTCCAAGCTTCAATTTAATTTTCTAATAATTTTTCAAGTGTATGCAATTGAGATCCTTGGTACACTGCAAGACGTTCTTGAATAATATTTGAATAATTTATAGCTGCATCTACTATTTCTGTTGCTTCCAAAGTAGAGCTAACACTTTCATTTGCAAGCAGGCCAGCCACTAATGTGGTGACCTGCCATTCAATTTTATTACCTACCAAGGCTGGTAATGGTGTACCACCTTGTGTAAAAGAATCTAATATCTTTGTGAAATGTTCTTCTAAAGCCATGAGTATTATTAGATTTATGTTTAGTCTAACTCTTTTAATTTTTGTTTTTCTTTCTGAATATAATACCAATAAGCATTGCCAGCATTTGTATGGAAACGTCTTCCTTTTAATAAAATAAGTTTATGTTCTTGTAATTTAACAAGTTCATCTTGCTTATAAGGAAGCTCTTCATATATATTCAATTCATATTCAGTTGCTTCAATTTGTAAATTAAAATCCCTAGCTGCTTGTTGATGACACTTCATCAAAAGCTTCGCTTCCTTCACATTCTTCGGAGGAGTTTGTAAATTCTTTTGATAAAACTTCTTTTGAATGTAAGGATGGTAATGCATCCACATTGCCACGCAAGATTCTTTTTCTATAGATTTTATATTTTTGGACAAGTTTAACTCCTCGTGGTAAAGGTTGTCCGTTGTCATAGGCTTTACGGATTGCTTCAACATTGGGAATGACTTTAGTAGTTTCTTTTATGGGATCCGTGATCTCTTCGATTAAAGATCCATCTATTGACTTTATCAGAGTCTTTTTTGTTGTCAAGATAGTTTCTTCTACACAGAAAATACTACGTTCTTGTTCAGTCCAATCTTCTACATTGGAATTTAATTCAAGAGTCGTTTCTTTTAAAGGAGAAAAAGTAAAGGAATAATTTTTACCTTTTAAAGTTTTCTCATCTCTTAAGACAGTACATCTTAAATGTTCCAGAAGACTTTTGATATTTTTGATTTGAGATTCATGATGCTTTCGTGCATCAGCTAAAAGCTTTTGCTCTTGTTTGGCAACTTCAACTTTACTTTCGTTGTCAGTCCAAACATAATGAATTGAATCAATTTTGGTTGATCGTAAATTGGCACAAATTTCCATTTCAGCTTGCACCAATTCTTTGGATTCAGAAGTAAGCAAAGGCAAACTGTGCTGTAAGGCAGCATAATGTTTAAATAATTGAAAGGTGTTTAGCTCTTCGAGCTTTGTTGGAGTGAATTGAGTCATGAGTTTAGACAGGAAGGTTTTGATAGTAAGTAGCTTTTCTAATTTTTATATTTCGACGTAGAAGAATATCTTTAAGAGTTCTTCTACATTTTTTATATTTAGCGGCAAGTTTTTGTAAAGACTCACCGCTTTCATAGTCTTGTACTATTTGATTTTCTATAGTCATACTCTCCTCTATAGCAACTATTTTAGTAGCTGTTGGATGAGAATTAGATATAAAAAGCTTTGCTTCTTCTGTTGAAGTAGCTAACTTTTCAATCTTCATTGGACTAGTACCTCTACCAAACTCAACTAAAAATTTGAATTTAATTGCGTTTGGATTATCAGTACGACTAATACCTACTCCTATCTTAGGTAGAGGAGCATCAATAATATCGTTAGTCTGATTGATAGAATACTCTTTCTCTAGTGTACCTAGATACATTGCCATGATTTAAATGCTTTAGAGAGTTGAGGTAGTGTTGGAGCTGCATAAGGTATGTAGCCCTTATCCAGCATGCTATCAAATAATTTCCATGCGTCCTTCTCAGTAAACAATTCTTTGGGTTTGTATACAATCCATTTAGATACAGGAGCTTTCTCTCCATCACGGGAGAAGATCACTTTGAATTGCCCAGAAGAACCATGAGAAGCAGGAGGTATATATGTCCAAGCAGCTACTGTTTGAGGTCTACTTCTATGCATTTCTTCTCTTACTAAAGTTCTCTTAGTAAGGAAATTTCTAAACTTATTAATCCAAGTTAGATGAATACAAGTAGGTGTATACCCTGGAATCTCCTCTTGAAATTCACTTAAGAAATCAACTTGTCTACGATAAGATAGACAAGAACAAGAGGGAGTTTCATCGTCAGGTTTTACTAGATGACCTAGATCTAATTCTAGATTTTCTAATAAAGTCATCAGACTATTTTCATTTTCAATTAAAGGAAATTTACCTAGCCATTTAGCTTGGAGCTTGGCAGAAGCACTGTTCTTTCCATCTCTACAGGTATAACAATGTCCTTTCAATAGGACATAGCTATTATTCTTCCAATAATTAGGACCACAATAGTCAGGCCCTAGATAAGAGAAGAAATTCTTTAACCTGGAAGTAAAAGAAACAAAAGATTCTCTAATTAAATCTCTTGCGCAATTAAATTTTTCACCATCATTTGCTACAAGAGTAATGAATTCTTTATTGAAAATTAAATCAACGATTTCATCTGGATTTCTCCATTGAAAAGCGTAAGGATAAGCTCTTTCTATATTATTAAAAGAATAGATAAGAGACTGAGCTGTATTTAAATTACAGCTTTGAGCAATTAAATTGTTCATGAGTAGAATAGAGTTAGAGAAATTTTAATTGTAAATAAATTGTCAAGAGCTAAGCAATATGAAATTGATTTAGAAGTTTCCGTAGAAGATTTATTCTGGGAAGAAAAAACCAAACGTTATATTGATAGTTGTAATTCCTTAAAAGAACTACAACAATTATCAAAGCTCTTGACACATGTTGCAACACAAAGACAAACCATAATTAAAGGTTTGATTAAACATGTACTAACAGAACTGGAACAAGAATCTACAATTGAAAAAGAGGACTTACATACTCAAGAATAAATAGAGTAATGCCTCTCATTATTTAGAAAGCTTGATCTTCTCCTGTTGTTTCATCCCGAGAAGGTAAAGCTTTTGTTTCAATTGTATGTCCTACAGGAAGAATTTGAATACCTTCCTTCATTCCATAATTGCCTCCAAGCTTTTTAGCATCTTCAGCAGAATGTTGATTGATGTAATTTTCCCAGAGCTTTTGAACTTTCCAAGTATCTTCACGATCCTTATCTGGAATTGATAATGAATGTAAAGATTCTAAAGCTTTATCAATAGTTGAATAGTCAGGTGCTTCAAATGATTCAACAGCACAGATTTCTACATTGTTAGTGCCACGCATGTCACTAACTAATTCACAATCGAATATTGTTGTACCATTGAACTTTTCATTATAAGTAAGAGGAAGCTCTTGCATTGTTGCTTTATTCAAGCATTTCCCCATTTCCTTTTCAAATAGTTTTATTTTCTCTGCTAGGTCAGTACCATTTAAACCTTTCATTGTAAGTACTATTGGAAGTTCGTGTGCCCTTTCATTTTCTTTAGTAACAATAAAAACAAGGTACTTTGTACGAACAACATATTTTCTTTTATACATTTCATTTTTAGAATTAGCTAACTCTTGAGCAGCTTTATCTGCATCAAACATAGCTCTAACATCTGGGTCATCAAATTTTCCTACGATTCGTCTCATTCCTGTTGTTTGTTCAATCATTAATGGAGAACGTAACAAGAATTGGATACGTGGATTAACAAAGTTAATACCTTTTTCTACCTTAAGATTTGGTTTCATTCCAAATTCTTGTTGGTAATCAAAGAGTGCTGTACCGGATTCAAAATCTCCTGGTACTGCATTCCACTTACAAGTATTCAAGTCATCATTACGGATAAACCATCCGCGACGTTTTGTTTTGTTTAGAGGTTGAAGTGTTACTAAGGATTGGTATCCAGAGATAAACTTTTCATTTGAAAAGATAGAGAATGAACTAGCATCTCTTTTAGAACTGGTCTTAGTTTGTTTCGGAGTCATTGTACAAGAAGCAGTCATAGTAAGTAGTAGGTACAGTTAACGTCAGTACCTATGACGTGAGAAAGAATACCTCTAAAAGAGGTAAAGATATTCTATAGACAGATTCAGAAAGGCATCTCTGATCCTTCTATATCTAAAGATTTCGTTACACTTGCTACAGGCTCTGGTAAATCTGGCATGTCATTGTCACCAGCTTGTCCTCCCCAAAGTGATTTGGGTTCTTTACCATTTGCTATAGCAGTTTGTGGCTTAACTTCCTTAGGTATACCTTCCCCAGTTTCTCCTCTAGGTCCAAGAGTCATTTTATTGACCTGGATTTTAGTTGTAGTTCTTTGTTCATTGGTTCTTTTATCGAACCATCCATCAGTTATTATTTTACCTTTAATGGTTAACCCTGAACCTTTACGTGTATAGTTACACATAAGTTCAGCTAACTTAAATTTATCTTCTACATTATTAATAGCATAGATATTAAATAGTTCTGTTTTGTTTCTTCCTGTAACGATAGACAATGATTGATTACAAATCATTAGTCCAGTAGACGTTGTTCTAAATTGTAACTCATCTTTAGAGTCAATTGTTTTAATACAACGACCTGAAAGAATTACTTTATTTAAAATTCCAAACTTGGAATCATCAATCCATTGAACAGAACCACCTTCTAGATGATGTATTCTTGCTTGTAGATCATGATGTAAAGTACTGTCCGAAATAAAGATAGCATCTCCTTCTTTTCCTTTTTCTAGAAAACGCCTTCCAGCATTCCCATAAAGGATAAGATCAAGAACAGTAGCATTCTTCTTACCTACTGGAGGCAAAGAAACTTTACATATGACTTGACTAGTAGAAGAACTAATCATCTTTTCTTTTGGTGCTTCAATAACTTGAGCACTGGCATCAATAGAATTCATTGTTCAAAAAGTAGAGAACTAAGGCCTTTTAACGTCATACCTAGGACGTGAGCTTAATGTACTTCAGCCCAATTCTTTCCTACCTTTGCGTCACCATCTATACGACAACGAAAGTTAAAGAATTTTCCAGCAGCTGGGAAAGCAAGCAAGGCTTGTTCCTTTACTGTTTCAATTAATTCTGAAGGGCATGATAATTCAATTTCATCATGAATCATAGCGTGTTGCTGGTAGTCAATTCCATAGACGAGACCTTTTTTATTTAAATTGTTTTGTACATTTACTACAACTTGTTTCATTATTACAGCACCAGCAGACTGTAGCAAAACATTTAATGCTTTAAAGTCTGAACGACAAAACAAAGGTCTCTTATCTAATCCGACAAGATGACCTCTTGTTATTAAACTATTAGCTAATTCTTTCTTCATTTCTTTTAATGCTGGTACACCATCCATAAAAGAATTGATAGCAGTTTTACCTAAATCTCTTAGCTTATCTTCATCCTTTTCATTAGGATCTACAATGCTACCTGCCTTAAGAAATCCAGCTCCATAGAGTACTGCATAAAGTAATCTCTTGCTAATGTCTCTTGTTTTAACACCAAACTTTTGTTGATTAATTATATGTATGTCTACTGTTTCATCGATAACTAACTTACCATATTCTCCTTTATCCCAGATAGCTAGATAACCGGCCAAGCAACGAAGTTCCAAAGCTTTAGCATCGACACCAATAAGAAACCAATCGTTAGGAGCGTGGAAAAGAGAACGACAAGCTTTACCATACGGCGAATAAGTTGCCGGAGTTTGCGCGGTATTAGGGCGACGATGTGAACAACGGCCAGTAATACAACCATTAGTGACCACGTCGCCGTGAATACAATTGTCATTGTAGTCAACGAGCTTGAGCCAGGCATTGTTTCCATCTTTGATTTGTCCCAAACGTTTTTTAATTAACATATATTCAGCTAAAGGTTTAGCTTCTGGATAAGGTAAACGTTCCAATACTTCATCATCAAGAATTGGATTACCTTTGTCTGTTAATTTCTCTGGCTTCCAATCATATTTATCTTTTAATCTTTGAGTAATTTGTTGTCTAGATCCAGGATTGAATTCTTCTTTTCTTATTTTACAAAAGGGTACTCCTTTAATATACCCTCTACTTTTATTATTTACTTTAGGAGTAAACCAATCCTTATGTTCAACAGGAGGAAAGATTTGTTTTAACTCATCTTCGAGTTGTACTTTCTTTGCATTAAGTTCATCCACGAGAGAGCAAGCCAAATCAATATCAAAAGGGAAACCTGATCGAATTTGTTTTTCAATTGAGCGAGCAAAGTCATGTTCGAGTCGAAGTGAAGAAGGTGCAATGCTTTGGTTTTGAATGTGATTAAATAAGTTTTGTGTAACTTGGACATCTTGCTTACAGTACTGCAACATTTCTTCAGAATATTCTGAGAAATCTTTAAATTCAATCTTATAGTCAGCAAGTCGAAACCCCCAAGCCTTTAACGAAGCAGAGCCTCGTAAAGACAACGGAACTTGAATGTATTGTTCCGCATCCATATCATATAGTTTTTCCTTAGGCCATATGAGCCTGGTGCAAACTAATGTATCAATAAGTTTTACATCTTTTGTAGGTAACAAACCAGGGAATAATTTTTCTATAACAGGTATGTCATAGAAGATTATGTTGTGCCCTATTAATACGTCAGCTGTTTTTAAATGATGAATAGCATCAGTAATATGAGCAGGATTATAGCAATAAGTTTTATCCTTTTGTATATCATGGATAACTATGCAATGTATTTTTGTAACCTGGTCATAAAGACCATCAGTTTCTATGTCAAAGAATAACCAAACTTCATCGCAAGTATCTGGCTTCAAGTTGAACTGAGAATTCATGAGACGCGAGGTCTTTATCATTTTTTTTGATCCAGTTTAATATTTCAAGAGCTCCTGTCAAATTAGAACAGTAAGCCTTTGAAAGATCTGAATCAAATTGTATATGAATTAATTTAAATTTGTTAGCTTCTGGATCAGGATAAACACAATAGACTTGCTCATCTATTAATGTTGAGATGACATAACTCATCTTTTATTTATTGAATTTATAAAAGAAGAGTATCATATATTAGTTTTTAAATGCAAATCATTTCTTATAATTTGGCAAAGGTTTATAACAAATATTATTTAAGTGACAATTTTCAACCTGTTCATCCTTATTGGCAACAATATAACCTATAGGCCGCGGCCCTAGAAAGGCACGAGCAACAAGACCACGTACTGTAAGACGTTTTTTCTTATTGTTCTTATACTTACTCATACAAACTATATAAGGAGCTATATTATCCTTATTGTTTCTATAGACAAAGACCTGTCGATATTTAGGTTGATTGTTCTTTTTATTAATGTAGTTTAGCCTGGCACGTACATTTCCATGATCAGATACTTCATATAAAATATTTTCACATCCCTTAACCTCTTTCCAAATTTCCTTGACGGTATGCAATGATACTGTGGTCTCAACTGAATAATCTTCCATGGAAAGCTCCGAAGTGTTACAAGGTGAACTACATGAAAAGCAGAAAATGAATATAATATCTGTATCAACAGATACCAAAGGAGACAAAGAGATGAAACCTCTTATGTATCGGGGAGCCTCTTATAGGTCTTCCCCTAAAGAAACTTCTGATAAAGAAAAGACTCTTACCTACCGTGGGATTTCTCATAAGATGAAGAAACATGACGATAAAATATTTAAGAATCATGTGTACAAAGGAATTTACAGAGGCCTTAATCATTTTGTAGTTAAGAATAAAGAAGTTTAACTTAAATCTATTAAGACTTCTTTACATATTGATTTACAAGAAGCCTCAGCAGGATCTGTTGATTCTTTACATTCAGTTAAACATTCAAAGTATCCTTGAATAGCTTCATCAGTTTCTACTGAGAAAGCCTCGTCAGTTTTTGCTGAGAACTCACTCATCCCTGGATAATTAGGAACAGTAGTAGATACATCCTCTACTTTTTCTATTGGTTTTATTTTCCATAAAGCTTCACTAATAATAGGAAACTTTTCAATAAAGATTTCCTTTATTTCTGTAGCTATATCACGATGTTCTAATTGTGTGGATGAATCACAACGTAATTCTAAATAATGAATCCAACTACGGATAGTACCATGCATGTAAAGTTCTGTTGGTGAAGCAATTGGTAACACATAACGTGCACATTCTTTTGCTACACCTTGAGATAACATTTCCTGGTACAAATGACATGCATCTTCATAGATTAAAGAGATGCGCCTATTGTAATTAGCAATAAGTTTAGGATCTAAATCATCAATAGAATTTTGTCGGTTCTTAGTATCTTGTCTGCGTAATTGTGGTAAACGAGGGTTACCAATAACACCAGCATCAGCATATCGTTGGGAAAATTCTTGGAAACTAAAGCTTCGATGTCTCAGAATTTGACTTGAGATAGCACGTGTAGTATGGATAGATACACACATTGATGCCATTTCAAATGGACTCCAATGTTTATTTTTAATTAAATATTTGATTAGCTTGGGTCCAGTCTCCCAATTTCTTTTGTTCTTAGGCGCTGAGACCCTAGCCATCTCAGTGATTAATGTCTCTGCATAATCAGTGCAGTGTACAAGTTCAACTTGAGGTTTAAGCATAGCATTAAAAGAAAGAGCCTTAGGAATAAACCTAAGGCTGGTGTTCGCCCACTTAATGTTGGCATTCAAATAATAGAATGTCAACAAACGTTCTCCTTTAGTTGTCCCACAAAATCGAGAAAATGAGCGCATATAACTAAAGCCATGAATGAAAAACGAGCTGCAGATCATCCCATGCGCGAACTGTAGCTAGTTTTCTATGGGCAAAAAAAGCCCCCTTTCGGAGGGCCAAGGTTCACCATTGCCAGTGAGCGTCGATTCTGGTCTTCGGCTGCTCACTGACCCAGCCGCCTTCCTCACCAGGGAACGGCATAGCGGGAGTGGCCAACTGGCGGACCCAGGCCATATCCTCACGGGCTGGGCGAGGCATGTAGCTGTCGTCGATCAGCTCGGCACGCATGACGCCACCAGCGTATTGGTCGGCCATGTGAGGCATGTCAACCCAGACCTTGCGGCCATGGATTCCGCCGGGCATCGTTTCAACTTGCATCGGATTATCTCCTAACTACAATAGGATTGTAGCATACAGAGGGCGAGGTGTCAAGCAATAAAAAGGCCCCTTTTGGAGGGCCAAGTTTAGAGAATTAATTTTTAGAGGCAAATCTAAAGGTTGAATAAGCTCCCGCCAATAGTCCATAAGATG
>MPLX02231055.1_pt1 | contig 11156 bp, 10 predicted proteins | sample 1617341 | NCBI WGS metagenome assembly MPLX02 (sample SAMN05944804, study PRJNA350692) | marine metagenome | biome: marine; feature: ODZ; material: water; isolation source: 120 m water sample filtered on 0.2 um supor filter | place: Pacific Ocean | collected 2012-04-08 | depth 120m m | reverse complement strand
TTTAATTCGCTGAGAAAACCGTATGTGCGAGCCGGAGCAATCTCATCCACGAAGTTTTCCATGTTTCTTAGCATTACTGACTGCCGTCCGAGAATACCACTGTATTCAATAGTTCCGCTGATACAAAACTCGTCAGAAGGGCGAGCTTCGATCCTTGCACCGCTGGTTGAATCCTTCAGCACTATCTCTCGGTCAATCACAATGATGTCTCGTTTTTTCGACTGAGCTGAAATGCCGGCTTTTCTGATCAGTTCCACAAAATCGTTTGCGCTCCCATCCATCGCTGGAATTTCTTCAGCGGTCAGCTCAATTATTGCGTTATCAATCTGAAGTCCGGAAAATGCGGCCAAAATATGTTCAACCGTCCTGACTGAAGCGCTACCATGAACCAAGGTTGTTCCACGGGATGTATCTGAAACAAAAGAGACATGAACCGGGACAGAAGGGTTATTCTCCAAATCAGTTCGGACAAAAGTTATACCGCTGTTTTCTTTAGCCGGGCGAAGGGTTATTTCACACATCTTTCCGGAATGGAGACCAACTCCGGAACAACTTACGGACGAGGCGATCGTCTGCTGGTGGAGATTCACTTCTTGCCCTTTCTGTTTTCTAATTTTTGTTCCAGAGCCTGTACTCTCTTCACCAGCTCAGGCAATCTATTAATATAGGCGTCCAATTTGTTCTGCTCCATCGCTTCACGGGCGGGCATGCCGGAATAGGTTTTACCGCCGGGAACTGACTTGGTGATTCCGCCTCTGGAAGCGATCCGGGCTCGATCACCAATTTCCACATGATCCGCAGCTCCAGACTGACCGCCAAAAGCGACATAGTCTCCTACGACAGTACTTCCTGCGATCGCTACGTGGGCAGTAATAAGGCACCCCTTACCGATTTTAACATTGTGAGCAATATGCACCAAATTATCGAGTTTTGTGCCGTCACCGATAACCGTATCCGTCATGGTTCCGCGATCGATGGCGCAATTGGCACCAATTTCCACATCGTCTCCAAGAACAACCCGGCCAAGCTGGGGAATCCTGTGATGTTCATCCTTCTCTGTTGTAAATCCAAATCCATGGGATCCAATAACTGTACCGCCTTGGATGATGGTATCTGACCCCACTTCACAGTTATGCCCCACAATAACTCCACCTCCGATTTTAGAACCTTCACCAATCACGGCTCCACTTTCGATAATCACATGGGACCCTATTGATACGCCTGAGCCAATATCACTTCCGGAAGAAATGACTGCGAATGCTCCGATAGCAACACCTTTACCGATCTTAGACTCAGGATCAATCAGTGCAGTTGGGTGGATTCCCTCTTCGGCCGAAATCTCAGGGCTAAAATGCTCCAAAATATGAATGAACGCTAAGGAGGGATTTTCTACCTTTAATAAATTCGTATTTTCTGAAGATTCGCTTTTTGAGACTACAACTGCAGAGGCTTTAGTGGATTCTAAATAAGATTGATATTTCTTATGCAGTAGAAATGATATAGACCCAGTGCTGGCGTTGTGGATTTCGGCAACTCCAGTAATTTCTACATTCGGATCACCCACCACCTCGCCATCAACTAGAAGGGCCAGTTCGCGAAGAGTTGACAAGAATTAATTCCCGTCCGGACTCGATTGTTCTCCCCTGCGAAGCTCATACAATACATCATCTGTGACATCAAAAACCTGTTCTGCGTGAAGAAGTGCCGCGGAATCAAAAATGATATCATAACCTTTATCATTTGCCACTTTTCGCACTGCGAGCTGGAATCGCTCAAGAAGGGGTCCTTCAGCTTCCTGCTGCTTTCGGCTGAATTCATTTGTCTGGTTCAGTTGGAACTCTTGAACACGCTGCTGAAGTTCTACGATCTCTGCCTCTTTTTCACGCCGTCCAGTAGGAGAAAGCATCGCTTGCTGAGCATTATATACACTCTGGAGACTGTCTAATTGCAAGGTCATCCCCTGAAACTCAAACTGGGCTTTACGGAGATCAAGCTCAAGCTGTCGTGCAACTTCTCCATATTCTTCCCACTCACCCAACACTAACTGAACCTGCACAAAAGCAATTTTCTGTGCTGTCAGTGTTAAAGGCAGAACCATCATTCCCATTAATAAAAGGGTTCTTTTCACTATTTTCACAACTTCCTCCTCATTCAGTTAATAAAATACGAATTGTTAGATTTTGTAATTTAATTGAATTTACGAATATCTCACTCTAAAAAGGCATCCCAAACAACACATGAAAACGCCACCCTTCAGGTGATTCAGAAGTAGCAGGGATATCGTCAAATCCGTAACCCATATCAAAACCGAGCATTCCTACCATTGGCATGAACATCCTGATACCCACACCAACAGATCTCTTCAGATCAAATATATCTGTTTCAGAAAAATCCTGCCACACATTTCCCATTTCAGCGAAAGCTAGACCATACACAGTAGGATTCTCAGAAAAACGCATTCTAAACTCGGTAGAGTACTTCATCATAACTCTTCCGCCTAACGGTCTTCCGTTATAAGGCCCCACTGTATTATCAACATAACCACGCAGCATTGTACCATACGGGATTCCAGAACCTCCCATAATAAAGCGATCATCAACCGGGACGATGGATCTTTCCACCCCATCTGTGGAAATTTCTTTTATAGCTCCAAATTGCAGTGAACTCGTTAGAACAAATTTCCAGAACGCAGGAGCATACCAATCGAATTTGAATAGATGCTTATGGAAATTTTCATGGACATCGAACCAAGGCGTATGCAAGGGTCCTCCGGAAAGAGTTGATGACCATGTAAATACCGATCCCATGGAAGGAAATTCCGGGTGATTCCGGCTGTCACGACTAATTACTTGCCCAAAACTTAGCCCCGTGGTCTCACTGAATCCACTAACATACGTTTCCAAATCTGCTTCTGTTCCCTTATATGATTTTCTGGTTCCCTGCAGCACCCACGTAGCTCTAAAATAATTGTCTGGCCACTTAAGTCTTTTACCAAAACGCACTGAACCACCTAGAACCTCCCTATCCAGAGGAACACCATAGTAAGAGCTGTTTTGCCCCCTCAGATAATAAAAGGTGGAAAACCCAACCAAAACGGGAGTATCATTAACCATTGGATCAATAAAACTGAATGACAGTTGACGATAACGGGGTGCCTGACCTCCACTATAATAGTAATTGTTAACTCCCTGTGCACCTTGCTGAAATCGGAAAGCGAGCTGCTGGCCTTTTCCCAAAAAATTATTGAACTCGACAGATCCTCCGCCCGTGACACCGTACTCACCAGCAAAACCGATAGAAGCTGTTGCCTGATCGGACACTTTCTCTTCAACGCTGATTCTCAAGTCTATCTCATCTTCATCTATAGGTAAAACATCCGGAACCACGTCAGCAAAATAATTGAGGATCATGATCTCCCGAGCACTTCGCATTAAGAGTTCACGATTGAAAATATCTCCCGGCATCAATTTTAATTCTCGCCTAATAACGTTTTCTCTTGTTTTGGTATTACCAACAATGTTGATTTTTCGGACAGAAACCTGGTTGTTTTCAGTTACAGTGAATCTCACATCAAGAGAATCCACTCCAACCGGTAAAATTTCGGGAATTATCTGACTGTAGATGTAGCCGTCATCCATATAACTTCCCTGGACTCGTTCGTAAAGAGCCAAGTCAAACTGTTCTTGATTAAATTGGTCTCCAGGATGGATGTTTAGACGATAAAACAGCTGTTCGTCGCTGAAAATTGTATTCCCTGACCACGAAAAATTTCGGAAATAATATTGGTTACCCTCATCAATCTCAATCTCAATGACAAAACCATCTTCCTCTTCAGAAAAGTAAACTGTATCAGAAACGATACGAAAATCTCTGTAGCCGTTGTTTCTGTAATACGCAGACAATAAATCTTTGTCACTAAAATATTTATCTTCATCGAAATTCGATCGCCAAAATAGATACCAAGCTTGTATTTTGGTCTCCTTAAGCTGCTTCCTCAGTTTCCTTTCGGAAAATGCCTCGTTACCTATAAAATGGATTTTTCGAGTTTTAACTTTACTTTTTTTATCAATTGTTATAAGCAGATTCTTTCGACCTTCAGTCTCACCTTCCTTTAACTCTGCAGTGACTTCAGCCATTAGATATCCATCCTCAGCATAGATTTCTTTAACATTGTTTTCTATAGACGTGAGGAGATACGGAGGAATCCTCATCCCCTTGAAGAGATTAAGTTCTTCTTCAATTTCTTTCTGTTTCTTTTTGTCGCCGATATAATCTATCTTCCCTAGTTCTGGATTTTCAACAACTTCTATAATGATATATATACCCTCTTCGGTCTCTTCATCAAGAGTGATTTGAATCTCTCCAAAGGCATTCGAGTCCCATAGTTTCTTCACAGCAGCAGCGAAATCACCAGGGAGAATCTCGCGGCCAATCACCAATCCAGACGTCTTCTGGATATAGACATCCGATACGTATTTGCTCCCCAATACTTCTACACCCAGAAGAGTAATTCTTTCAGTAGATTGCCCGGAAAGTATTGCAATCAAGAATAGGGAGGTAAACGTAATAAATAATCTTCTAATCACTTTTCAGCCTCTGATTTCTTCAGACTCACTTTTCCGAATCGTCTTTCTCGATTCTGATAATCCATAATGGCTTCGTAGAGTTCGGGTCTTCGAAAAGCCGGCCAGAAAACCGGAGTAAAGTAAATCTCTGAGTAAGCGATCTGCCATAGAAGGAAATTACTGATGCGATATTCACCACTGGTACGAATAACCATATCCGGATCCGGCATATCTGCTGTATAGAGGTATTTAGGAAATGAAATCTCGTTCAGTTCATCTATTGTAATTTTCCCTTTTTCAATGTCTATGCAGACAGATAGGAAAGCATCCAGAATCTCAGCTCTGGCGCCATAATTCAGAGCCAAAACAAGATTGAGACCGGTGTTATTCTTCAAGATATCTATCCCTTCCTGAAGCGCTTCCCGGGGTGCATCAGGGAGATCTTCCATATGACCAATGACATGCAGTCTTACATTATTTTCCATAAGGTCTTCAATTTCTCTGCGAATCGTCTCTACAAGCAGTTTCATCAAAGCTGATACTTCTGCTTGCGGCCGGGCCCAGTTTTCTTTTGAGAATGTGTAGAGGGTCAAGTATTCTACACCTAATTCCCCACACGCCTCAGTAATAACACGAACAGAGCTGATTCCTTCCCGGTGGCCAGCGACTCTCGGGAGGAACTTTGATTTTGCCCATCTGCCGTTACCATCCATAATAATGGCGATATGCCTGGGAATGTTCCCATTTGATTCTATGGCATCAAGTAGTTCTTTTTCCTTCATAATAATATCTACTCAGCCAAGAAAGTTAAGAGTCGATTTCACGATAGTCAAGTTTCCCTTTAACAAAGTCCAGTCAACGCGAACATTCATATAATTCCGCAGTGTGATGATCGAAACCGATGATTTTCTCAGGAATAGGAGTGATATCTCTAAACTCGACTCCGCAACTGTAACAGACAGCCATATCGTTAACGTGTCTGTAGATCAGCCAATCTATTAAAATGAGAAATGGAAGACTCAGACCGTATGTAAAAGGGACCAACAGTGCTCCCACTAAAACGAAAGAACATCCCAACAGCTGATTAAAATCCTTTCTGCGATAGAACTGTTTCGTTTGACAAAAAGGACAGGCGTTAAAGATCTCATGAACATCTGGGATGTCTGCTGCCTCTTTGCCGCAGTGAGAACATCTCACTTCACATTTTTCTGATATTTTCGATTTATAATACCGGCCGCATTGGCCACATTCCTTTCCAATTGAGAATGACATTTTACAAAGGCAATGCAGTCTGAACTAGATAGTATTTATAAAACAGATCCGCCATGACCACAGAAATGACTATCACATAAAGCAAACCTGTGGCTGACTGAGTGGATTTAATGGCGATAGTCTTCAGTGTAAGTATCCCAAGAATTAACGGGAGAAGTGTTCCGAAGAAAAGTGCGAAAATGAGGAAAAATCCATCGAACGTTTGCAGAAATTGAGTCATGGATACGGGCAGCGATCCAGCCCTTATCGTTGATACTTCCCCCATAAAAATATATCCCATATCCCAAATAAACCTTAAGGCAACTATTAGAATCAGAAATTTTACTGTGGATTTTAGCATGCTGATGGGTAGAGAAACCACATTGAGGTACCAATGACCTAAAATCATGGAGAAAAGTGCCCCGCAGAGAATAAAACCACCCAGAAGTGAGATCATGAATAGTTCAATATCTCCTGAAATTAGTTCAGATAGAATTCGATAAAACGCAATAACACCGAAAATCGAGGGAATCGTAATCACCCATTTTTTTATGCTCTCTTGATTCCAATAATATCCTGTAACTGCCAAAAGAGAGACAAGCCATACAACTTCACCTATGCGAACATTCGCAGGGACTATAGCAGGAATTAAGAATACAAAAACCACACCGACACCACCAATAATACAACTTAAACCGAGAGTCATACGATGAAACCCTCGATTTAATTGATTCATCCTAACCGTCCATGTGAAAAGAGGATAGAGTGCACCAAACAGTGTAAATGTGAGAACCGAGATCGTAGTTAGAAGCATTTACAAAAGAGCAGATCAGCCGGGTAGTATTTCTTCAACCTTTTCAACAAGTTGCGTGAATACTCTTCCGGCAGGTGAGTCGGGATCCTTGATTACAAGTGGGGTACCTTCATCACACGATTCCATTAATTCGAGAGAGATGGGAATTTCACATAATAGAGGTACATGGAGCCTATTGCTCTCTTCATGCCCACCGCCTCGTTTGAAGAGATCCACTTCCAGGGTGAACTGTCCGTCATCCGAAGATTTCACTTCCTTTGTTTTGTCCATACCCGGGATGGAAATGGTGGCGTTGGAAATGGGTTGATTATCAGAGTCGTGAACGACACCACTCAGTACATACCCTGACATATTTTCCACGACCCCCAAAAGAGGAGTATTGACCTTGCTGAACATATCGGCCCCTTTCCGCACGTCAGAAATTGCTAAATCCTGGGGTGTGGTAACGATGATAGCACCGGCCAAACGGAGACGCTGGGTAAGTGTGAGCTGAATGTCACCCGTCCCCGGTGGGAGATCCATGATCAGGTAATCCAGTTCACCCCAAATTACATCTGTAAAAAACTGTTCGGTCATTCTCGACACCATGGGCCCTCGCCAGATTATCGGTGTATCGTTTCCGGTCAGAAAACCGAAAGACATGAGCTTGAGTCCGTGCTTTTCCAGAGGAACTAACTTTCTTTCTTGAGTCATCATAGGGCGCTCGTTGACGCCCATTATAACGGGGAGACTGGGCCCGTAAATATCGAGGTCGAGCAAACCGACCTTGTGACCTTTCTGAGCCAAACCCACCGCAAGATTGACTGCCACAGTTGATTTACCTACGCCTCCCTTGCCACTGGCAACGGCGATGGTGTGCTTGACATCCGATAGGGAAATCGCAGGAACAGGGGCTTCTGCCGGCTTCTGCTGCGGAGACGCTTGACTGCCGCCGGATAAGGTCACTTCCACTGTTGAAAATCCGCCACTTTTGGTCAATACTGCTTCCACTTGTGACTTGATCTCACCGCGCGTTTCCTCACTCGGAGAGGTTACGTTGAGGTCAACTTCAACCTTATCCTTATCTAAACTAATATCTTTAACAACGCCAAAAGAGACAATATCTCTGCTGAAGCCGGGATATTTTACCTCTTTCAGTAAATCTCTAATCTCATCTATTGTCATGATAATTTAACCACCTGAATATAAAGAGCGGCTGCTCATCAGAACAACCGCTAGATTATAAAGAATGTCGCCTGTCTCTTATCGGGACTGCCCAAAGTGGGCATAATTCTTATCTGTATAAGAATCCCACTCTTCAGGAACTTCACTTTCCTCGAAGATAGCTTCGACTGGGCATTCAGGTTCACACGCGCCGCAATCAATACACTCTTCAGGATCTATGAAAAGCTGCTTCCCTTCCAAGTTATCTTCATCGTATCCTTTTTCCTCCCAATCATCTTTTGTGGGATGAATACAATCTACGGGACAGACATCAACACATGCAGTATCACAAACTCCAACGCAAGGCTCACAGATGATATAGGTCATCTCTTCCTCCTATTGATTTATTAATCCAAACAGAGAGTAAAACTCTCCAATAAATTCAAAGGAATTTAATCCTCCGCTCAGCAAATGCGAAAACATTTTCATAAAAAAGAGATAACAACTTATTAATCATTTTCAATTTGATATGAATCACTTCGGATTCAAATTTCACTTAATGCAGAATAAAAGAAAAAGCAGGAATAGAGTTAATAAACCCATCATGCTTCTATGGATGGGACATATAATTTCCCACGCCGGAGATGCAATCTATCAGATTTCTCTACCGTGGCTAATATTGGAACTGACCGGTTCCAAGACCTTAACATCACTGGTCGCCGTAAGTGTCTATCTGCCGGCGATACTGTTCAGCCTAATGGCCGGTGTCATTGGTGACAGATTCGACCGGAGAGGCGTCATGATATTTTCTGACGGCGCCAGAATGCTGTTTGTGGGCTTGCTGGTGGTTTATCTACTAAATGACGGAACAGAGCCCCTCATCATCGGCATCATCGCATTTACTGTTTCAACATTCGGCACCCTCTTCTACCCCGCCCGGGATGCTTTAATACCGAGTCTTGTCAAGCCTGAACAGCTCACTTCAACCAACGCCTTCATTTCCACTTCAGGCCAGCTCGCTCATTTGTCCGGACCCGTGCTGGCAGGAGCACTGTTCGCCTGGGTGGGTCTTAATCACCTTTTCACCATCGACGCGGTCAGTTTCTCTGTGAGCATGATCTGCATCGCACTCATTTCGAAGAAGTACATTACGATCCGGCAGGAAAAGGAACCTACCACTCACATTCATCAGCTTAAAGAAGGTTTGCAATTTGTCAGAAAAAAGGGTGCGCTGGCAGGGTTGCTTATACTCACCGCAATGAACAACCTTTTCATCATGGGACCCGCCATGATTGGAACACCCATATTCGTCAGGGAAGTACTGAAGCTTGATTTCGGAGCTTACGCTATTATAGAAGCATATATGGCCGGAGGAATGCTTGTTGGTTCGCTGTTTATCTGGCGTTTTGGAAAAGAGATAAGCCGAAGCCGACTGCTTTTTTGGGGAATGGTCTTGGACGGACTTACATACAGTCTGCTCTATTACATCGGTAATTACGAAGCGACCAAAATACTCCTTTTTATCCACGGTATCGGGATTCCATTGATCACCGTCTCCCGGACGACCATTATCCAAAACGTTGTACCTGATCGCTTGAGAAGCCGAGTATTTTCAATGGTAAACATGTCAGTCATCGGCTTTACGGCCCTCTCTTCCGGACTCGTAGGACCGCTGGCGGAAGTTGTCCCCATCAGCACAATCTTCCTGGTGATTGGACTGGGAGCAGCACTGTGCGGAGTGATTGGAATGAGCAGCCGGGGGATGATGAAAATGGAAGAGCTGGCTAGATAACTAATAAGGAAACCGCCGATTAGAAGGTGGTGGAAATTCAATCTCAGCTAAAATAATGGACATTATTCAGTCACTTTTCTTATATTCTGCCAGATCACTTCAGGAGGATCCCATTGTATCACTACATTAAATATTATATCACTCCCGCAGTAACACTTTCCATATTAGCCGGCATACTGTTGGGCGGACATTGGATGTGGCTGGGATTTGGTGTTTTATGTGTGGTGGTGATAGGCGGTGATGCCCTCCTCGGCGAGGATTCATCTACACCGAAATATACATATCCCCAACTGATAGAACTTCCGCTGCATCTGGCGCTGCCCATAATAACCATTTTATTACTGAGCACTGCGTGGGCATCGGGTACCGGTACGCAAGATTTTCTGGGGATTGGGAATTTTTTGGGAAGCTTGATTTCATATAATTTTATCGCCGCCAGAAATGGAAGCATCTGGTCAGACTACCTGGGCGCAGTTATCAGTGTCGGGTTCATCGTTGCCGGTTACGGAACCAATGTGGGCCATGAGTTGACTCACAGGATAAAAGACAGAATAGCCATGCTGGAAGGGAGATGGCTGCTCTCCGCCAGCTGTAATGCGGATTTTGCCATCGAGCACGTCTACGGGCACCATGTCACTGTAGGCACTGACGATGATCCTGCTACAGCTTTAAAAGGGGAAAATGTCTATAAATTTTTCGTTAAATCCACTGTTCTGGGTCACATCAGTGCGTGGCGGCATGAATTAAAACGTTTAAGCAAAAAGGGAGATAGTGCCTTCCTTTTCCGAAACAGGATGCTGACCGGATATTTTATGTCGTTGTTGTGGTGTGGTCTGTTTTATTTCGCCGGAGGACTGTTCGGTCTGCTGTTATTCTTAGGTCAGGCGTTATTTGCCAAATTTATACTGGAAATCGTGAACTACATGGAGCATTACGGTCTAAAAAGACTGCCGGCTGTTCCGGTTGGATTTGAACATTCATGGAACACGAATAAGCGGATGAGCGGCATGGTGCTGTTTTCTCTCACGAGGCATTCTGCACATCACGAAAAACCAAAGGTAAAGTTCTGGAAACTGGAACCCCATACTCGCGCTCCACAGATGCCTTATGGGTATCTGACCACTCTTTTTATATGTCTTATCCCGCCGCTGTGGTATCGCATTATCACTCCCAGTCTAAATGAATGGGAAAAACAATACACACCTGTTTAATGTGGGAGCGACAGGTAATAATCCCACTCCCCTGACGTAGACCAGAACTAATCCGGTACAACCAGATAAACTTTGTCGTGGGGACGTACTCTCTCGGAAACCTTCAGACCGATGCTATCACCCTTCTTCACTTCCGATACAGTTTCATGTTCGACCTGTAAGGATTTGATATCCATAACAAGATCAGTTGTGTGACCATCAATATGCACTTTGTCTCCCACAGATAGCGGTCCACCGGTAATCTCGATCCCGGCAACGGAAATCTTTCCGAAAAAGTGAGACACAAAACCTATTTCTTTTTCACTCATGGGAACTTCCTCCAGCTTCATATTACACGCTTAAGGGTGAATGTAACGTCTTTGGTGGTTAAAGGCAATACG
>MPLX02308509.1_pt1 | contig 11161 bp, 11 predicted proteins | sample 1617341 | NCBI WGS metagenome assembly MPLX02 (sample SAMN05944804, study PRJNA350692) | marine metagenome | biome: marine; feature: ODZ; material: water; isolation source: 120 m water sample filtered on 0.2 um supor filter | place: Pacific Ocean | collected 2012-04-08 | depth 120m m | reverse complement strand
TGGGCCGCTGACCTGAACGAAACTGCGGTTTTTGATCACCATCGTGCCAACGGCGATGTCTCCCAGTGGTGGCGCAATCGCCCGGGGGCGCAAAGGCGGCGCATACGCCCGCTGGGGAACCCGGCCGGGGGTTGTCAGATCCAGGCGTCCTGTCTGCAGTGTCGGACTGATCAGGCCTGGAAAACTGAGGACAAGATTGCCGCCATTGGAACTCACCACCGGTTTCAGGGCTGGGGTGCCAGCCAGGGTTTCAATGTTGATCTTGTAGTTCCGTCCCGAGCCCGCCAGACGCACATATTTGATGCCGAGTTCCGGCATCGCAACCTGCTGGGTGCCCTTTTTCAGGCCTGGCTCAGCTTCGGTTCGCAGCCGGCCTTCCCAGTTCGCCCCCACCTGAAATTGCTCCAGGATCGGTTGCGAGCCCACACCCTCAATCACCACGTCGAGGTTGTCTGGGGTGCGCCTCAGCTTCAACTCCATCCTTCCCTGCTGCTCTGCCATCGCTGGCGGCGTGAGCAGAAGCGGGCTGACCATCGATCCGCCGCTCAGGCCGATGGCGGAGAGCAGTGAGACCAGAGACCGGGTTCGTGACATTCAGTTGGCCCAGGTGAGCTCTGGCTGGACAGATGTGCGGATCGTATCGATCAAGGTCTGTGCAGGCCAGGGGTGCCATTGCCAGGACGTCGAGTGCTGCAATGTCTGGTCAGGCCCCTCATCAGGTCTTCTCATCCCTTGGGAGCCGGACCCGTCTCAGGGTTTGCAGGCTGATCTGCCACTGACTCCGGCTTGCCGCGTCTGCGTCTGGATCGAAGCGCTGCCGTGCATAGCTCTGGGCGAGTTGTTGCAGGGGCTCAGCCAGCTCAGGTCTGCGCTGTTGAATCTGTTTCAGGCAGGCTTCAAGGCTCTGCCCCGGGTCTGGTGTGATCCCAAGATGATCCAGGCAGCGATCGAGTTCACGCCGCAGCGGATGCCTCTGATCGGACCTCAGCCGTTGCAGTGTCAACAAGCCAGCAGCAAGCAGCAGCAGGGTTGAAACCACCAGCAGCGCACCCTGCCACTGCCTGTAATCGCGTCCGAACAGTTGCCAGAGCAGCGCCTCCTGGCGGGCCTGATCGAATTGCATCACCCAGATGTTCCAGCCCAGATCCAGGGCCTGCCATTGTGCGTGGATCGATTGCAACCAGCCTGGAGTCCAGGGCAGCAAAGCTTGATCGGCGCCGCTGCCGGCAGCGGCGAGGCTGGCGTAGAGGCTCAGGGTGGTGCGGCTTGGCACCACCCAGGCAGTGGGATCCACTCGGCTCCAGCCCGTGCCCGGTATCCACACCTCGCTCCAGGCATGGGCATCGGCCTGGCGCACGGCAAGGTTGCCCTTCCCGGCCAGGGGCTGGATCCATTCACCGCCCTGATACCCAATCACCACCCGTGCCGGCACATTGGCTGCGCGCATCAGGGCGGTGAAAGAGGCGGCGAAGTGCTCGCAGAAGCCGCTTTTTGTCTCAAACAGAAAGGCATCCAGAGCATCGCGTTGTGGGAGGCGACCGGGCGCCAGGGTGTAGCGGAATCCCTGCCTGAGGAACCACTGCTGGGCCGCCTGCAGTCGCTGTTCCGGTTCCGCCAGTTCTTGCCAATGCCTGCCCAGCTCCAGCAGCCTGGGGTTGAGATGTTCCGGCAGGGCGAGATCGTCTGGTTCAGGTGGCAGTTTGCGCCAAGGCTGTGGGGCATCAGCGCCTGCTGAGACGAGTCTGTAGAGGCTGCGCTGATGCAAGGGCTCCAGGCTCCACAGTTCCCCTCTCTGATTGCGACGGATGCTGCCGGGCCATGGCAGCCCCCGGCCCTGCCAGGGCAACCATTGCAGGTTGGTGGGCTCAAGCATCACCAGTAGCTGGGGTTGGCTGTTGGCCGCTGCAACCGGTGTGCTCACTGCCAGGGGCGTTTGGCTGGGGGAGGCACTCCAGCGACGGCCATCGAAACGACTGAGGGCCATGACCCGCCAGTAGCGCTCTGCCGCCGCTGGCGCCGCCATGCCTTCAAACTGCAATGCCATGACCGGGGAATTATTTCTGGCCAGTGCTGCGATCGAGCCGGGATCCAGTTGATCGCTCAGGCCGGTGCTGCCACGGCTGGCTTGTAGCTGCCACAACGGACTCAGCCTTGGTGCCAGCAGAAACAGGCCCACCATCAACGGTAGGCTCACCATCAAAAGCAGGGATGAACGGCGCAGCAGCTGCCGATGACTGGCAGCGCCCATCTCCAGAGCCAGCAGGGAGCCAACCGCCAGCAGGGCTGCTGTGGCCTGCAGCAGGCTGGAGCCCAGATCACTGGCGAAGATTGCAGCGCTGCCGATGGCGATCAGCAGCAGCAGACCATTGCGTCTGATCGCTGCTTGCGTCTTCATTTCCAGCAGCTTCAGCCCGCTGAGCAGCCAGAGCAGGTTCGCGAAGCTGGCGAGCCAGCTGCTGCGATCAGCGAGAGGCATCAGGCTCAGCAGCACGACGATCAGGGCCACCGCCACGCCATTGGTCCACCCTTGCCGCTGCTGTTTCAGCTCTCTTGATGACCACAGCCGCATCGCTGTGAGCAGTGGCAGGCTGACCAACACCAATGGTTGTGCGTCCGGCAGGCCCAGCAGCTGCAGCCAGAGGGCGATCAGGGATCCGGCTTGCAATCCCAGGGCCAGTTGAACGTTGCTCATGCCAGGGCCAGGGCTCTGAGGGCGGCGGCTCGATGCTTGCGACCAACCCCCTGGGGCAGGCTGCATCCAGGCAGCTCCAGGGCAAAGGCTTCCCCCTGCTGGCTGAGTTCCTCGACCCGGGCAGTGAGATGCTCCAGGGCCTGCTCTGGGACCACCCGGGGATCGGGGGAGAGCACCCGCTGCCTGGGGGCGTTGCTGTCGAAGCGTTTGGCCAGCCAGCCCCGGCCCCGGGCCAGCTGTTTCCAGGCCACCCGCTGCAGGCCCTCCTCCGGGCGGTGGGGGCTCAGATCGCGGAAATCCTCTGCAAAAGCAGACCGTTCTGCAGTGTCGTTTGTGCTTGGCTGCTGCTGTAGGGGTCGCCAGTGTTCGAGAATCGGTCCGGGAACGGCCCGGGGATAGATCAGTTGTGGCTGGGGTGGTTGCCAGTGGCTCCAGCAAACGAATAATCCCAGTGGAGCTTTCGAGTAGAGCGTCAGCCTGCCGGGGGTGTGCAGGCCCCGCTGCCCCGGGCGCCAACAGGGTGCAGCCCGGGAGGTGCCGATGGGGATGAGCGCCTGAACGAGAAGGGGTTGTTGCCGGAAGCGCAGCCGCAGGCTGAAGCGTTCACTGCGGCTGTTGAGCTGAAGCGGGTAGGGGATGAGTTCGCCCGCGAACCCTGTTGGCGGCTCGTCCACCTTGAGTTCAAGACCCTGCAGGTTGAACTGGGTCAGAAACATGCTGAGCAGGAACAGCCCTGTACAGAGGAAGGCAAGCAGCAGTGGTCCATTGCTGCCGCTGTTGATTCCGATCAGATAGAGAACGGCGCTGCCAAGCAGCCACAGTGCACCGAAGCCACTGGGCAGGATGTAGAGGTTGCGCAGGCTGAGTCGGAGTTGGGGCCCCTGACGGCTCAGCCGCTGCTCCAGTCTCTCCCGCAGCTTCTGGATCATCGGATCCCATCCACCTGTTCGAGAAGCTTCTGGCTAAGAGGGGAGTTGCCATGGCTGTGACCACCATCGAGCCTGTGTTCGGCAATGGCCGGGAACACGGCGATCACATCCGCAGGGGTGACGAAGTTGCGCTGCTCCAGCACGGCCCAGGCCCTGGCCGCGGCGATCAGGCCCTGGGCGGCCCGGGGAGAGAGGGAAGCTGCCTGGTGATCGCGGCGGCTGATCGTCAGCAGATCGAGGACATAGTCCACAAGGGCCGGTTGCACGGCGATGTTGCGGCAATGCTGCTGTGCTGCTTTGAGATCAGCAGCCTGCAGACAGGCTTGCAATTGCTGCAAAGGAATGGATTGGCCGAGCAGCAGGGCCCGTTCAGCACCCCGCTCCGGGAACCCCAGGGACAGACGCATCAGGAAACGATCCAGCTGTGATTCCGGCAATGGATAGGTGCCCGCGTGATCCAGGCCGTTCTGGGTGGCGATCACAAAGAAGGGCTGCGGCAGGTTGTGGCTGGTGCCATCCAGGCTCACCTGGCCGGAGGCCATGGCTTCCAGCAGAGCGCTCTGGGTGCGCGGGCTGGCGCGGTTGATTTCATCGGCCAGCAACACCTGGCTGAACAGGGGGCCGGGATGGAAGGCAAAGGTTTGCTGCTGCTGCTCGAACACGGAAACGCCGCTGAGGTCTGCAGGTAGCAGGTCGCTGGTGAAATGCACCCGCTTGAAGGCGAGGCCGAAGCTGCGGGCCAGGGCTTCCGCCATGGTGGTTTTGCCCATGCCGGGCAGGTCTTCGATCAACAGATGCCCCTGGGCCAGCAGACAGGCCACGGCGAGCTTCACCTGGGGCTGTTTGCCCAGCACAACTGAATTGATCTGGCCCAGCACCTGCTGGAGCAGATGGGGCAAGGCCTTAGGCACACCTAAGCCATCAACTTCAGCAAAGAGTAGAAGTTAAACGTGATCGATTGATTGATATCAACAACAAGCAAGGATCGGCAAGCTGTCTGGCTGAAGGGGGGCAGGCATCGCTGCTTTTCCATGGTCTGCATGGGCTGGGTCTGGATTTGGGCTGATCAGGAATCCAGAGGTTGAATTGATCTTGTAAGGCGGAAAGGGTCTGTTTGGATCCGAGGAGGTTCGGGAGCTGTTTGATTGTCTTTGCTATTGATTTAGCCTCCTCAAGCAATGTTTGAGCCTCTTGACTCTTGATCGGGATAGTTGATGTTTCCCGCTTCGCTTTGGTGATCAGATGAATGCTCAGTTTGAGCATGGCGGCAACAATGCAGCCGTTGCAGAGGCGCTCGGTTGCCGCGCCTGGGATCTTCTTGATGCCAGTGCCTCCCTGAGTCCATGGTCGTTGCCGCGATCCCTGCTGCGCAGACTGCATGCACGGGCCTGGCGAGATTATCCCGATCCTGCCTGCAGGACGCTTCGTCAGTTGATCGGGGCCTGTCATGGGCTGGCCCCGGAGCGGGTGATCGCTGGCAATGGTGCTGCTGAACTGTTCACCTGGGCTGCGCGAGATGCAGCTGATGCCGGCCTGAGTGTGGTGTATTCGCCCGGATTTGCTGATCACCTCCGGGCTTTGCACTGCTGGTCTGCAGCGCTGCGACCAGTGGATCTGCCGCTGCATTTCAGTGCCTCTCCCCAGGATTTCCCGTCTGGCTGCCCTGCCGGTGCCGTGCTCTGGATCACCAATCCCCATAACCCCACCGGGCAGCTCTGGAACCGGGCCTCCCTTGAGCCTCTGCTGCATCGCTTTCAGCTGGTGATCTGCGATGAGGCCTTTCTGCCGCTTGTGCCCGATGGGGAGAATCATTCCCTGATTCCCCTGCTGGAGTGCAACCCGAATCTGGTGGTGATTCGCAGCCTCACCAAGCTCTATGGGATCGCCGGCTTGCGTCTTGGTTACGCCCTGGCACACCCCGAACGCTTGCGCCGTTGGGCTGGTTGGCGGGATCCCTGGCCTGTCAACGGCATCGCTGTTGCTGTGGGAGAGCACCTGCTGGCGGACTCAAATGCTCATCAGCGTTGGTGCCGAAAGGTGCAGGGCTGGACCGCCGCGGAGGGTGCCTGGTGGCAGCAGCGGCTTGCGGACCTGCCTGGACTCACGCCCATGCCTTCGGCTGCCAACTATCTGCTGATCAGGGGCCATGGTTCTCTGGTGCCCCTGCGGGAGTCTCTGGCTGCCAATCACCACATCCTGCTGCGGGACTGTCGCTCTTTTGCCGGGCTCGGCGAGAACTGGTTGCGTCTCGGCTATCAGACCCGCCGTCATAACCGTCGGATCCTGGCGGCCCTGCGCCGTGAACTGAGCACTGCAGCCCTGGTTTAGGTGCTGATCTGATCAAGCAGCCTGACAAGTTGCTGCTCAGCATCGGCAACGGCCAGCTGTTGCATTCCCTCTGCCATCGCCTTGAGGGGGTCGGCTTCGGGCGGGAGGCTGCCCAGCAGCCGTGAACGCAGCAGGTGCTGGAGCGTGGTTTCCAGTCCGTGATCTTCCGGAGGATGCTGATGCACGATCACGGCGGCCCCCAGCTCAGCCGCACAGGCAGCGTTGGCTTCCTGATGCTGATCTGCAGCCTGGGGATAGGGCACCAGCACGGCAGGGGTTGCAGTGATGGCCAGTTCGCTGAGGCTGCCGGCACCGGCGCGGCTGATGCAGAGATCTGCGTGTTGCAGCAGGCTGGGAATCTCATCGCTGAAGGCTCGCTCCACCAGGTTGGGGTGGTGGAGCTGCTGGGCATCAGGGTCGTTGCTGCCGCTGAGATGAACCACGCGGCAGCCTCGCTGCAGCAGCTCCGGCAACACCCTTCTCACCATTCTGTTCAGACCCACGGCTCCCTGGCTGCCCCCCATTACCAGCAGCAGCGGTCCCTCGCCCTCGGGGACCCAGACCGGCAGAGCCTGGCGGATCCGAAAATTTTCTCTGACAGGGGTGCCGGTCACTACGGCTCTGCAGCCGGGGATCCGTTGTGCAGCGGCCGGCAGGCCGATGGCCACCACCGTGCAGAAGCGGGCCAGCAGCCGTGTCACCCGGCCGGGGATGACATTCGATTCATGCAGAAGCACCGGTCGGCGGCACCATCGCGCCGCCAGAATTGCCGGGGCTGCGATATAGCCACCGGTGGTGAACACCACACTGCAGTCCTCCTGCCTGATCAGTCGGCGAATCTTGACGGTGGCTGCCAGCAGTTGCAGGAGCTGGCAGATTTTGCGCAGCCCCCGCCCCTGCAGACCACCAGCTCGCACTGTCGTGAGCCTGTAACGCCCAGGCACCAGCTCGGTTTCCAGGCGATCAGGCACTCCCAGCCAGCGCACACTCCATGACGCAGGCAGGGCATCGGCAACGGCCAGCGCCGGGAACAGATGGCCACCGGTGCCGCTGGCGGCGATCAGAAGCCGGGTCATGGTAATGAGCACTGCGGGGATTGCGGCTTAACTTAAAGCGACTGTCAGGGTTGTTTGTGCGCCATCTTCTGCGAATGCTCCTGGGCTGCGGTTTGTTGGCCCTGAGTGCCATGGCTCCAGTTGAGGCAGCTGAGCAAGCGACGCAGCAGACCCCGGTCGATGCCTCCCTCCACAGCCGGCTGCAGCAGGCCTTGAATTCACCTGGAGGATCGGAGCTGACGGATCTGCTCGGCGGTGAACAGGCGTTGGCTCTGCAGAGCCGTTATCGCATCTTCTCTGCGCAGTTCCCTGATGCCCGCTGGTCTGTCGGTGCAGGTCGAGCTCTTCAGGATGGTCGCCAGACAGTCAATGTTTCTGTTTCGGGAATCAAGCAGCAGGCGGGGGTGAGTTATTCCCTGGAAGCGAAGCAACGCCTGGTGCTCAGCACTGAGGCTGGCCAGATCGTTGCTCAGGAGGTGATCGCCGATCAATCTGTGCTGCGAAACACGATCAAGCCGCTGGCGATCAGCCTGATCATTCCCGATGCGGTGCTGACCGGCAGTCGTTACGACGTTGATGTGATTCTGGATCAGCCCCTCGGGGATGCGCTGGTGGCTGGTGGCCTGATCGCTCTTTCCCCTCTCCAGGTCCGGGGCCAGTTCAGTCCGGATATTCAGCTGGAACCCTTGGGCGGTGGGGGGCTGTTCAAGTCTGTCAAGGCCCCATTCCTGCCGGGGCATCAGACCTGGGCGGCTTTGCTGGTACATCCTGATGGGCTGATTTCCGTGACCAAGCGCGTCAGGGTGGTGGACAACAAGGCCGCCCTGACACCGTAGAGACGCCATAGAGATGCCATGGAGTCATTGTCGGCACGTCATCGTGTTGGTAACGTTACGTTTTGGTTGCGTCAACGTGCCATGCAGCTTTGCTCAGATCTTTAGGCAGCCAGGTTGATTGCTGCTGTCAGGTCAGATCTGGTCATGGATTGTTTGGCTGTCGGTCAGATTCTCGTTGAGCGAGGCAACAGAATTGGAGCGTTTCATCCTGATGCTCCCTCTTGTTGACTTCATCGATCCCCTTTAAGCGTGCCCTGCTGGTTCCCTGCGCGGCTCTTGTGGCTGTGAGTTTCCATATCAGTGATCTTCAGGCAAAAGATCAAGGCAGCCGCAAGCATCGCCCCCAGCTCACCGAAACTCAGAAGCAGCAGCTTTTCGAGACGCGCAGGTCATGGGAACTGCGCAGCTTCAACCGCAAGAACGCGATTAGAAACAAGGCCTATCAATGTGTTCAAGCTGCTCAGAACCCTGCTGAATACAAGACCTGCAAAACGAATCAACGCAAGTCGATGGGGGTAGTGCATGAGGAAGGCAGAGCAGCCATCAATGCAACCCTCAAGAAGCTGGGTCTGCCGTTGCTGCCTGAGCAAAGGGGTAGGAGAGGCCGCCCCCATCACTGAGCTGACGGCCTTCTCATCAATCTCCCCTTCATCAGCTGATTAGCTTGATCAGGCCGCTTCGTCGAGGGCCGCAACGCCAGGAAGCACCTTGCCTTCAAGGAGCTCCAGGCTGGCGCCACCACCGGTGGAGATGTGGGACATCTTCTCGGCGAGCCCGGCTTGTTCCACGGCTGCGACGGAGTCGCCACCGCCAATGATCGTGCAGCAGCCCTGGCCACTCAGCTCGGCCAGGGTGGTGGCGATGGCGTTGGTGCCGGCGGCGAACTTCTCGAACTCGAACACACCCATCGGTCCATTCCAGATCACGGTCTTGCAATCTGCGAGGGCTGCCTGGAAGGCTTCGATCGAGTCTGGCCCGATGTCAAGACCCATCCATCCCTCAGGAATGGCCTCAATGGAGGCCACCTGACTGTTGGCGTCCGCAGCGAAGTTGTCGGCCAGAACCACATCCGTGGGCAGCAGCAGCTGCACACCTTTGGCTTTGGCCTTGGCCTCAAGTTCCTTGGCCAGCTCAAGCTTGTCTTCTTCCACAAGGCTCTTACCCACCGAGAGGCCACGGGCCTTGTAGAAGGTGAAAATCATGCCCCCGCCGATCAGTACCTTGTCGCATTTGTCGATCAGGGCTTCGAGCACACCAATCTTGCTGCTCACCTTGGAGCCGCCGACAATCGCAGCCAGGGGACGCTTGGGATTGTCCACAGCACCCTGAAGATATTGCAGTTCCTTCTCCATCAGGTGGCCGGCAACGCTGGGGCTGAGGAATTTGGTGACGCCTTCGGTGGAGGCATGGGCGCGGTGGGCAGCACCGAAGGCATCGTTCACATAAACCTGGGCGATGGAGGCAAGCTTCTGCGCGAAGTTGGGCTCGTTCTTCTCTTCCTCGGCGCAGAAACGAACGTTCTCCAGCAGCACCACGTCGCCATCGACCATGGCCTCAACTTTGCTCTCGGCATCGGCGCCGATGCAGCTCTCGGTCTTGGTCACAGTTTTGCCGAGCAGTTCACTCAGGCGTGCCGCTACAGGTGTGAGGCGCATGCCTTCATTCACCTGACCCTTGGGCCTGCCGAAGTGGGCCGAGAGGATCACCCTGGAGCCTTTGTCGATCAGATCCTTGATGGTTGGCAGTGCAGCTCGGATGCGGGTGTCATCGGTGATGGCGCCGGCCTCGTTGAGGGGCACATTGAAATCCACCCGCACGAGGACGCGCTTGCCTTGGAGATCTCCTGAAGTGAGGCTTGTCAGGGAACGCTTCGCCATGGGGTTGTGGTCTTCGGTAATAAATCGCCGAGAGATTAACCTGTTCTTCGAGACTCCGGCCTGGATTGAGGACGGTCAGTTGTCCTATCTGGCGCTAGGACAACCATGAAGGCAGCAGTGGAGCGGCATCATGTTTGAAACGGTTCTGTTTCCCGTTGATCACAGTCGGGAGGCGATGGAAACATCAGGCAAGGCTCTGGATCTGGCCAGAAGCCATAACAGCCGCCTGATTCTTTTGTCGGTGGTGCAGCCCGAACGGCTTGAGATGCATGACCATCAGGCGGTTGCCGCCCTGCTGGATCGTGCCCGCCATCAGGTTGAGGAGGCTGGCGTTGCCTGTGAAGTTGTCGAACGGCAGGGCAACCCGGCCTTTGTGATCTGCGATGTGGCAGATGAGATGAATGTGGATGTGATCGTGATGGGAACCCGGGGCGTGAACCTGGAAGCTGACTCGGAGAGCACGGCGTCCCGTGTGATTCAGCTGGCTCCCTGTCCGGTGCTTGTGGTGCCGTGAGTGCTCCGCTGATTCAGTGGTATCCGGGGCATATCGCCAAGGCGGAACAGCAGCTCAGCAGAAACCTCGACAAGGTTGATCTGGTGATCGAGATCCGGGATGCGCGGATTCCTCTGGCTACCGGTCACCCCCATCTGCAGCGTTGGATTCAGGGCAAACAGCATCTTTTGGTGATCAACCGTCGCGACATGGTCAGCGCTGCTGCTCGCCGGCTCTGGGATGGCTGGTTTCGCCAGCAGGATCAGACCCCCTGGTGGTGTGACGCCAGGGCTGGCACCGGTGTGAAGCAGGTGCAGCAGGCAGCCATCCGCGCCGGAGAACAGCTCAATCAAAGGCGGCGGTTGCGTGGCATGCGGCCCCGACCGGTGCGAGCCCTCACCCTCGGGTTTCCGAACGTGGGTAAGTCAGCCTTGATCAACCGCTTGGTGCGTCAGAAGGTGGTGGAGAGTGCCCGCCGTGCCGGGGTCACCCGCACCCTGCGCTGGGTGCGCCTGGGGCAGGATCTGGATCTCCTCGATGCGCCGGGTGTTCTGCCGTCCCGACTGGATGACCAGCAGGCGGCGCTCCACCTTGCCCTCTGCGATGACATCGGCCAGGCCGCCTACGACACTGAAATCGTGGCCCAGGCCTTTCTGCAGAGACTTGTTGCAGCAAGCGGTATGGCTGCCGCCGGGGTGGACTTGACCGTTCTCGAGAAGCGCTATGGAGTTGTGCATGGGGACCAGCAGCCAGATGCGGCGGCGACATGGTTGGTGGCTGCCGCTACTCGACATACCTCTGGGGACACGGCTCGCATGGCTCAGCGCCTGCTGGATGATTTTCGGCGTGGCCTGCTGGGGACCATTGCCCTGGAACTGCCATGAGTGCAGTGGCTGAGCCATGATCACGTCCGATGAACAGCTGGCGGGCTTTGCTGAGGGGGAGGGGGAG
>MPLX02050698.1_pt1 | contig 11167 bp, 10 predicted proteins | sample 1617341 | NCBI WGS metagenome assembly MPLX02 (sample SAMN05944804, study PRJNA350692) | marine metagenome | biome: marine; feature: ODZ; material: water; isolation source: 120 m water sample filtered on 0.2 um supor filter | place: Pacific Ocean | collected 2012-04-08 | depth 120m m | reverse complement strand
TTTTGCCTACAGTGATCCTGGGGCAGTTGATTGATCGTGATCGGATTAAAACTGGTGCAAATAGAGCGGCTATGTACTACGGCGTTCAGGGGCTACTCACCAAGTGGGTTTATGCTGCCTCTGCCGCCATAATGAGCTATCTGCTATCTGCTTATGGTCGTAGTGCCGAGGAACCTTATGGCGTCTTATTGATTGGTCCCATTGCGGGATCTTTATGTTTGATTGCAGCTTTCTTCTACTCTTTCTATCCTGAAAATGTTGTTCGAGAAGAAGGAGCTGACCAACAGGTACGCAGTGAGCTTTGAGTGAAACAAATTCAACTATTGTGAAAGCCTGACGTTGTTCTTATTCTTGCAAGTGCTGTAGAAAGCCTGTGGCTATCAAATCTTATTTGCAGGTTTCTGAGAATAGGGCGTTAATGGTCCCTGTACTCAATTTCACTAAAACTCGATATAACCTCGGATTTCGGAGGAGTAAAGCGTGAGTGTCATAATGGTTGCAATTATTTCCATCGAAGACGAAACGAAATACCTCGAATATCAAAATAGCGTGCTCGCAATGTTCACTGAATTGGGTATTGACGTTTTGGCAGTTGACGACTCACCGAAGGCGTTTGAAGGTGAGACTCGAGATCAGCGAATGGTCGTCCTGCGTTTTGCTGACGAAGATGCTTTTAATAGTTGGTATCAAAGCGACGCTTATGAAGCCATTAAGCCTATCCGATTAGGCGCTTCGACAGGTGAATTACACTTACTGCAAGAAGCCAATCTAAAGTTTTAACAGCCCTTGACCGAGGCCCGCCTGACCTCGCAAAGCCTGTAGCCATCAAATCTTACTTGCAGATTTCTCAGAATAGGGCGTTAATGGTTCCTGTACTCGTCAGCCTCACACGAAGCATGTCATGAGCAATGTAGAAATCAACATCAACGAAACTGCGGGTTCGGCCAGCGCTCAATGTTGTTTGACGGTGTTCCAGGCCGTGCCGCTCGATTTGCCGTTGCAGGCAATCTTCATCGGGCACTATCTAGACAAGTTCGTGCGGGATGATGCCGGCTGGTATTTTACCCACCGCCTGATCGCCCGCGTGCTCGCAGGCAATCTCAGCTCCATCGGGCAGAGATGACCTGAATTAGCGTGCGATTCTCTATCAATTTATTGCTGCTCCTCAGCTGCCAGGTGATTGCTGATACTGGTGCCTACACTCAGCAACAGGTGTCCAAAGGCCAAGAAGCATACGTTGCTTACTGCGCGGAATGTCACCACGCCACGCTTCGTGGAACCGGTCATGGCCTGCCGCTAACGGGTCCGGCGTTCACCGCCCGATGGGAGCACCGCAGCATTGCAGAGCTTTTCGAGACAACCAGCATGTTGATGCCGGCGGGCGCTCCTGGTTCGCTCAGCAGGCAGGTCAATGAAGATCTGGTTGCTTATATGTTGAGTGCCAACGGCGCGCCTGCGGGAGGCGCACCTCTAACTGCAGACAATAGCTTGCAAATCGGTTTGGCTGTCCAGGGCGAGGGCTGGAAACCGACACCTAGGCCTGAAGCGGGCGGAGAAGTCTGGGAAGGGGCGGGGTCGGTGGCAGAAGCGGCAGCCGAAGCTTCAGGGTTCGTCAACCAGGTGGTGGCGCGGTTGTCTCCAGTGACAGATGAAATGCTGAACAACCCGGCGGCAGGGGACTGGCTATCATGGCGACGCACGCTTGATGGACAGGGCTACAGTCCACTCGCGCAGATCAATCGGGACAATGTCTCCGATCTGAAACTGGCGTGGGTACTGACTATGTACGACGGTAGCAACCAGACTACGCCGCTGGTGCACGATGGCATCATGTTTCTGGCCCACCCCGGCAACCGGGTGCAGGCACTGGACGCAACCAATGGAGAGTTGATCTGGCAATACAACTACGAATACCCACTCGAGTCAAAAACGCTGGGTGGTCCGATTCGTAACATTGCCATCTACGATGACAAGCTGTTCATGGCGACCTATGACGCGACGCTGGTGGCAATCAATGCACGTACCGGCGAGCAACTCTGGAAAGCTGTCAAAGCTGACTGGAAAGCGGGGTTCACGCATACCAGCGGTCCCATCGTTGCCGGGGGCGTCGTGGTCAGCGGCATCAACGGATGCGAGCGTTATAAGAAAGACGGTTGCTTCATTACGGGTCACGATCCGGACAGTGGCAAAGAACTGTGGCGTACATCCACGATTGCACTACCTGGTGATCCTAATGAATCAACCTGGGGTGAAATGCCGCCTGTGCTTCGTGCCGGGGGGGACACTTGGATCCCGGGCAGTTATGATCCGGAACTTGGCTTGTTTTATATTGGCACTTCGCAGGCCAAACCGTGGGTGGCGGCCAGTCGTGGCATGACTCCGAACGATGCGGCGCTGTATACCAATTCTACCCTGGCTCTGAACCCGCAATCTGGTGAGATCAAGTGGTATTTTCAACATATACCTGGCGAAACTCTGGACATGGAGGTCGGTTTTGAGCGCGTGCTGCTGGATATCGATGGTAAGGCACTTGCTGTCACCATAGGCAAGGATGGCATCCTCTGGAAGTTGGACCGCAAGACGGGGGCATTTCTCGATTTCAAGGAAACTATTTTCCAGAACATTTTCGCGTCACTCAATCAATCGACAGGACGCTTGACCTATCGCAAAGATATCATTGCGGCAAAGATCGGCGATCAGGTTTCGGCCTGTCCGGGAATCTACGGCGGCCATAACTGGCAGGCCACCGCATGGAGCCCGGTGGCTAAGGTGTTGGTTATTCCGATGCACCAACTGTGCGTGGAAATGGCCGGGCGGGAAGTCGAGATGGAAGAAGGGAAGGGTGGCTACGGCGGAGAATCGCGAATGTTCCCGATGCCTGGTGTCAACGGCATGCTCGGTAAGCTGGCGGCCTGGAATGTGGGAACCATGACGGAAAAATGGAGCCATGAGCAGCGCGCCATGTTCTTAACCGGCGTGCTGACCACTGCCGGTGATCTGGCATTTGTAGGGGACCTGGATCGCTATCTCAACGCCTTTGATATTGAAACAGGCAAATTGGTCTGGCGAGCGCGACTGGGCGCGGCACTGCATGGTTACCCCATCAGCTATGGCGTTGGCGATGAACAATACATCGCAGTTCCCACTGGCATCGGTGTGTTCAAGCTGATGACCGCCAAGCAGTCGCCTGAAATCTACCAACCCAACGGCGGCAACGCTCTATATGTATTCAAACTGCCTGCAGACAGGGAGCAGTCACACTAGCCGCAATCGGCACTTCAGTGAATGCGCCGTGATCCGCCCAGCTGCCGAGTCATCATTAACTATGGAGTACTGTAATGGGACACGAACAACTGAGTTCGGCAAAATATCTGAGTTTTGCGACCTTTCGTAAGAACGGTAAATCTGTGGCCACACCGGTGTGGTTTGCCGAGGAAGGTAGCGTGTTCTACATTTTCTCCGCGGGTGACGCGGGCAAAGTCAAACGATTGCACAACTCCGGGCGCTCACGTATCGCCGCCTGCTCGGCCACCGGTAAGTTGACGGGCGAGTGGGTCGATACGTTGGCTGAAGTGATCCCGGATCGGGACGGGGAAAAAGAGGCTTTGGCTTCGCTGCGGTGAAAATACGGATGGCAAATGTGGACTACCGATTTTCTCTCAAAGTTGTCCGGTAAAATAGACAAGCGTGCTTACGTTCGGGTCCGTGCCCAGCCTGAGGCGCCGTCGGGACAAATGAACCATGATTAATCCGGATCCGAGATTCGTTGAGCGATTCAAAAATCTCTGGCGTTTTTAATGGCTTGTGGCTGTGCCGCCTCTTGTCTGAATTCGAGCATTCCGGACAGGAACTAGCTAGGTCGGAGCCGACATTTGTGCGTTGGGGACAGGGTTGAAGTAATGCATTTTTACCTTGCGCCGGACGATTCTCCAGACACCGCCACGCCTTGCAAAGTCGTCGGTATAGGTGGCATTAATCATCTGCACGACATCATCCGGGGTCGCGCCCATGCAGTCGACGTCACTAACGCCATGTGCATGGTCGGCATCCTGGAAGGTCAGCCTCAGATTTGAGCTGAGGTGGTGGGTTTCCCGCCACGCCGGATAAAGCACATCCATAACGGCAGTCTTTATACCGTCATGACCTTTGAATGTGCCAAACGGTGGGCCGATTTCCCACACAGCGTCTTCATGCCAGGCAGAAATGAATTGCTCCCAGTTGTGTTGGTCAAATCCCTGGCAGTAATCTGTCACCACGTCCCTAAGAGCAGCACGGCTCTCCAATTCGTCGATGCGCTGAGCCATCGCCTGCAGTTGTTCTTGAATTTGCTCACTCATGCCTTAATTCACCCTGTGTGCCTGTGTACGTTGTTAGCAGCGATGAACCCGAAAGTCACCGCCAGGGCCAGCGTATGCCCGGCACCGTAATAGGCCTCTCTGGAGGGGCTGGCAACGCAGTTGCCGGCGCCGTAAAGACCAGCAATTGGCTGGCCGTGCGTATCGAGTACTTCTGCTTTGTGGTTCACCGATGGTCCGCCGCTGGTATCCAGAGCGCCGGCTACCAGCATGATGCAGTAATAGGGACCCTGCTCGCGGAACGGATGCATTGTGACATTGGGGTTGGTATTTGCAGCGTTACCGCTGTCCGCAGCCATGGGCGAAAACACTTCATGCCAGTAAGTGTCGTAGCCCGATGATCCGCGCTGAAAATCATCGTCTTTGCCGCTGACGGCAAAGCCATTGAACCGCTCAATCGTGTTGCTCAGGTTGGTCGGGAATCCAGCATCCAGGGAAGCCCCTCCGGTGTCTGCTTCAATTTCTCTCAGCCTGGCTGAGATATTTCCCGCCAGTTCCTTAAGCGTTGCCCCGGACAGGACGTAGGAGGCTCCCATTGGCGTCGCCGGAAACGGATAGGCACCGGCGAAAGTCTCTGCGCTGCGTTGATCGTAGATCATGAACATGATCTGATTTGGGAACTCGGCGGTAGATTCTTTGTAAATGCCGTGAGCCTCAGTGCGATCGTTGTAGTTACGGTGCTCATTCAACGCCCGGTGGCCGTAGCGATTAACCTGTACCATCGAATCACCCGGCGGGAAGAATACTCCTGCCCCCAGCAGCGGGCTTACCAGGCATTCCTCCAGGACTACCTGTGAGCGCCAGGCGGAACCCAGGTCACCCATCTGCGCCCCGGCAGCACCTGCAATGGTAATGAAATCACCCTCCGACGCAGGCATGGCGCAGGCACCGAAAAGCGGAGCGCGTTGATAACGCCGTTTGAGTTCTGGATTGTGCGCGTAACCACCTGTAGTAAAGATAACGCCTTTGCGACCCTGAATGGTCACGGTTGTTTCGCCTGCACCGGCTTCTAATCCGACCACTCGTCCGTGATCATCCTGCACCAGTCTCATTGCCCGATGTTCCAACAGCGTTTTGATGCCCCGTTTCTTGACTGCCTCGCCCAGCTGCGTCATCAACTCCGCACCCTGACCCATGGCGCCGTTGGCCGTAAGCGGGCCTAGTGGGCGACCAGTCGGTACTTTGTTCTCGGGTACCTGGTCGAGATAGTCGACGGCGGGCTTGTCCAAGGCAAAACCCCGCCATTCAGCCAGGTTAAGGCTGCCCGATTTACGCAATGAATCGACGGCGACACTGGCATTGTCATAGAACGCTTCCAGTAGTGCTATTTCGTCGGCTTCAAGGCCAAGATTGGGTAATTCGGGGTTGTAGCGCCCAGGGTAAGAATAGCGCGCCATGTAAGCCAGACAATCTGCTCGGTTGTCGTCAACGCCATTGGCCTTCAAAGAGAAATTATTGGGAATCCACAGCACGCCGGCCGACTTGAAAGCCGTGCCGCCCACAAACGCCGCTTTTTCAAGCAGTACGACGCTGTCTCCGGCATCGTGGGCCGTGATTGCAGCAGCACACCCTCCTGCACCCGCGCCGATGACTACAACGTCAGCCTGATGATGCCAGTTTCCTTCGGCGCGGGCTTTGGATGCACCCAGCGAGACTACACCCAACGAAGCGACTGCAGCGCCGGTGCTGGCCAATACTTGTCTTCGCGTCAGGCCATTGCGTTTGTCACTCATGCTTGTCTCCTGGTTGGTTAGTGCAGCCACATGGAAGGGAGCGGATTAGGCAGAGTTATCGTTGCAGCTCAATCCCCGCCTCCTCGCGATCCCAACAATCATCAGTTATGCCCTCAGCCTTTAGCTTGAATTTCTCCACCCGCTCGCTGGGAGTTTTGGGCATGTTGTCGCGAATTGCGATATACCGCGGTATGGCGAAATAGGCCATGCGGGGTTCGCACCAGCGGATCAGTTCTTCTTCGCTAACCTGCTGGCCTTCCTTAAGGACTACAACCGCCTTTACTTCCTCCTCGCCAACGTCAGCAGGCACGCCTACCACACATGATTCCAAAACGGCATCATGTGAACTGATCACCGATTCCACTTCGAACGATGATATGTTTTCGCCCCTGCGTCTGATTGCCTGTTTCTTTCGGTCAACAAAGAAAAAATAACCGTCTTCGTCCATTCGGCCAAGATCACCAGTGTGGATCCAACCGTTTTGGAACAACTCTAAAGTGGCCTCCGGCTTGTTGTAATAGCCGGTGGTACCGACAAACATCTTGTCGGATCGGGCTATGAACTCCCCGAGACTTCCGGGCTTGCATTCGATGTCATCTTCATCAACGATGCGCACGTCCCAGCCGGTAATCGTCTTGCCACACGCGCCTGCGCGGGGCTGGTCGTATGGGCTGACCAGGCAGCAATAGCACTCGGTCATACCGTAGACTTCGAGAATCTTGGTATTGAAGCGTTCCTGGAACGCGTGCCATTCGTCCTGCGGTGCGGCTGCGCCAACCATCAGTCTGACCGGGTTGTCATCGTCGGCTTCGGTTTCTTCCTGCTTGAGAAGAATTGGAATGATGCCACCGATGTAATTAGCTTCGGTGCACTCCCAGCGCCGGCAGTCTTCCCAGAGACTGCTGGCCGAGAAGCGTTCTACGATAACGGCTTTGGCGTCTGCCAGAATGGCGGGCCCTACGGTAATGCCCTGGGCGTTGCCATGGAAAAACGGAAGACCGGTATACAGCACATCATCCTCGGTATAGCGGGAGTACTTCACTGATTCGGCCCAGATGTCGTACCAATAGTGATGACTGAACATCACACCTTTGGAAACTCCGGTGGTGCCGGAGGTATACAGAATCGAGGCCAGGTCACTGTAGTGCACGTTGACGTCAGGAGTGTCGGAAGAGTGGTCCATCAAGTCTGCAAAAGGCAGGCTTTCAAAGCCCTGCCACTGGGGAATACCCAGCCCTGATGAGTCGGTGAATGCAACGTTGCGGATTTCGGTCAGATCGTCCGTCACGCCTTCTAGCCGATCGAGGTACTGCGTGTCTGCGACCAGCGCGACACAGTCGGACTGTGTCATTTGATAGGACAGGCCCTGGCCTTTCAACGCGACATTGACCGGCACCTCGCAGGCGCCGATCTTGTTAAGCGCAAACCAGGTGTAAAGGAACTCCGGATTATTGGGCAACATAATGGCCACTTTGTCACCATGCTTAACGCCCAGAGACAATAAGCCATTGGCCGTCTTATTTATGGCTTCATTGAATTCGCCCAGGGTCAGTGGATCATCACCGAACTGGAACACCACGTGGTCCGGATTCTGCCGCGCCTTGTCCTCGATAATTTTCGACAGGACTCGATCTTGCTGAGCGTACTCCTGCATATTCCACGACGCCCACTTTTCAGCGTGACGCTTAAATTTGTCATCCCAACGGCCCATATTTTCTCCCATCTTCCCCGGTCCGGATCAAATACGACGAGTCGTCACAGATACTCCGGATCCATGTACTGTTCGATCAGCTTCTTAGACTCGCCGAACCATACGCCATCATCGTGAGCCTCCAGCATTTTGCCCAGATCCCAGGTCATAACCTTTTCTGGAATCACCTCGATGATACAGCGTAACGGCGTGTGTACCGCTTCAAACGCGGTTTCCCTTTCTTCGTCTGTAGTCAGCTCGAAGAAATACTTGTCGATGATCTTCCAGTGGATTTCACGCATGAGCTCGTCATCGTCGTGAATGACCGCTTGCCCCATCACCAGAATGGCCTTCTGATGCCGAACATTGGTGCCGTCATTGTGGATCGTGACCGACATTTTCGGATTTTCCTTCAAGCAGCCCACTTTGAGACGGTAATTCTTGATCGTGCTCATCATGATGTTGTCATTCTTGATCACGTAGAACATCGGGGACACCACAGGGTAGCCTCGCTTGTTCACGTGGGCCATTTCACAATAGGCATTATGGCGATACAACAGTTCGAACTCATTAAGCTCCATCGGGTAATCAGTAGCCACGTTGAGCTGCTCGAGCCTGACGGGGTCAAACCTTACTTCTGACTTGTCTGCCATTTTCCTCGCTCCTCCTCAATTGATTTATGTTGCTTGTACAATGCTCTGTGCACCGCGTTTTCGTTCAAATGATTACAGGGGCGCAACGGCCCCTGCAAATACTGGCCTGATAGCGCCGCTAGAAGGAATATCCGACCTCATTTGCGATTCGCCAGGGTAAGGCGTAGGCATCGCAAACTTGAACTTTATTCAATATTTCCACACAATACTAAAATACACTAAATTGTCAACTGTTGCAGTTGTAAGGTGGCGCACACCAGAAGCACGTTCAAGAACGTGGTGCGCAGCCAGTCAAATCATTCGAAAACACCGAGGTCATTATGTCCGATATTGAAGTAGATCGCAGGGGTGAAGTTGAGTGGATTCGTCTCAACCGCCCGGAACGCATGAACGCCTACGACGCAGATATGGCGAAATCTTTAATCGCTGCGGTTGAGAATGCCGCTGATGCTGGGGTTATCGTTCTGACCGGAACGGGAAAAGCGTTTTGTGCTGGCGGCTACCTTGCCAATTTGAGCGACCCTGACCCGCTGGAGCTAAGGAATATGTTCTATGGGTCGCTCAAGGTATATGAATCATTACGAACCAGTCCACGGCCAGTCATCGCAGTAGTCAATGGCGCAGCTGCCGGCGGCGGCAATGAACTGGTGGTGGCATGCGATATGGCGATTGCGGCGGACAACGCGACCTTCGGTCAGACGGGCGTAAAAATCGGAAGCGCCCCAGTGCTTGGCGGTACGAACTTTCTGGCAATGAGCGTGGGCGAAAAGCGTGCCAAGGAAATAGCTTTCATGTGCCGCCGATATCCAGCGACTGAGGCTCTGGAAATGGGATTGATTAATGCCGTTGTGCCGGCAGACCAACTTGAAGATGAGGCGACGAACTGGGCAAACGAATTGCTGAGAATGAGCCCCCGGTATCTTGAAATCGCCAAGATCAGTTCCAACGTCTGGTGGAATCAGTGCCGCGACAACTACTTGAGCGGCTTGGGTATGCTGGTACAGGCAATAGGCTCACACGATATGGTCGAAGGGGCCACGGCCTTCATGGAAAAACGGCGTCCCCAGTTCGAAGGGCGGGCGCCAGAACTATGAATTTTGATCTTGATCCCGCCTATGCTGCGATTCAGGATCAGGCGCGGGCATTCGCACGGGAAATTGAACCCATTGCTGTCGAGGCCGACGAGATGAGCGAGGTTCATCCCGGAGTACTCGACGCCCTGCGTAAAAGTGGCCTGTGCCACTTGATGGTGCCCAGGCACTATGGCGGTATATTCGAAAAACCGGATCCACTGGCCATCTGCCTGGTCCGTGAGGTATTGATGGGCACCTCCGCGCATGCGGATTCCCTGTTCGCCTTGCAAGGCATTGGCAGTTATGCCATTACGGTGGCGGGCACGCAGAAGCAACGTGAGCGCTGGTTGCCTCGCATTGCCGCCGCAGATGATCTCGCGGCTTTGGCGTTGACCGAGCTTGAGACCGGGTCAGACCTGAAAGCGTTAAAGACCACGGTCACGCCTGATGGCGACCGCCTCAGGCTGACTGGTGAAAAGTCCTTCATTTCAAATGCCGGTGCGGCCGCCCTTTATCTGGTCCTGGCGCGTGAAGAAGAAGGTCATAGCCTGTTATTGGTGCCGGAAAATTCACCAGGAATCTCCATTACGCCCACACCCGAGATCATTGCGCCCCACGTGTTAGGCGAAATGCGCTTCGACAACGTTGAATTGGCGGCTGACGCGCGCCTTGGTGAACCAGGCAAGGGGTTCAGTCTGGTATTGGCCACGCTCGGCGTGTTCAGGGTCTCAGTGGCCGGGGCCGCTGTAGGCTTGGCGCAGGCCGCGCTGGATGAGGCGCTGCGTCACACCAACGAACGTGTTCAATTCGGCCGTCCGCTATCCCGTCTGGGTGCAGTCTCACAGATGCTGGCGGATTGTGCGGTCGAAATAGAGATGGCGCGATTGCTTACATACAAGGCGGCCTGCGAGGCTGTTAATGACCCTGCAGCTTCATTGCATTATTCTTCGATGGCAAAATTGGCAGCCAGTGAGATGGCCGGACGAGTGACTGATCGCTGTGTCCAGATGATGGGACGATTTGGACTGGTGCGTGAAAACAAAATTGAACGCCTGTACCGCCAGGCCAGGCCAATGCGCATTTACGAGGGGGCTTCCGAGGTTTTGCGTGAATCCATCGCCAAACAACTCAACCAATCCATCAGGACCTAGTGGATGATCGATCTGGAACTTGACGGAAAAACAGCCATTGTAACTGGTGCCAGCCGTGGGCTTGGACGGGCCATAGCCGAAGCGCTGTATGAACAAGGGGTTAGGCTATTGGCCGCGGCGCGTTCTATCGATCAGCTTAAGAACCTTGAATCGCGGGACCCGGAGCGCATCCGGGCAGTGCAGTGCGATATGCAGGATAGGGCGGCGGTCGCGGCGCTGCCCGCGACTGCAATCAGTAGCTTTGGTCGCATCGATATCGTGGTGAATAACGCAGGTATCGCGCCAGCCGGTAAATTTGTAGAGCACGACGATGCGCTCTGGCAAAAAGTTATGGCGGTCAATGTTCTCGCGCCGGTGGCGCTGGCGCGCGCTGCCGGCGTGCACATGTTAAAGCAGGGCTCGGGCAAAATTATAAACATCGCGTCTACGTCTGGCATTTTGGGCAAATCCACCCTGGTGGCATATTCATCATCCAAGGGAGCGCTGCTGCAAATGACCAAAGCGCTTGGAGC
>MPLX02177117.1_pt1 | contig 11168 bp, 12 predicted proteins | sample 1617341 | NCBI WGS metagenome assembly MPLX02 (sample SAMN05944804, study PRJNA350692) | marine metagenome | biome: marine; feature: ODZ; material: water; isolation source: 120 m water sample filtered on 0.2 um supor filter | place: Pacific Ocean | collected 2012-04-08 | depth 120m m | reverse complement strand
CCATGAGCTCGGGATCGACGATGACCCGGATTTCCCTCTCACTGCCGCCGTAGACATTGGAGTTGGCGACGCCGGGCAATCTTTCGAGCCTGTCCTGGATGATGTCCTCGACAAAATCGCCGTAGCTGTGGATGTCGCGGGTATTCCCCGGCTGGCGTTTGAGAACGATCCAGGCGATGGGGGAATCATCGTTGCCGGCGGTATTCAGGGTCGGCTTGTCGGTCTCGTCGGGGTACGTCTCCACCTGATCCAGGCGGTTGCCCACCAGAAGCAGTGCCCGGTTCATATTCTGGCCTACGTTGAACTCAAGGGTGATTGATCCACGGCTGTCCTCGGAGCGGCTCGACATTTTCACCAGGCCCTCCAGGCCCTTAAGCTTTTCTTCCTGGCGGTTGACGATCTCGCGTTCAACTTCTGCTGGGGCCGCCCCGCCCCATAAGGTGCTAATCGAGATAACGGGTTTGCGGACATCCGGGGCGAGCTGAATGGGAATCATTTCCAGGGCCACCAGGCCGAATGTCACCACCATTAATACCGCAGCGACAACGGCGATGGGCCGGTCGATAGCAATACGGATGAGGTTCATTTAAGGGATGCTCTCGAACTGGACTTTCTGTCCGGGCTGACGGCGTTCATTGCCACGGATCACTACTAGATCACCTGCCGCAAGGCCATTGATAACCTCAAAACGGTTGCCCACAGCCAAGCCTAGCTTTACGGGACTGATCTGTACGCTTTGATCGTCTGTCACCACGTATACAAGATTCTGTCCCTTACGGGTTATCACGGCATCTTTGGAAACGGTAGCGGCTTCACGGGCTTCGCCCTTGGGTAGGTGCAGCACGACGGTTTCATTGGCTGCTAGTCTGCTGGCTCCCATCCCTGAGCCGAGAGTAAAGCGTACGGCACGGGTTCGAGTGCGGGGGTTCTCATCGGGCACTATGGCTCTGACGTGAGCGGTGTAGGTTTCTCGGTGCTCCAGATCAAACTTGATTTCCTTGTCAAGGGAAAGACTGGGGATATGAACGGCGGGGACGTCGGCCTCGATTTCCCAAAGGCTGTCATTAATTAGTGTGACGACGGAATCGCCCACGTCTAGATAGGCGCCAATCGCAGTATGGCGCTGGGATACGACGCCGTCATAGGGGGCGCGAATAAGGGCATTGTAGAGGTTAATTTCGGCCAGTTTTAAATTGGCTTGGGCGCGTTTAAGGTCGGCCCCGGCTTCTGCCTTCTCACTTTCAAGGCGGATCACGTCCTGGCGTTTGTCATCATAACGGGCTTTTGAGAAGGCCGCGGAGTTTTTCAATATTTCCAGCCGCTTGAATTCCTGCCTGACAAGCGCCAGCCTGGCTTGGACTGTTTTCTCTGCTGCCGCGTTTTTTGCCACTTCCGCCTCGGAGAGATTGCGAGAGGCTCTCAGTTCGTCGTCTACGATTTTCGCCAGTATGTCTCCTTTCTTCACGCGGTCTCCAACGTCCACGTTCAGCATACCCACCGGTCCGTTAATCCGGGCGGCCACCTCGCCAGACTGCCGCTCCACTAGACGGCCGATAACGGGAGCCGTTTGTAACAGGGGTTTAATCGTTATCTTGTCCACTCCTACAGAGGCCGGAGGGGCCTTGCCGGATTCGTCCTGCGCTACCACTTGGGGGGCAAAAAGCCATGCCAGTATTATCGTGGTGGCAAAGGTCAGGGAGTATGTTCCTGGGGCTTCCATGGCTCTTTTTTAAAAGAACTTTCAGTGGGGTTCGGTCACTATACATACTCGGAGACATCCCCGAAACATTCCCCGGTGCTTCTTTTTGTTCCATGCCGGCACCTGGTTTCCCTCTCTCACATAATATCTCCGAAGGATATCACCTACAGGACATTACCGGGGTCGCGTGATAGAATCGCTGTCGTTTTCATTTCACAAGACCACCTCTATGACCACGCTTCTTTTTTTCCATCCCGCCTTCCTGGAGCATGACACAGGCGCTGGCCATCCGGAAAGCCCGGAACGGCTGCGTGCTATCATGAAAGCATTGGAAGCAGACAATTTTGCTGCCCTTGAGAGGCGTGAGGCGCCCAGGGCCAACGAGGAACAACTGCGATTGGTTCATTCGGAATCACATGTGTTGCAGGTTCTCTCCGCCATTCCCAATACAGGCTATGTGGGGCTGGATATGGATACCACTGTCTCCCCTGGCAGCGGCGAGGCTGCCTTGCGCGCGGTAGGAGCCGTCTGTGCTGCGGTGGATGCGATTATGTCGGGAGAGGGTGACAACGCCTTCTGTGCCGTGCGTCCTCCGGGCCATCATGCAGAGCCCATGCGGAGCATGGGTTTCTGCCTGTTCAACAATATCGCCGTCGGGGCGCTTCATGCGCGTGCCGCCCACGGGCTGAAAAAGGTTGCCGTTATTGATTTTGATGTTCATCACGGCAACGGTACAGAGAGCGTTTTCCGGAATGATGCGGACCTGTTCTATGCCTCCACCCATCAATCGCCCCACTATCCCGGTACCGGCGCGAAGAAAGACCGTGGTGTGGGTAATATCTTCAATGAACCACTGCAGGCCGGGGACGGGGGGGAGGCATTCCGTGCCGCATATGACGATGTGATCTTGTCGGCGCTTGTTGCCTTTGTGCCTAATTTCGTGTTCATTTCCGCCGGTTTTGATGCCCATGCCGACGACCCCTTGGCGTCTCTGGAACTTTATGAGGAGGATTACGCTTGGGTAACGTCGGAAATAATGAATATCGCCTCCCGGCACTGTTCAGGGCGGGTCGTTTCTGCTCTTGAGGGGGGCTATAATTTGTCTGCACTCGCTGGCAGTGTGGGTGTTCATATCAAGGCCTTGATGGGGGAAAGCTGAAGGGTTTTCTGCCCGGGCTTGCTCCGTTTTGCAGCGGCGCTTAAACTTGCCCGGTCTTCGACTGAGGAAACGTCATGGCTACTGCCGATTCCAAAAATCCAATCCCCAAAGATATTGCCAATCTGAGCTTTGAGGATGCTTTAAAAGAGCTTGATGATATTGTCCAGACTCTCGAAAGCGGCGAAGGGGGGCTCGATGCGGCAATTCGTTCATACGAGCGTGGCGTAGCGTTGAAACAGCATTGCGAGGCCAAGCTTCAGGAAGCCCAGGCACGGATTGAAAAAGTGGTTTCCAGCCCTGACGGGAGTATTAACCTGGAGCCCTCCGAGACTGACTGAGGGTATGTTTTGAATCATCTTGAAAACGCCCTGAAGAAAACTGCCAGGGCGGTTACGAATGAGGTTGAGCGTCTGCTTCCAAAAGGCGACGGCTTGGATTCACGGCTTTTCGAGGCCATGAGCTACGCTATTCTTGCCGGAGGCAAGCGCTTGCGTCCCTTCCTTGTCGTGACCTCGTCACAGCTCTTTAATGTGTTACCCAACAGCGCCCTTCGTGTGGCCGCTGCAGTTGAAATGGCGCATACCTATTCCCTGATTCATGATGATTTACCGGCCATGGACAATGACGATCTTCGGCGGGGCAAGCTTACCTGTCATATCAAGTTTGATGAGGCCACAGCGATCCTCGCGGGAGATGGTCTTATAACCCTTGCCTTCGGCATTCTAGGAGACGAAAAAACCCATTCCGATGCCGAGGTGCGGTGCCGCCTTATCACATCTCTTGCCGGCTCTGCCGGAGGACGAGGCATGGTGGGTGGCCAGATGATCGATCTGGCGGCTGAGAACGAGGGGCTGGACATTGGTGCCATTACAAGACTGCAGCGCATGAAGACAGGTGAACTGATCGCCTTTTCCTGTACAGCCGGGGCGATTCTGGGAAAAGCACCAGAACAGGCCTATGACGCGCTTCACGGCTATGCCCATGATCTCGGACTTGCCTTCCAGATCACGGATGACTTACTAGACACGCTGGGGAATGAAGAGAATCTTGGTAAACGCGCGGGAAAAGATGCAGAGGCGGGCAAGGCTACTTTCGTGTCGATCCTCGGGGCGGACAGGGCCCGGGAACAGGCAAATATGCTGGCCGACCAGGCTATTGCCCATCTTGAAATGTTTGACGAAAAGGCTGATGTTCTCAGAGAGATTGCCCGCTTTGTGGTAGAGCGTCAAAATTAACGGGGAAGACGGGGGCTAAGGTACGCCATCTGCCATGGGCAAGCCCGGTAAAATCAGACTCGATCAATTGCTTGTAGAACGCGGTTTGGCAGAAAGCCGCACTCGCGCCCGGAGTCTGATTATGTCGGGAAAGGTTTTTTCCAGGGAGGCCCGACTCGACAAGCCTGGCCAGTCTCTTTCTCCGGATACAGTGATCGAGTTACGGTCTTCGGATTACCCCTGGGTGTCGCGCGGTGGAGTGAAGCTGGCCTGTGCCCTAGAGGTGTTTTCCATCGATCCTCAAGGGTGTGTGTGCCTTGACGTTGGCGCTTCTACCGGCGGCTTCACCCACGTGCTTCTGGAAAAGGAAGCGGCAAGGGTCTACGCAGTGGATGTGGGCCGTACCCAGCTGGCCTGGGAACTGCGCAACGAGCCGCGTGTGGTGGTTCTGGAGCGAACCAATGCCCGTTATCTTACACGGGATCAAATCCCCGAACCGGTGGATCTCATCGTCTGTGACGCCAGTTTTATCGGTCTGGAGACTCTGCTTCCCGCACCACTATCCCTGGCAGCGGGGAAGGCGGTTCTGGTGGCGCTCATTAAGCCGCAGTTCGAAGTGGGCAAAGGGCGCGTGGGAAAAGGTGGGGTGGTGAGTGATCCTGCTCTTCATAAGGAAGTCTGTGCGCGGATTACGGCCTGGCTTTCAGAGTGTTCTGGATGGATGGTTCAGGGGGTCTGCGACAGCCCCATTCTGGGCGCTGAGGGCAACAGGGAATTTTTTATTGCGGCGCGCTATAAGACGTAGGGAATATTGTCGAATTTACCCTAGCCGCACTGGGCCTTGTGGCGCAGCAGGTGGTCGGCTAGCACCAGCGCTAGCATGGCCTCGCCGATGGGTACGGCGCGGATGCCCACACAGAAATCGTGACGACCTTTGGTGGCGACCTCCACATTCCTGCCCTTTGCGCTGACACTTTGCTGGGGGATGCGGATGGAACTCGTCGGCTTCACCACGAAGCGCACAACGATGTCCTGACCGCTAGAAATGCCCCCTAGAGTGCCGCCGGCGTTGTTGGTCAGGAACACCGTTTTCCCGCTTTTACGCCGCATTTCGTCAGCGTTCTCTTCGCCTGAGAGGGCGGCCGCCGCGAATCCGGCACCGATTTCCACGCCCTTGACTGCAGGGATGCTCATCATTGCCTTGGCGATGTCGGCGTCCAGCCTGTCGTAGACCGGCTCGCCCAGCCCAGCCATGACGCCGCTGGCTACAACCTCGATGACGGCGCCGGTGGACGAGCCTCGCTTGCGCACGGAGTCAAGAAACGCCTCCCATTCCTTTGCTGTCCGCGCATCGGGGCAGAAGAAGGGGTTCTTCTCAGTCTGGCTCCATCTCCAGCGGTTGCGGCTCACCTTGTGGGGGCCCATTTGTATGAGTGCACCGCGAATTCTCACCTTTTTGCCCAGAATCTTGCGGGCGATAGCGCTTGCAGCCACCCGCATGGCCGTCTCGCGGGCCGAGGCGCGGCCGCTGCCACGATAGTCGCGCAGCCCGTATTTCCTGTCATAGGTGAAATCGGCGTGGCCGGGGCGATAGGTTCCCGCGATGTTCGCGTAATCCTTCGCCCGCGTGTCGAAGTTGGCGATCTGGAGCGCCACTGGAGTGCCCGTAGTCTTACCTGCGAACACGCCGGAAAGGATCGTCACCTTATCGGGTTCTTTACGTTGGGTGATAAAGCGCGATTGTCCGGGACGTCGCCTGTCCAGCCAGGGCTGGATATCGGTTTCCGACAGGGCCAGCCCGGGAGGCACGCCGTCTACCACGCAGCCGATGACTGGTCCATGGCTTTCACCCCAGGTGGTGAGGCGGAAAAGGTGGCCAAAGCTGTTGCCGGGCATAAGTAGTTCCGTCCTTGGTCGTGTATTCTAGACCGTGGTGATATCGGGGGCGTCCACCGCCTTCATGCCTACCACATGATAACCGCTGTCGGTGTGAAGGATTTCGCCGGTAACGCCTGACGACAAGTCGCTAAGAAGATAAAGGGCGCTGCCCCCCACATCATCGAGATTGGTATTGCGGCGCAGGGGAGCGTTCAACTCGCTCCATTTGAGAATATAGCGGAAATCCCCAATTCCAGAAGCCGCCAACGTTTTGATAGGCCCGGCGGAGATGGCGTTGACGCGGATATTGTCCTTACCCAGGTCCATGGCCAGGTAGCGGACACTAGCTTCTAGGGCCGCCTTTGCCACCCCCATCACGTTGTAATGGGGCACGACGCGTTCCGCTCCGTAATAGCTGAGCGTCAACAAACTACCGCCGTTGGGCATGAGAGCACTGGCGTGGCGGCAGGTGGCGGTGAAGGAGTAGCAGGAAATATCCAGACTGCGCTGAAAATTTTCCCGGCTGGTGTCCATATATTTTCCTTTTAGCTCCTCCTTGTCGGAATAAGCGATGGCGTGAACCACGAAATCCAGCTCTTCCCAACTTTTTCTTAGAGACGAAAAGACCTCTTTAATGGCACCTTCCCCGTTCACGTCGCAGGGCAGGACTATGTTCGAGCCCACGGATTCGGCCAGCGGCCGGACGCGTTTTTCCAAGGCACCACCCTGAAAAGTGAAAGCCAATTCGGCACCGTGGTCACCCAGGGTCTTGGCAATTCCCCAAGCAAGGGAGCGGTCGTTGGCAACCCCCATGATCAGGCCCTTTTTGCCTGCCATGAGGGAGGTTTTTTTTGTCATCAAACTCCCCTGCAGCCCAGAAATAATCAACGAATGGCCTGCATCCTACACGAAAGTTCGGGTGCGTTCAAAGCCGGGACATGGATGCGAGGCATCAGAGAGTTGACCATTACGTGGCAGGGGGGCAAAGGCAAATGGCGATGGCTGGAGACCACCATTTGCTTTTCTCCTGAGATAACCAAGCCTTGGTTCTATCGGACAGAGGTGGCGATGTGGCCTCTAGTTAAGAATGCGCCAGGAGCCGTCCGGCTGACGGCAGGCAGTCCCATACGCCTGTTCTGTCTTTCCACCTACAGTGATGGTCTGCTGGAATTCTCGGCAGTAATCGCCGTTGGTATCGTAGCCATCACGTTTAGCGGTAACAGTGCCGCTGTGACCGGTATCGGGGTTATTCCAGGCGATGGTTTCACCGATGGGAGCCGATTGCGCCTGGGTGTGGGCCTGTGCAGCTTTCATTTTATCCACTTCGTCCAGTGAATGGCCGATGTTACCGCCCACCAGAGCGCCGAGAAGAGCGCCACCTGCAGTGGCCGCCAACTGACCAGTTCCACTTCCGACTTTCGAACCGAGATAACCACCAAGTGCGGCGCCGCCCAGCGTGCCAAGGAATTCCTTGCTACCCTTATCGTTGAATTCCTGACAGGCACCCAAGGCGAAGACCACAATAACAGCGGGAATAATCGAGTATGTTTTCTTCATTTTCTGAGCCTCTGGAATAGGATCGTTCATAGGGCCTACGGCTTGGATATGGTAAAAACGGTTGCCGATATCGCCGTGGGCCATGTTACTGGTTGTAAATATTCTCGTAAAGCACCCCAAGGGAAGGAATCTTAATCTGGAGAAGCTAACGAAAACGTAGTGGATGCCATTGTACCCGCTAAATGTGAAGAAAATATGGCCTTTAAAAACAGCTGTCTATGAACAAAAAAAGTGACCCCATCCGCCTCTTTCAAAAGTATTTCGAGGCAGCAAGTAAAAGTGAATCCATCGACGCCACGGCCTTTGCTCTGGCTACGGCGGATGTGGACGGCGCGCCCTCGGTGCGGATGCTCCTCCTCAAAGAGGTGGACGCGGGCGGGTTCGTTTTCTGGACTAATCTGGAAAGCCGCAAGGGCAAGGAACTGCAGGCTAATCCCAAGGCCGCCATGTGTTTTTACTGGGACACTATCGATATTCAGGTGCGCATTGAAGGAACGGTGACGCCAGTGACCCCGGAAGAGGCAGATGCTTATTTTGCGACTAGGTCGAGGATGAGCCAGGTCGGGACCTGGGCCTCCGATCAGTCACGCCCGTTACAAGGGATGCTGGCGCTGGAGAAGCGGGTTGCCAAATTTACAGCTAAGTACGCAACTGGCCTGGTGCCCCGCCCGCCTTATTGGTCGGGGTTCCGTCTTGTGCCGACACACATCGAGTTCTGGCACCGCCGTTCATTCCGTCTTCACGAAAGGATCGTGTATGATCTGGAAGGTGACGGTTGGAAAAGGGGACACGTCTATCCTTGAGACGGAATACATGACAGACGGCGATTCAACTGAAAGACGCAAGTCACGGTTGATGCGGCTTGCAACCTTTGCTGCCGTCTTGACTGCGGTATTGCTGGTGGGCGCTAAGTTCGCCACTTGGCTTTATACCGATTCGGTGAGCATCCTTTCTTCGCTGGTAGATTCGCTTCTCGATACTCTAGCGTCGCTGGCAAACCTTTTCGCCGTACATCATGCTCTGAGGCCGGCCGACCAGGGACACCGCTTCGGCCACGGCAAGGCTGAGCCCCTGGCAGGGCTTGCGCAGTCGGCATTCATCGTGGGCTCGTCCATCTTCCTACTTTTCGAAGTAGGCAGCCACTTCTTCAATCCCAGGCCCATTGAACACGGCATGATAGGTATCGGCATGATGGTGTTCTCTATCATTGCCACCTCTATCCTGATTTCATTTCAGCGCTATGTGATCCGGGTTACCGGCTCTGTCGCTATTTCTGCCGATAGGCTTCATTACACCGGCGATATTCTGCTCAACGCCAGTGTTATCTTGGCAATTCTTCTGTCGATGAATCTTGGCTGGAACTACGCTGATCCTATCGTAGGCGGTGCCATTGCGCTCTATATTCTTTACAGCGCGTTGAGGATTGGGCGCCGTGCGTTGCATATTCTCATGGACCATGAGTTGCCAGATGAGGATCGCGTACGCATCGCAGAAATCGCCCTGGCCCATCCTCAAGTTCGCGATATGCACGATCTCCGCACCCGTTCCTCAGGGTTACATAGTTTCATCCAATTACATCTGGAAATGGACGGGGGGATCACCTTACATCGCGCCCATGAAATTGCGGAACAGGTAATGAGAGATATCCGCGCGTATTTTCCCAATGCCGAAGTTCTTATCCATGAGGATCCGGAGGGTATCGAGGAAGAGCGGGCGATATTTGGCGAGTAGCTTTTCCGCATCATGATCGCTTTCACCAAAGACGAGAACCAGGCCGCTTAACGTAACCCATAGCCGTTTCCGGCAGATGCTGTTCAGCGGGGTGACGTGGCACATGCTTACCGATACCTCAGTGTCGGTTCTCATAGCTCACCAGGAATGGGCCCCTTTTTCTAGCGGATAGGGAGGCGGCCTTCAGGCCGCTTTCTTAATATTGAGCCGTCCCCACACGTCCACCATGGCGCCCACCAACCGGTCCACCATGGCATCGGTATGAAGGGGCGAGGGAGTAAAGCGCAGGCGCTCGGTGCCGCGTGGTACGGTGGGAAAATTGATGGGCTGGACGTAGACACGATGACGGGTCAGCAATTCGTCGCTAGCCTGTTTGCACAGCTTGGCATCTCCCACCATCACCGGAACGATGTGGCTGTCGCCGGGGATGACAGGGATTCCTGCTTCACCGAACAGGCATTTCAGCCGTGCCGCCCGATCGAATAGCCCTTCGCGCTCTGTGGTGGAGTGTTTCAGGTGGTGGATGGCGGCGAAGGCGCCGGCGGCGATGGCCGGGGGCAAGGAAGTGGTGAAAATGAACCCGGTGGCGAAGCTACGGACGAAATCCACCAAGTTTTCCGAGGCCGTGATATAGCCGCCGATAGTGCCGAACGCTTTGGCTAGTGTCCCCTGAATAATGTCTACCTGTTCCATGACGCCTTCGCGTTCGGCTACGCCGCCGCCTCGGTCCCCGTACATGCCCACGGCGTGAACCTCGTCAAGGAAGGTAAGGGCATTGTAGCGTTTGGCCAGTTCCACCACTTCCCTGATGGGACCAAAATCGCCGTCCATGGAATAGACGGACTCGAATACGATGATCTTGGGGCGATCGGCGTCTTCCTGTTTCAGCAGTTCCTCCAGATGAGCCAGATCATTGTGGCGGAAAATCTTTTTTTCCGCCTTTGAAAAGCGGATGCCCTGGATCATAGAGGCATGGTTCATTTCGTCAGAGAGCAGCACGCAATCGGGCAACCGTGAGCCAAGCGTACTTAAAGTTGCCTCATTGGCCATGAAGCCGGAGTTGAATAGCAATGCAGCTTTTTTGCGATGGAGGTAACAAAGCTCGCGCTCCAGAAGCACGTGATAATGATTAGTGCCGGAAATATTGCGAGTGCCTCCCGCGCCGGCGCCGACGCGGGCAATAGCGTCTCTCATGGCGTTGATGACCTTGGGGTTCTGGCCCATGCCGAGATAGTCGTTGCTGCACCAGACGGTGACTTCCTCCACCTTGTCGCCGCGATAGTTATTGGCCAGGGGAAACTGCCCGGCCTTGCGTTCAAGGTCGGCGAAGACGCGATAGCGGTCCTCTGATTTAAGGCCATCCAGCGTATCGGCAAAGAACTGTTCGTAATCCATAGGGCTCTGTTCTATCTCGTGTCTATCTCGGGGCTCAGGGATACAAAGACCTATCATAACGCTGGGGAAAAAGCTCTTGAAAGTCCAGAATGATGTGGGCGGACAGGGCTATACTAGCCCCGTCAAACGCATGGTATATATAAAAGTTCCAGGAAAGGGTCCACAGATGCCTCCACGCTTTTAGCTGGGTGGTTACAGGCTGTTCCAGACAAGGATACATGTCTTATATCCCGTGTTATCCACAAAGCTTTCCACAGGGTGCACACAGGTTTTCCACAGGATTATCCCCAACTGAAAAGGCTGCGATTAGTCTCTACCGTAGATGTCCTCGAGCCGTTCGATGTCATCCTCGCCGAGATAGTCTCCCGACTGCACCTCGATCAGGAGGAGCGGATCGTCTCCCTTGTTTTCCAGGCGGTGCACCGTGCCCTGGGGGATGAAGGTGGATTCATTTTCGTGGAGTTCAAAGCTTTCCTCGCCGCGGGTGATATGGGCGGTGCCGTCGACCACGACCCAGTGTTCAGCCCGGTGCTGG
>MPLX02360962.1_pt1 | contig 11173 bp, 20 predicted proteins | sample 1617341 | NCBI WGS metagenome assembly MPLX02 (sample SAMN05944804, study PRJNA350692) | marine metagenome | biome: marine; feature: ODZ; material: water; isolation source: 120 m water sample filtered on 0.2 um supor filter | place: Pacific Ocean | collected 2012-04-08 | depth 120m m | reverse complement strand
CCCTCGTCGTTGCTGTGGGGTCGAGCTACGAGTAAGTCACGGTCAAGCCGATTTCGGGGAGTACCATTACGGTCGCATCCCATTGGTGGGTCGACGCAGCGAGCCGTAATCGCACCCCCTACAACCCGCCTTTGGGGCGTGTTAGCCCGCCTTTGGCGGTTTCTCTATATCCATTTGTCCAATTGTGCATGACACGCCCTTAAGGGTGGTATTGTCGATGATTTAGCTGTACGAGTTAGTTTGATTTTAGGATGTTAGGATGTTGTTTTGGGAGATGTAAGGATGCAGGTGATTCCTTATTGCTTTTTGGCTGCTGATTTAGTGGAGGATTTAGCTGCCTTTGCATTGCTCGAGGAGCTTTTGCTGGTATTTGCCTTAGCAGGGAGAGATTTTCGGACCTTTTTCCAGTGTGGCTGAGGGAGTTTCCCTTTTGCCATCAGGAAGCCTTTTGAGGCGTATAGTTGCTCCGGGGGGAGAGGGCAGGGTTCGGCCCTGCCCCCTCCTCTCGCATGAGTTTTGTTGCTTTGGGGGCTTCGTCTTCGCAAGGGAACTTCAGCTTTCGCATGTCTTCCCAGTCTTCCTCTTCCAGGCTGATGAGGGAGCTGCCGTTGACGTACGATCTTGTCGTCAGCGGCTCTTGGCTGACATACATTGTGGGGGAGGTGATTGTTGACTCCCCCCCTGTATAAGCCGTTTTGCCTCGTGGGGGAACCACATGTCCTCCCGCGATCCGGCTAAATGTTGAAATCCCCTTGTATAGTCAGTGAAGGTGTTGAGGGAGTCCCAGCCCTGCCTCTTGAGGTACTTCTTGATGACTATCGCTCTTGCTTTCGGCGCGCCCGAGGACGAGGAGGAGGTGCTGCTTGTGGTCGTTTCCTTCAGCTCCTCTATCCTCTTTCGTATGACGAGCGCGTTTACCCGCCTACGGCTGTCATACGACACGGGAAGTTTCGCTTCCCCTGCTGTAGACGCCGTTCCGTCCTTCGGAACGAATGCGTCGTCGCTCCCAGTGCGACGGTGATCCGTGCGAGCATGGCGCTACTGAATGGGGCTTTGAGCTCCGGCAGCTGCTGGCAATGTAGGAGGCAGCAGGTGCTTCCCCTACTTTATCCCCTCCTGTCGCTATGTGGCAGGAGGGGCGTCGTAGCACCCGGTACGCATGCGCATCCCAGCTTGATTGTCCTCGCGGGGATGATCCGCTTGTCTTTCGACAGGGTGATTGTGTATTTTTTACCGTCTTCCGTGCTCTCGCAGCCGCCTGACATGGTGTCGCACCGCATGGGGAAATTAGACATTCCCCTGCTGTCGAGACCGGGCGTTAGACGAGTTCGTGCTCGCGAATGCCGCGCATCGTATCCTCGCGCACGCCTAACGTCGCCCATAGCGTTGCCACTGCCCGCTCGTGCGGGTCCAGAGCCTTCCATTCCTTGTTCAGCATCAGGACTGGCGCCTTGAACGGCATGGACTTGTCCATGGCGCGCTTGGCGTCTTCTTTCATGTGCTCATTTGTGCAACCCTCCACTTTGGTGGAGGGTTGTCAATTTCCATGAGCGCCGTTCCCTGATTCTTGGTCCGCAGGAGCCCTTGTATTACTAGCTCCTTGGTGAGCGATTTGTTATACCCCCTCCATACCTTGTTGGATATGTGTATTAGCTGGAGGGGGTATTTACGAGACTACCGCAAGTCCGTCTTTGTATCCTTGCGTCGCGTACCAGAGGTAGTACTCGCGTAGCGTGTCAGCCCCTAAACCTCTCCTATCGTCAGGGTGACGAAGTCATCCCGACGACAGGAGAGTTTTTCAATGTGGATCTCATCGATCCGGTCCTCTCCCGGGCACAGCTGACGCTCAAACAGCCATCGCGCCAAGCCGCGCAACTGGCGCTGTTTGTTGTCCACCGTGCCGGGCGCCGCCATGGACGGCGCCAGCTTGAACTGTGGGGCCCGGGGGCCCTTCGGTGCCGGCATGGTTCGTTAGATTAAATCGGTGCTACCAACATTTTTTAATCCGCGTTACACGATCAATGTGACAGCACGCACACGTCTCTCTTTTCACATGCACGTTTCAAATCATACACGCGTACCCACGTTCTCACTCTCGCATGAACACTGGGTATTGTCGTGCTCTAGGGTTGCCCCCTTCAATCAGCAATTTTGCGATAACAGACGCTCCTGCCGTGTGGCTGGCTCGTCATATCCTAGTTGTGTAGTCAGCGGTATCTGGCGGCTCCCGGCGCCGGGGGAGAGGTTCTCCCCCGCCACCGTGTGCCAGCCAGAGGTCATCACTTCTGTCGATAGATGTCTGGATGATATCCCGACTACGCCACGCTCGATCCGGGAGAGCTTTAGCAGTCTCCCCTCTCGCGTGTCGCCTTCTCATAAGAAACTCGGTTCTCTGATCGGCTTTAAACGAAACGGATGATGTTTGCTAATCGTAACCCAAAGATTTTCAAACTTGGCCGCATGCGCGCAACTTCGGCCAAGTACCCTATTATGTCAGTGTGACTGGTGTAAAACTCTTCATAACGAAACTTTTGTGAAAGGAAATTTTCTAAACGCAATGATTTCCCCTCCGGAAAGAGGCTGGTGTCCTTGATGGACTCGTTATCGTCTCCGTTTTACCGGCCGACGCCTCATTTTCACCATCGGTCGGGCTACTTCTTGCCCTTCCCATCCGGCTTCTTAGCGCCCTTGCCCTCCTTCTTTCCGGATTTTTTACCGTCTTTCTTGCCCTTGCCATCTTTTTTACCCTTGTTGGGTTTCTCCTGCCAGCTATCGTTCCACTGGGGCTCGCGCCAGGAGGAGGACGAGGCGGCGTTCCAGTCCGACTTGCCCCAATCGGACTTGCCCCAATCGGACTTCTTCCAGTCCTTCTTCTTCCAGTCCTTCTTGTTCCAGTCCGACTTGTTCCAGTCGGTGGTGCTCTTGTCCGGGTCGGCTTCGCTCGCAGGCGAGGGAGAACCGACACCGTGTTTCACCACTTTGAGGACCCACTCCCCCAGGCGGATTCTGATCGACTCGATGCCCTCGGACTTCTCTTCCTCGAGCTTCGCCTTCTCCGTGTCATAGGCCTTCTTCATCTGCTCCGAGATGTATTTGCTATCGATGTACTCGTCGAGGGGCATAGCAGTCCCCTTCTTGTTCAGCCTAATCCATCTACAACGCCCATTTCCAACTCTGGGGAAGCTTATGGCTTCCCTTGTTGTATAGTGGTCGTTACTCGGATTCCGTCTTCGCCACCGCGATGCGTTTCATCACGTTGCCGTCGAGGCCGAGGCTGATCAGCGCCTCTTTTTCCTCCGACGTTTCAGCTTCACGCTCCGTGTTGTACTTGTTCCAGTCGAACGGTACTGTAGACATCTCCTATCAGTATTGGTGGTGACGGATTAATCGTCCCGCCCTTGCGGAGATGTCTCTCACCTTCGGACTCCCGTCTTCTTCCCGCGCAGATTCCCATGTCGTATTGGCGGGCTTCTCCCACTGCGTGACGGTCCAGCCGAACGAGCTTGCCGGGCTGGGGTCGTTCATGGTAGGTGTGGGTTCTCCCTCCACAGCCTTCTTGTTTCCTCCGTCGGACTCGCCTTCGCCCATGCGCATCTTGTGGATGGCTTTGTAGACGATGGAGACGTCTCGCAGAACCCCGAGCAGCGTTCCGGCGTCGTCTTGCGTACGGTTGATGAGACTGAACATGACGGACGGGAAGTAGGCGTACTTCACCATGTTCAGTCGTCTGGCGCAGATTTACGAGCATGGGGAAGCTTGGCTTCCCCTGCTGTAGAGGCCACCAACAACGACATGCCCGTGATGACGCTCGAGTTCGTCAGTAGTTGCTGCACGACCGTAACTCCCTGGTCGGCCGGGTTCGTGGGAATCATTAGCGTTCTCTCCTGTATCCGGGCGGGGTGGTGATAGTTTCCTCCCGCCGACAGGAGAGATTTCTATCTGCCGTTGCAGGAAAGTCGCGACCTTCTCGTTCACCGCCGCAACGTAGAGGATGCCCTTGGAGAGCATCACGCACGCGTCGGTTTCTTTCGGGCAGAAGTCCTTGTGAAGCTTCGTTTTCGGATCCTTATTGAACGCCGCTTCATGCGGCGAGAAAAAGGTCTTGTCTTTGATTTTGTCCGCGCATTCGCGAACGTCGTTCAGGACCCAATCGCGGTACATCCCGCTCTGTCCCGGAGGATCGCGGGTAACGCGGTTTTTCAGCGTGGCGATCAGCTTTGCTGCCTCGTCGCCTCGGCGTGCGCCGAGGCTTTTCCCCAGGCTCGTGCGCGCTTCTTTTTCCAGCGACCCGAGCAGGCTGATAGAAGTCGTGTTGCTCAGCATCGTGACGCCGTTGCAGAGCATGAACAACGTCGTGTCTCGCACGCATTCCTGGCTCGCCAGGTTGTCGAGCGATTCGCCATCGGCGAGCTGCGCGCACACGGAGCACTTTTCCCAGACTCGGAGACGTAGCTGCAGATTCTTGTTCGTGCCCTGGGGAGCGTACAGGAGCCTTCTGGCCCGTACCGCTTCGCCCTTCGCACTGCTTCCACCGAAGTTGAAAAGCCGCCAAACTCTCCTGTCGCCGGGATGATCGGAAGTCCCATGCCTGCGACAGGAGGGTTATTGTCGCGCTATGTTTAATCGTGGTGCCGTCTTCCAACGTCTCTTCCACAATTCTGCCCGGACTGACCCCCCAGACCTGCGTCTTGTCCTCCGGCTCCTCGCTCACGAGGGTGGAGACGCCGATGATACTGGCTGCACTGTCGCTGTGCTCAGCTTCGGGGTCATGCTTCTCCTCCGGCTTTCCCTTTTCAATCAGCTTGTCGATCATGACTTCCAGTTTGTTCTTCAGGGCGTGACAGCCTCTACAGAGCTGGGAAGCTTCGCTTCCCTTCCTGTATGATGGCCGTCGCTCATGGCGGGGTCGTCGGAGAACTCGAGGAGGCTGGCGTGTGCGCCGAGAAAGTCGATCCGCCGGCGTTTCGCCGACTCCTTCTCCTCCTTCTTGTCGGTGTCGTCCTTCCACTTTTTCATCTCGTCCACGATTTTCGCAGCGCTCGCCTTCTCCACGTCCACCCACGGTGCCACCACTTCGGGGTCGGTGCGCAGTTTCTAGGTGGAGAAGGCAGTCGTACAATGCAGGGAAGCTTGGCTTCCCCTACTGTAACGAGCCATCGTGCTTCCTCTGGTTCCAGTTATCGCCCGGCACCAAGTGCTCGCTGATCGTCTTGACCAGTTGTTCCTTGAACGTGCCGGCTTCCAGGGCCCACAGGGACGCCAGTAGTAGGACATCCGTGGCCAACTCTAAAACTCTCCCAGACCCTCGGGATGATCGTTCGTCATCCCGATCGGGCAGGAGAGTTTTCTGTACCATCGCCCTCTTCGCGAGGGGGTCCTGTTCGCAGAACTCTTCTTCTTTGTCGCTTGCCGTTTCGTTTTCCTTCATCATCATGCACAGCTTCTTCGCGGAAGAACCCTTGCCGGAGTTGTCCGCTGTGATCTGGTCGACCAGGAGCTTGCGCGTCGCCACCAGGTCAACGATTGCCGCATCGGACGCCGCGCCCGGGTACTTCCCGAGGAACGCGCGCACGATCTCCGTCCCCGAGGCCAGTTTGCTGCTGTCCTCGGCGTCTTCGCCGACGGCGTCTACGACGATCACCTCGTTCACCTCGCTCACGAGGTGAACGCGAAACTGCGTGTCCAGGAAATTTTGCGTCTCCATCTTTGGACTGTGATGATTATTCTCGTTCCAGATACTATCAAAAATCTTATTTTGAATCCATTCACTGATTATGCCTAAGTCGTCGTGACTTGACATTTGCTACTACCGGCCTAGCGTCCGATAGTAAAACCGCTGTTTTCGAAGGGAAAAAACACTTTCAGATGAAGACCATTTTCCCTTTTTCTGAGGCGCGTTGAAATCCCCCTTATTTGACCGATCGGATTTGTTCACGTAATCGGCTCTCAATGACGACGAAATCTCAATCTCAATGAAAACGAAATCTCGCCTTGATTTTCTTCTCATACGATCCATTTGTTTACGACGTACTTTGCTCTCGTACTCATGCAAACACAGGCAAACGTGATCTCCGGAACCGTGCGTCGATCATTACGACCTACTCTCGTTTCCGTCGATATGTCGGACGTGGCGCGTTGATAGTTGTGCCGGGCCTATTTTCGCACCTGACACCTCTCACGCGTTCATTGTACACAGACACGATCTTTCTTGTCTTAGGCTCGATTTCCATAAAGATGGGTTCACCGACCATTACTGTTTAGTTCCAGGACTTCCGAATTCCTTCGGAGAGTTCGGGATGTCCAGCGTCCGCCGTGATATCCGAAGAAGGTTTTCACCAACTCACATGGACCACCTCAGCTTCAGCTGTCCAGGCATCCGCGGCAGCGGCTAGGCCGCACATCGACACGGGTACACTCGCATTACTCTCGATGCGGAGCTTGGCTCGACGCAGAGTTCGTGCAGAGTGCAAGCCTCCTCCCTCTCTTTCGGCCTTCTTCTTTCCTCGTGATCGCTGTCTGATTTGCGTCTCCTCCCTCAGGAGGCGCTGGCAACGGCTACCGCCGGACGCTCCGTTGTGACGGAAGCGTCTCATACTGCCGAGTGTCAAGGTGACGACCCGGTCGGCGCTAGCTCGGGCTTCGCGGTCGGGAGCCATCAGATCCCGACCCAAACCACTTCGCGGCTGGCATTATCACTGCCAGCCCAAGCTTCTAACCGGTCTGATCTCGCCTAACGCACCTGTGCTTGCGTCGGCGTTGGAAACGGGCGTGGCCCGTCCCTTCTATTCCTACAACAGGTTTTGGGCCTGTCATATTTTTAAATTTTTACCTCGCAGACTAGGCCAAAGCGCTAGCCTGTAGGATGGGGGACCGTAGTGCCACGTGGGGTGTTCCTACCGTCCCGAGATCAGATGACGTCCAATCGAGGTTGGACGTGTTCCGGTCAGCGAGGTCGACTCGGGACCTCACTCTCATAACATCCTTGCTTGGCCGCGATGGCGCAAGCCCGGTGTTCACTATGAATGTGGCGAACAACCGCGGTTGTTCGCCACGTGGCGAACAACCGCGGTTGTTCGCCACATGGCACCTGAGCCCCCCCGACCGTAGCGGTGCGGGGTTGCTCCGTCAGTTGTCAGGCTACGCATAGCGCGGTAGACTGACGACGGACTGCCGTCGAGACGTAAGACGTCCGTCACAACAAATCCATGAACCCTAATAATCATAACACCCTGGTGGGCAGGTTGCAAGCATATTAGCCCCCCACGGCAATATGATTATGATGGGAGGCTATGCAGTGACGTAATATACTTTATACCTTCATATCCCCCACCCTATTGGTGAGGGGTACCTATTTACTTATTAGGGTTCACGGTTCTCCGAACCGTCTCACACTCGTGAACACCTTAGGCGTTGCGTTATCCGTATTCTCCCCCTCGTCGTTGCTGTGGGGTCGAGCTACGAGTAAGTCACGGTCAAGCCGATTTCGGGGAGTACCATTACGGTCGCATCCCATTGGTGGGTCGACGCAGCGAGCCGTAATCGCACCCCCCTACAACCCGCCTTTGGGGCGTGTTAGCCCGCCTTTGGCGGTTTCTCTATACGGTGACACATAGACTTACCCGAACCCTGTCTCTTTATTCGCACCATTTAAGGCGTCAGGAGGTGTACGGCCTGCAAGCACCTCAGCAAAGGTAGGTTCGCGTAAGCGAGACTCCACCCGCGCGGTCGACCGAAGGTCGGTGAGCCCGCTATCGTCCCAGCGCTCGGACTGCTCAGGTCCGCGCGCTCGCCAGCGAAGGTTCCCCAACGCGGCAACCCGTCCGACATGGGTGTCCGCGTTGGCACGCAACTTCACCCCCGATCATCCTTCCAGCCCAGAACTCCCCCCGCAGAGTCCGCTGCTAGTTCTCAAGTTTCGGCGATGTTAGTGGAGTGCGCGCACCCACCCCCAGTGGTCGGGACCCGGGGAGGCCCCGCTGGGGTTTGAATCATCATTTATCGTGTCATGATAGCGTCAGTTTTATCGGAGTGCCCCATCACAAGATCGACATGAGCGTCCGCACAGGGTGGCCACCTCGTGCCAAGGTCACTCCTCTCCCTCGCCATACTCCTTCTCAGGAACACAGCGTTTCCCTTGGAATTTTCTACAGCAGGACTAAGCCTGATCCCGTTGCCGTTTGAACCTTCATCTTCTTCCCCCCAAAGATCCTGTCGAAGTCAGACTTGATCGGTCTCCTCTTCGTCGCCTGAAAGGCCGCGTCCCAGGAATTTGCCTCGAGCATTTCCGGCTGGACGCTCCTCCACTCAGGATCAAACATCCGCACGAGACTCGCCATCAACTCGGTGCGCGACGCGCAATCACCTGGGTTGAGCTCCGTTCGCACGTAATCGTAGTACGCCGACGTCCCGAGTTCTTTCAGGACGCCGGCGGTCTCGGCGCAGATCTTGGAGGTTTTCGTTTTCTTGCTGGAGCACTTGACCAACAGAAAGAGCGCACAACTGTTGTCAATTGCCGCCCAGACGTGCTTGTCACGGATCTTGTCGGCGAAGACTCGGAACGCCACTAGCATGGCTAGGGCTTCAAGTACGTCTATCTCCTCGTTGCTCCAATCGGGCACTTCAAGCGTGAACGCGAAGGCAGCTCCGTGTTCGTCCAACAGGAGTGCGCCGATGCGCGGGTTGTTCCCCCCGCTAGCATCCGTGTAGAGCCAGACTTGAGCAGCGTTTGTACGCTTCTTTGTGAGTTCCACCGGGTCGGAGTTCTCCGTGAGCACTGTGAGCATGCGCAGCACTACGCAGAGTTTTCGCCGCGCTCCGCGGTCTCTCTTCATCCGATGAAACGTCTTTTCCACTGTCCAGGGGTAGATCGCCCGCATGACGACTGACCCCGCCCTGGATCGCTGCGAGCAGGCGATGTACGCCGCGTTGCCTAGCACCTTCTGCAGCGTTTTCATTCGGATTTGTTTCCGCCTGATCTCGCCGATCAGCTCCTCGATCTTCCTTGCTGACGCGACTCTTTTCGACCGCGGGACTACCACGGTGAAGCCCTCCCCGTCTTCCCTGAGGATGTACAGCAGTCCCAAGATTTTGATGAGGCCGCCTTCGTCGAGGACGGCACTCTTCGCGGACAGCTCGAAACCCAGGAAGCTCGCCAACGTTCGGTAAAACTCGATGGCGAGCGGAGGACATCTGTAGCGTGGGGAAGTTTCGCTTCCCCTGCTCATGACGATTTTCTTAGGTCGCGCAGCTCAGGGTGGCACACGATAATGCCATCGTCTATATAGACGAGCACTGTGAGCCCGGCGAGCTCGAGGCAGAGGTGCATCACCAGGTTGGCGATGCGCACCATGCGTGGGCACTCCTGCACACCTGTGTGGCAGGAGGGCTCGTGCCGAGTGTACCGAGATCGCGTTACCCATGAAGGGCGCTCCCCGGTACCCAGGGAGCGCCCGCATGTTGAGGACCCAGGACTCGAAGAATTCGTTCTTCTCCTCGTCGGTATTCCAGACTCGCACGACGGACTGAATCTTGCCGTCTACCGCGAACTGGAAATACCATTTTTTGAAGTCCTCGAGTGCGAGCAGGGGGACGATTCCGGATCCCCTGACGATTCCTTTCAGGTTTCTTTCGCGAATCGCCTCGGCGATGGAGGGTGCGGAGGAGTGGGGGATGGATCCATGCTCGCCGCAGCGGAAACCTTTGATGGTTTGCTCCATGGCTTTATGCATCTCTTTCGGTGATTGGTTGACCGGGAACCGCTCCTCGATTCCTTCTTTCCCCACATCCGCCAGATCGGTACCTGCCTGCCGGTGGGAAACAGACATGTATCGTTTCCCCCCAGTAGGAGGTGTCGTCAAGAACGCCGCAATCGCTTCCATTACGCGGTTCGTGCCCGCTAGGCGGATTTTTTCCGTTTCCACCCGGTACGAATTGCGGAGGCGTTCGTCGACTCCAACCCTCCTCCCGCCTGGGAGGAGGGTTTCCTATGCACGTGCGGATTTTCTCCCCTTGTACTACCGGGAAAGCGAGAGCTGGCTTGTATCGGACTTCGCTTTCGTCAAGTCGCGAGTACCTGCCCAGCTTCGCGTCCTCGATGAGGTCTGCCCATACTGTCTCTAGGAGGCTCTCGTCGAAGTCCCGTTTCCCCTGTCGGAGGGGATGACGAGGGGTGACTTCGCCATCCCGCCGACAGGAGAGTTTTCAACCCGGTTTTCTCATCTTCTTGAGTTCCCTTGCTGTCGTCTCGAAAGAAGAGACCGGGAGGTCCGCCCGCTCACCTTTCCACGCTTTCTCGCGCGACGGGAAGGAGTTGGACACAGTCGGGTTTCTAAAGCAGGGGAAGCCGTACTGGACGTCCGTGCCCAGCTGGTCATCGCCCTGTTGCGTGCGTTCCACCGCCCGTTTGATCCCGGCGATGTTGCGCGTTTCTTTAGTGCACAACACCTCTCGGACGTGCTTGGGACACTTCTTTAGCTCCTCCACGTTGAGTGGCTCTGTTTCTTCCTTCCATCGCTTTAGCGTTTGGATTCCTTGTTTGATTTTCCTCCTCGCCTTCGGTAGCGACTCTTTCTGGAGCCGCGTTGCCGCATTCTGTTTTTGTCTTTGTGCATCTTGCTGCACCCAGACCGTCTTGGCGACACGCCATGCGACATGATCTAATATCGCGCACTCATATTTGGCTGCCCCCTGTCGTCGGAACGACTTGGGTCGTCCCGACGACAGAGGGGTTTTTGCTTCGTGAGGTGATCTCGGTTTTCGGTGGTGTCTTCCACCTGCTCAGCGTTCCAGGCCGCTTGCAGGCTTTCTATTTCTGCATTCCATTCGTCCGTATCGAATTGCTCCATTTTGGAAGTTATGTGGTTTTACCACATTATTATGGATTTACCACTTTGTTTGGCTTGGGATAGGCTATGGGTTTTTTAAATTTTACCTCGCAGACTAGGCCAAAGCGCTAGCCTGTAGGATGGGGGACCGTAGTGCCACGTGGGGTGTTCCTACCGTCCCGAGATCAGATGACGTCCAATCGAGGTTGGACGTGTTCCGGTCAGCGAGGCCGACTCGGGGCCTCACTCTCATAACATCCTTGCTTGGCCGCGATGGCGCAAGCCCGGTGTTCACTATGAATGTGGCGAACAACCGCGGTTGTTCGCCACGTGGCGAACAACCGCGGTTG
>MPLX02073168.1_pt1 | contig 11180 bp, 8 predicted proteins | sample 1617341 | NCBI WGS metagenome assembly MPLX02 (sample SAMN05944804, study PRJNA350692) | marine metagenome | biome: marine; feature: ODZ; material: water; isolation source: 120 m water sample filtered on 0.2 um supor filter | place: Pacific Ocean | collected 2012-04-08 | depth 120m m | reverse complement strand
TATTGAATGTAGGCCCCATTGGACTCAAATAATGTGATGGATATGACAGTGCCCCCTGATAAGGAAATGAGTTTTCTTGAGAGTGTGAATCTCACGTTCGACATGGCTTTGACGACTCTGGACATTCCGGAAGGAATGGGTCAGTACATTAAGAATGTGAACAATGTTTATCAGGTGCGGTTTCCGGTCAAGATCAATGGTGGCATTGAAACGTTCATCGGCTGGCGCGCGGTGCATAGCGACCACAAGCTTCCAGCTAAAGGCGGTATTCGTTTTTCGCAGATGGTCAATCAAGATGAAGTGGAAGCTCTGGCGGCTCTCATGTCGTACAAGTGCGCATTGGTCGATGTTCCTTTCGGCGGGTCCAAGGGTGGACTGCTCATCGATCCAAAACAGTATGATCGTGACGCGATGGAAAAAATCACTCGACGCTTTGCTTTTGAGTTGATCCAAAAAGATTATATCGGATCAGGCATCAACGTTCCGGCTCCTGACATGGGCACGGGACAAAGAGAGATGTCCTGGATAGCAAGTACCTACATGGCCCACCGCCCGAATGATATCAACCACCTCGCCTGTGTTACGGGAAAGCCTGTTTCTGCAGGGGGAATCCAGGGGCGTGTGGAAGCGACCGGACGTGGCGTCGTGTTTGGAATCCGCGAGTTCTTTCGCTACCCGGAGGATGTCAAACTGGCGAAGATGGAGGGGAACTCGATAGAAGGGAAAGAGGTCATCATCCAGGGACTTGGCAATGTGGGGTATTACACCGCGAAAATTCTAGACGAAGAGGATGGAGCCAAGATCACCGGTATTCTGGAATGGGATGGTGCCGTCTACGATAAGAACGGATTAAATGTTGAAGAGGTTTTTCAGTACAAAATTGAAAACGGGGGCGGCATCAAAGGATATCCAAAGGGGAAATTTACTGAGAACAGTGCGCAGTTGTTGGAGGAAGAATGCGATATCCTCATCCCTGCCGCTATAGAAGGAGTCATCAATCAGAGCAATGCAGGCCGTATCAGGGCCAAGCTCATCGCCGAAGCCGCGAACGGACCGGTTACCTTCAAAGCGGAAACGATTCTCAATGAAATGGGCGTGGTCATCATTCCCGATGTTTACCTCAACGCGGGTGGTGTCACCGTCTCTTATTTTGAGTGGATCAAAAACCTGTCGCATATTCGATTCGGGCGTATGCACAGACGATACGAGGAGAATCAGAATAACCTGCTGATAAAAGCCATTGAGCAATCGGGCACAAAAGTGCCACAAGAATTGATAGCACAAATCGGACAGGGACCTGCTGAAATCGACCTGGTGCGATCTGGACTCGACGATACCATGCGGATCGCTTTTCAAGGAATTCGTGAGCGGTTTTGGTCGAATGAAAAGGTGGGCAGTTACCGAATTGCGGCGATGGCAATTTCCATAGAAAAAATTTACAACAGCTATCGCCTCATGGGCATTTACCCATAAGCTATTTTTAGTTTGTAGTTGCCTGATTTATCAGGCGGTTTTAAAAGAGCTCGATGCCCGTCCAGCCTACCTTTAAAAATCAAAGGAGTGGAGGGCAGGAAATCAAGCAACTACAAAAACATACGCAAAACTCTCCAAGCTTTTTTCAAAGGGATCGCTGACGTTGATCGGGATTAATGGTATATTAGCTCCCGATTTTCCTGTCCGAAAACTTTTAAATAGGTACCGCATGTCTGACCCTCAATCTGGTTCTTCATCCCAATACGAACAAAGTGGTGTGTCCAGCCGGGGAGCCGAAGACGCGCTTTCAGGATTGCTGGAACATGTCCTTCCTACGAGAAAATTTGCTGAGCGTTTTCCGCTGGCTGCTGATATCGGTTACTTTGCCAACGTCATTGATGTCGGTAACGGATTAGGTATCGCTTTCGGTACCGACGGTGTGGGGACGAAGATCATCGTGGCGGAACTTATGGATCGCTACGATACGATCGGTATCGACTGCGTGGCCATGAACGTCAACGACCTGATCTGTGTTGGTGCGAGACCCGTGAGTATGGTCGACTACATCGGTTGCTCATTCACCGACGCGCGAATCTTTTCGGAAATCGGAAAAGGTCTCGCCGAAGGGGCCAGGCAAGGGGAGATCAGCATCTCCGGTGGTGAGATTTCGCAGATAAAAGAAATCATCAAAGGTGTAGACCTCATCGGCGCGTGCATCGGCTCCGTTCCGCTGGAAAAAGTTAATACGGGAAAAGATATCCAGCCCGGCAACATGATCATCGGTCTCGCTTCAAGTGGGGTACACTCCAACGGACTCACTCTGGCGCGGAAAGTTTTGCTCGGCGAGACACGGGAGGAGCAGGAAAAGAACGTCAATAAATTTGAAGAGTGCCTGGGCCGAACCCTGGGCGAGGAATTGCTCGAGCCCACACGCATCTACGTGAAACCCATCATGGAAATGCTCGATGCTGGTATCGATCTGAAGGCCATGGTGCACCTTACCAGCGGCGGTTACAGTAATCTTAATCGAGTGGAAAATGACAACATCCGTTTCGTGATTGATCCGTCACCGCCCGTTCCCGAAGTATTCAAACTCATTCAAGAACGCGGCAAAATTTCCGATGCTGAAATGTACGAAGTGTTTAATATGGGAACCGGATTCGTAGTGATCGTCGAAAGCATGAAAGAAATTGCCGAAGTAACAGCCATCTGCAAAAAATACGACATCGCCAGCAACGTGATCGGAGCCGTCGAACCCTGCCAAGGCAAAGAAGTCACCATCCCCGAACATGGTCTCGTAGGTAAAGGACAAAAAATCACATCTGCTTGATCCCAGAGGTCGGGTCCTTTGTTCGAATTTTGTAGAATAGGGATAGTAAACCTTATTGAACCACCCTCACCCCGACCTCCCACGCCAAAGGCTCTGGACAGGCTCTCCCATCAAGGGAGAGGGAGTAAACAAATTCATCTCTGTAGCCTGTAGGGCAAGGCTTCAGCCTTGCGGATTGAATAAAGTGCCCTCAACTAACCCAAAGGTCACAGGCCTGAAGGCCCGTCCAGCCTACCCTAAAGCATTAATGAGCGGAGAGCAGGAGTTGTCCTACAAAACCAAAAGAAATTTCTAATGCGAATGCAGGGCGATGGCTATTGTCTTTTCGATTTGGTTGATCTTGAACAGGGCATCTTCGTAAGCGGGGGCCCCGAAGTAGGATCTTGGATTATTTGAGATGCCTATGGCTTCCTTGGGCATTCCCAGGAATCCGGTGGTCATTTTGCCGTCTTTATCTTCATCGTGCAGGACGGTCACGGCGTAAGTTCCGAAAGCTATTTCTTCAAGCTGGATTTCCATTGTTTCATGCGTGACGTCTCCGTTATAAGTACGGACTGCCTGGCTGGAATCCAGTGGATAACCCGCTTCGGTTGCGAAAACATTCACGATAAATTGCCCGCCACCACTTTTGAATCCACTAGCCATGATGACCAGTTTTCCCGCCATTTTAGAACTCACTGTTCCTTGTTGCCCATATATGTTTGCAGGCAGGGCCAAGGTTAACAAACAGGCAATGACCATCGCTTTGCCTACCCATAAAAAAATTCGTTTTTGCACAATATTATCCCTCTAAATTATTTCCTCAATAGACCGTTAAATCATTTTGCCATGCTTGCCCTTCGAATGTAAGCCTTGGAGTTAATACTCTGGGATTTAAGCTCGAAGATTTAATCGGGCAACATTCGTTTTGCGAACCCATTGTATTTCGGAAAATGAAATTTCCACGACAACGGGATCTTCTTCTGGCAAGTGAGAATTTAAACAGGATCTGTACTTAATGAGTACGCGATCCATCCCAAGTTTTAATACCCAGTTAGAAGGTTTGAGCGCTTTGCGGAATCGGGCGAAGACTATTAAGAAAATGATTCCGAAACCAAATCCGGTTGGATATAAAACATAAGGTGGAAGTGTTTCACCAAATCCCTTGAATCCTCCCTGATCGGCGGTGATAAAACATGCGGTCGTAATAAATAGAAAAAAGTGGCGAACAGGAAACTTTTTAGCGGAGAGTAACGGTAGACTCTCACTTGGTCAATGAGGTCCGGACTGTCTATGATGGAATGGAGTTTCATATGCGCGATGAGTAAACTGGCGGGATAATTTATTCCTCCAGGACTTCGCAGTCATTTATGTTGAAAATTGAAGTAGCTAGATCGTCACCATTGTTATCTTGATAATTGTATGAATAGGTTACCCCGTATTTTAAATTATCGCGGACACTTTTCTTGACAAATACTCTGGCCACTTATGGGAAAAACTTTGCCAGAAAGACTAGAAGAACTGCGACTGGGCTGATGTAGCGGATGAGGAAACCCCAGATATGTCCCCAGTGGAATATTGTTTCGTGTTTTTCGATTTCTTCTTCAGCAGATTTTGTGCCCCATACCCAGCCGACGAATATTGCTGTCAGCATTCCCCCCAGTGGCAGAAGATAGTTGGAGGCGATGTTATCGATGTGATCAAAAAAGTTCATGCCGAAAAGCTTCGCATCCGATAATACTCCGAATGATAATGCGGAAGGAATTCCAAAAACAAAGATGATGGTAGACGTTATAACCACAGCCTTTTTTCTGCTCCATCCCCGCTGATCAATGAAATAGGCGGACACCACTTCCAGAAGAGATATTCCCGAGGTTATTGCCGCGATGGCAAGCAGGATAAAAAAGACAATAGAAATAAAATTGCCGAATGGTATACCTACAAAAACAGCAGGTAGTACACTGAACACTAGGCTGGGTCCTTCGGCTGGTTCGAGTCCCATTGCAAAAACTGCCGGGAAGATGACCATGCCTACTAACAGCGCGATCATCGTGTCGAAAATGACAACGTATACTGTAGCGGAGGTCAGGTTTTCATCTTCCGGCAGGTAACTGCCATAAGTGAGCATACAGCCCATGCCTAGGCTGAGTGAAAAAAACGCTTGGCCTAACGCAATTAATATTGTTTGCGGACCAATTTTGCTGAAGTCTGGTTTCAGATAAAACTCAACACCTTCCATTGCTCCGGGAAGTGTCAACGAACGGAACATGAGAAGAATGAGAAAAATTACCAGGGTGGGCATTAGTATTTCGCAGGCTCTTTCAATCCCGCTATGCACTCCGCGTAACACAATGCCAACGCAGACGCCCATGAAAAGGGCGTGATAAAAAAGGCTTTCCCATGTATTAGCGATAAAAGAATCGAAAAACTGTCCTGCCTCCTGCGGGGACGCAAAATTACTAATGGCTTGAGTGAACGATTTAAAAACGTAAGCAAGTGTCCAGCCACCCACCACTCCATAAAAGGAAAGGATAAAGAATCCAGCCAGCACGCCCATGTACCCGATTCCGACCCAGTATGAATTGGGTTTCAACGTCTGGAACGCGCCGACAGGGTTGAGGTTTGTTTTTCTGCCGATGGTGAATTCGGCGAGCATGATGGGGAGCCCCACCGCTATGGTGCATAGGATATAAATGAGAACGAAAGCGCCGCCGCCATTTTCGCCAACGATGTAAGGGAATTTCCAGATGTTGCCGAGTCCGACTGCTGAACCCGATGCCGCGAGGATAAACCCGAAACGGCTGTTCCAGAATCCGCGTTGCTTGCTGTCGTTGCCCGTGGTCATTAGAAGGAGAGGTTATAGGGTCAGGATGTCTCTACATCAGGGAAATTGATGTAGAATGGCGAAAGGTTTCACACTAAATCAGCAACACATTAGTATCCATCAACATATTTCCAACGAACTGTTTTACCGCACTGGTATGAAAACACAAATTACCGAAATTCTGAAAACGATTCCCAAACTACCCGGTATTTATATCATGAAGGATAGCCGTGGGGAACCCCTTTACATCGGCAAGGCCAAATCCTTGAACACCAGAGTGCGATCCTACTTTCAGAAATCGCGTAACATGCCAGCCCGGACGCGCATTTTTACAGACAAGGTTCGCGATATAAAATTTCTGACCACCCGGAACGAGGCCGAGGCGCTGATCCTTGAAAGCAACTTCATCAAAAAACACCAGCCTCGTTATAACGTTCTCCTGAAAGATGATAAGCACTATCCCTATCTTCGCCTGACGACGCAGGAGAAGTTTCCACGGCTGGAAGTGGTTCGTCGAGTAAAAAAAGATGGCGCGACCTACTTCGGACCTTACACCATGGTTAAGGAAGTTCGTGAAACGATTCGGTTGATATATAAAATTTTCCCGCTCAGGCAAAGTAGGGATCGTTTGGATGGCACGGCTCTAAGAAGGCCATGCCTGAACTACCAGATGGGACGATGTCTTGCTCCCTGCGCGGGGTACCTGTCGAAGGAAGAATACAATCGGGTGGTTCAAGACGTGACACTTTTTCTCAAAGGCAGGAATCATGAATTGGTTGAAAGTTTGCACAAGAAAATGGAGTTAGCTTCCAGCCAATTACGATATGAAGAAGCTGGGATTTACAGGGACAAAATACAGGCTGTTAAAACGGTTTTGGGGAAACAAAAGATCATATCCACTTCTCTGGAGGATCAGGATATCGTTGGATACTGTCGTGAACGTAACCATGTGATGGTTCAAGTGCTCGTGGTTCGAGGCGGCAAGATGGTGGGTGAAAAAAATTATAAAATGAAGACCCTGGATGATACCGATGATAACGAAACGCTGTCATCATTTCTCAAACAGTATTATGCCGATGAAATCATCTTCCCCAGAGAAATCCTGTTACCGCATCCGATAGACGAGTCCCCGTTAATATCAGGCTGGCTATCGGAAAAAAAGGAAAGCCGGGTTCGTTTGGAAGTCCCTTCACGTGGGAAGAAGAAAGACCTTGTGCGTATGGCAGAGGAAAATGCCAATTTCGCCTTGAGGACGGAGTTGGATAAAGGAGAGCTTGGACTCCGAAGTCTGGAAGAGTTGAAGGAAACGCTGGGGCTGAAATTTTTTCCGGAAGTCATCGAAGGATTCGATATTTCTAATATATCAGGAAAATATGCAGTTGGGTCGGTTGTGGTCTTTAGAAACGCTATGGCCGAAAACTCAAAATACCGACGCTATAAAATTGCCGAAGTGCAGGGCATTGACGATTATGCGATGCTAAGGGAAGTGATCGATAGGAGATACAGTCGTTTGGTGCGGGAAGGAAAAGCATTGCCCAATTTAATCCTGATTGATGGTGGTCGCGGACACCTTTCCAGTGCGGAAAAAATGATACTAGAGTTGGACCTTTCCGGGAAAATGGATATCGCCTGTGTCTCCAAGGGGAAATTGCGCAACAATGTGGAGACTGATGAAGTGTATCTTCCCGGAAAAAAGGATCCGATCCTTTTTCGGGAAAACGCGCCTTCCCGGTATTTACTTCAGCGAATCAGGGACGAGTCACACCGGTTCGCAATATCGTATCATCGGAAATTACGCGACAAGAGCACACTGGCTTCACCGTTAGAGTCGATCCCGGGTATTGGAAAAAAAAGGCGATTGCAACTTCTCAAAAATTTCGGCAGTCTGGACAGTATAAGAGAGGCTTCGCAGGAGCAATTACAAGCCATGCCGGGAATTACAGAGGACTTGGCCCTGAAAATACTGACCGCCCTCGGTAAAGGAGGGGGCGGAGCGCCATAAATGGCTAATCCTTAACAGTACAAATGGCGATATAATAACGATATCAGGGCCGTAGAAGGTAGTCCTGATAATGCAGTATTTTAGCATTTCGGATTCTGAAAAATACGGATCAGTTCGTCCAATGCATCTGACCCTGAGGCGCGAACCAGTTTTTCTACCTGGCTAATAAACTGCTCGCGGGTGCGGAATTTCATTTCAACTTTTATTTCATCACTCTCAAAACTGTCCTGAATGTGGACCCGTGTTCTGTCATCGAGTTTCAATGCATCGAGGGCTTTGGCCAAACGAAGGTTCATATCGCTAAGCATGGGATAACGTCGGGAATGAAGAATTTGACGAACCCGATCGTAGCGAACATTGGGAGGAAGGTCGTTTTGTTTTAGAACCAATTGTAATTCGGGCAGGCCGAGTAATTCATCAGGAGTTATTTCATCTCTGATAGAAATTTCGTCAATCCATTCCAGAAGGTCTCGCCATTTATTGGCCCCTGGACGAAGTACGGAAAAGAAGTTTTCAGTTGCTGAGGCACTTTCAGAGTTCCAGCGAAATAATATTGAAAAGGTTCGCAGGGGAACATTTGTTTCATGGAGCAGGTTTTGCAGACCGGAGGTCAATTGAGCGGTACAGAGATAACCATCCAATAATTTTTTGCTTCGTTCCAGACCAAGCACAGGCATAAACTTTTCCATGATACGGTTTGCTGGAACTTCACTTTCTGATAATTTAGAGAGGATGAGCCCTTTTTCAATAGCACTGTAATGACGATGAACCTGATTTTCTGATAAATTAAGCATCAGCATCGATTCTTCGCTGGATGAAGAATCCAGAATCCGTGCAGGAATTTCATTTAATTCAAGCAGAGAAGATATCATTACACGACGATGACCGCAGGCGATACGAAAGCGGTTTCCAATAGGGACTAGGGTGACCGGGTGGGTTACGCCAACCTCTTCAATTGATTGCTGGAGAGAATTGGCAGGAGCGCTCAGGGAGAAATTGGTCAATCGGTCATCCCTGTCGATATTTTCGATAGGGACAGTTTTAAAGAAGTGAGTTAATTTATTTTTTGTCATAAGGGCTATCGTAATCTTTCATTTAGAGAATCTAATGAAGCGTTTCATAATAATCTGTTTATTGCTCACCGGCATGATTTTAACCGGATGCGAATCTTCGCCTGAGGGAATGGTCCTAGTGTCCGCCGGTAACTTTATCATGGGAACCGATGAGGTTGATACTGACCAGCATGCCCTCAGGTTGGGGCTGGATAAACCATGGTATGCCGATGAGTCCCCGGCATTCAAACTTTATCTCAAAGATTATTATATCGACAAATACGAAGTGACTCGGCTTCAATATTACATATTCTGCCAGGCGACGGACCATAAACCGCCGCGTACATGGGGCGGAGACAGGTTTCCGGAAGGTACCGGGAATCATCCTGTTTCGCATGTCAATTTTTATGATGCCGCCGCCTACGCGAAGTGGGCCGGGAAAAGGCTTCCAACGGAAGCCGAATGGGAAAAAGCCGCCCGCGGACCCGACAATTATATCTATCCGTGGGGTCATGAGTTTGACTTTTCTGCCGCCAACGTCAGTCCATCAGCAAAAAAGAAGCGAGGTCAAGGGCTGAAACCCGTGGGAAGCTTTCCGCAGGGAGTCAGCTTCTATGGAGCTTATGATATGGTCGGCAACGTTTGGGAATGGGTGTGGGACTATTACCTGCCCTACCCGAATAACACAGACGCCTGGAAGGAAAAAGATAAAAAACTGCTTGTTGTTCGCGGGATGTCTTATCTTGGTGTGGGCCATTTCCCTGAAGAAGAATTTAAGAAGGTCATTGCCTTGAAATCCCGGGTAACCTCTCGTGAGCGCCTAAATCCTTTCTCTCGAAAAGGTGATGTTGGGTTTCGCTGTGCTAAAGATAAGCTCTCCGTCTACGAAAATATTTTTGGGAAACCTGTCAAAAATTCGAAAGGTTCTGAAGTGGGTCGTTGAAAAAACAAGTTATAGTTTTAGGGTAGTCAGGACAGAAGTGCCTGCAAAAAATTTTAAAATACTGGTTTTAGGGCATGCTACATTATTACACCCATGCTATAAGTAAAATTTTCCAATGCCAAATTTTAATATTTTATTAAGGATGTGGCATGGAGAAGATGCTTTTTGAGAGCTCATCCATCTAAGACTTTAAGTCTTTTTTAGTCAAATATATAGGTCGCAGGGATCTGGATTTTTGAAATAAGTGGTCTATTTTAATTGAATTCATGCGAACAAAAGTTGAAGCTGGTATAAGGGTGATCTGTGATCGCTTCAATCTTACAGAATAACAGTTTGTGTTTTTATGGTTATTCATTGCAGGATAACGGAATTGGATTTGATCCCAAGTACCTGGAGAAAATTTTCAAACCTTTCGAGCGTTTGCACACGGCGTCAGAGTTTGAGGGTAATGGAAAGGGGCTGGCGATTTGCCGGAAAATAGTCGAACTGCACGGCGGAAGGCTTAGTGCTGACAGTATTCCAGGAGAAGGCTCCATTTTTACCATCACCCTGCCACAAAAAAATAGTTGAATACTGCCTCATTTTCCTTCTATAAGATTCAAGCATAAATTTCTTTCGTTGTATAATGGCCTGAGGAAAATTCGTCAACGACTGCCAATGCCTGTCGGGTCCCACCACACACTTCAAGATTTAAACTAAACTATCTGGAGAAATATGAGTTTTAAAAGTGAATTAGGAAATCAGGTTCTTATTCTTGATGGAGCCATGGGAACCATGGTCCAGAACCTCGGATTGACAGACGCCGCCTTTGGCGGTCCCGAGTTCAAAATGCTCACCGACCTGTTGGTATTTTCGCGTCCGGACGACTTGGAAGGCATTCATCTTGAATATCTCCAGGCAGGCGCCAACTTGATTGAAACGGATACTTTTGGTGCGTCGCCGTTGCGGTTGAAGGAGTTTGATTTTTCAAAATTTGATCCTTCCGATTTAAAGGCCATACCTGATCAACTGGACCTTAAAACCTGTTCGCTGGAATCGTTAACGGTGCAACTTAATATAGAGGGTTGCCGTATTGCATGCAGAGCGATAGAAAAATACCGCGCTCAATCGGACTATGATGGGAGGCCGCTTTATGTGGCAGGGTCCATTGGCCCTTCCAACTATGTGGTATCGAGTACCGAGGCCAATCTCAATCAAGCCACATTTGGTCAGATCGTTGAAAACTTTTACCATCAAGTCTGCGGGCTCATCGAAGGAGGCGCGGATGTGCTTCTCATCGAAACCCAGCAGGACATTTTGGAGACCAAAGCCATTATTGAGGGTGCCAATAAAGCTTTTGCTGAGAAGGGAACCAAGCTTCCAATAATGGTTCAGGCAACGGTCGATGTGTTTTCGAAAATGCAGATTTTTAATACAGATATTCAGGCTGCTTATACTGCTGTGTTGGAAATGGGGATAGATGTGTTTGGAATTAACTGTAACGTCGGGCCGAAAGAGATGGCGGCTACAGTAGAAAAGTTGAGTCGTTTTTGCAAGCATCCTATTTCGGTTATTCCCAATGCGGGGCAACCGATTTC
>MPLX02010321.1_pt1 | contig 11186 bp, 12 predicted proteins | sample 1617341 | NCBI WGS metagenome assembly MPLX02 (sample SAMN05944804, study PRJNA350692) | marine metagenome | biome: marine; feature: ODZ; material: water; isolation source: 120 m water sample filtered on 0.2 um supor filter | place: Pacific Ocean | collected 2012-04-08 | depth 120m m | reverse complement strand
GTTTATTGGGTAACCATATTCAAAGGCACGCGGTGGCCGGTCTCTTTTAGTCCTCCTTTCACCGATAGCTGTAGATAAAATTTCATTTCGTTTTTCTTCTGGTAAGGAACGAACAATATTTCGGATTTGCATAGTCGAATGTTGCACATATGGGAAAATACTGTTTGCTAAGAGGTTAATTGTATAATCTTCAACTTGATCCTCAATTAGAACAACCTCTGGAACCTTTTGAATAGGAATGTCTTTAAATAAGGCAATGGAAAACTCTCTTATCCTACTTTGATTCTCGGCAAAATAATCATTTTTTGATGCTCGCCTAATAAAAGTCGGTATCTGCGTATCCAAGGCTTTTCGAATATTCTCCGCGAGCAACCAGCCTTCATCAAGCTCTTGGGATAGAAGCTTAGTAATTAGTCCACTATAAAACCTGCCATTACCAACAAGCCCCATATTTGCCTTAGTTGAAGCAGGGAGAATGCAACGAATTATGTCACAAGCTGCACTCCGCATAGTGAAGCCATAGGCCAAGCGATGCGCTCTTTGTTCATTGTCATTTTCTAATTCATCTGCTCCCAAAAGCACGACACCATTATCACGTTCGACCTCTATCTTAAATGCTGATGCTGGAAGCTTTTTGCGAAAAAATTTTTGCATCGGTTCGACCAGTCCAGCATACGTTTCAAACAAAAAATCCATCGTCTGGACATATACCTCAGCTAATCCTGATTTCATGATAGATTCGGGACGAATATATCTCCATTGTCCGTCACGCTTCACATCGTATAAGACGTAACGCGTAGACTCTTCAATCGGCGAGCCGCCTATTCTACAATCTTCAATAATCTTAGTCATTAGATTGGAAACATTTTCGATACAAAGAGGGGCAACAGCAAGTTCTGCCACGGACTCATCTCCATACTTGTTAACTACTCGGTCAATAAGCTCGCTCCCTTTGACCTCATTGGGGGTTCCATCCGGATTAAGAAATTCACGTACCACTGTCTCCTTGAGTCCTGTCGGTGCTCGACTGTAGCGAGCAAGGGCGGCACCAACCACCTCTGGATTAAGATTACTGATGACAAAAACATCTGCATCAACATCTGAGAGGTATGAAGAAAGGTTTTGTTTTTCCTGTTTGGTTAACTCGTCAGTTCTTTTCGGTTTCATAAGTTATCATCTTTGGCACACCGAAATCCGGTATCATTAAATCTCACTTCAGGCTGGCTCCACCGCCGGAACGAGCTACGCAAGCTATCAGGATAATTAACCCAAGACCCACCTCGCACTACCTTAAACTTGCCTTCTGCTGGGCCTCTAGGATTTTTTTTCCGCCTCCAACTATAATATTTCAAGTCGTACCAATCGTCGACCCACTCCCAAACATTTCCCGCCATGTCGTGCAAACCATATAGAGATACCCCTCGAGAGTAAGCCCCTACATCTGTCATGGTGAAAACACCACGCCATTTCCTTCCGTAAGTAGCCCTGTTTTTTGGTGACCCGGAACCCCAAGGGTATATGTTGCCACTCGGGCCTCGCGCCGCCTTTTCCCATTCCGCTTCTGAAGGAAGCCTCTTTCCTCTCCATCTACAATATGCGTCCGCATCAGACCAACTCACCTGAGTGACTGGTTGGCGTTCAATTCTGGGAGGAAATGATGCCCCCTGCCACAAGTTACCATCACGACATTTATCTGAATCGCAAGTTTCATCTAAAGCGAAGCGATGCCCAGTGGCTAAAACAAACTCAAGATATTTTTCATTGGTTACTTCGTAAATATCGATCCAATAACTATCAAGAAAAATAAGCCTATCGGGGTACTCATCATTAAACCACCATAACTCGCAGGACTTATCGTACTTAAGGCACTTTTTTAAGTGCCTTTTGTTTTCCACAAAACTCGACCCCATTTTGAAGGTCCCTACAGGAACACGAGTCATCGGAGAATTACTTCTTTTTTTTGAGATAACTTTGGCTGGTGCTTTCTGCAGATTATCAGGCAACTCTTCCTTATGCTTTTCTCCTTCATGTACCGCAAACACTACAGATGTCGCCAAAAAAAAACAAGCCCCGCAGGAGAAGTAAATTAAAAAGAAAAATAATTGGCGGCCAGTCATAGATTCAGGCTAAAAAGTTCACCTATAGCGAAAGGGTTTTTCACGCTTCGGTTTCATTAGAAGTTTTTCGAAACCGGGTCATCTCCTTACCATGAATGTAAAGAAGCGATAGCCCTAGAATCATATTAACTGAATAAATATTGACAAATTTCGAATGAAAACGATCAAAACGAATCTGCAACTTCTGATCCGCCGGATTGGCTTTTTTCAACTTGTCTACTTCGTGCATTTCGGGCCGCAGAAAACTTCCCATATAAATTGCGAGTACAACCATAATGCAAAGGATACACTCCTTAACGTATCTACGTTTAGTAACGCCAGGTTGATCAAATTCAAGTTTGCTAAACTTACCAAGTAATAGCTTGATTAGTTCGGCCGCAATCATAAACCCGATACAAGTATAAATAATTTCAACATTGAACACATCCATGATGCTGTTCATCACCTTACTTGCCAGCAATGGCTGTTCTTTAAGCTTAATCCTCACAATAATCTCTACCAAAATTCCAAGTAAGAACATTCCCCCAATCCACAAGGAGAGACCCAAGAGATAAAACATATTAAATGTATATACCAAGCGTTTCATCACATAGCACCATACATGGCAGAAAAATATTTTATTTCTCAAACAGCATAATTAAGAACTTTATGTTTTTTGTATATCTCGAAAACCATTGAACTAACTCGCTGGAAGCACAATAAAAACCTATTTATTCCATACTTTCTTAATAGTCATTTAATGAGGAGATTAACGCCCCCCAGAAACTCTTTTTCTAATCATTTTTTGGAAACTGTTTTGTAAATATTCTTTCTCATCCTTAAGTGCTTTAACTATCTCAGGTCGATCACCACCATACCAAGTTTTGACCGCATCCATTCCCTTACCCCGGTTGACTGTATTGAGAATGGAAAGATAGATTACTCCATAAATAACTGCAATTGTATACAGAGTAAGTGGAATAAAAGATTTGAGGCGTTTTTGTTCCGCATCTTCCTTGTTATGCCACCATTGATAGAGGCGTTTCCAAGGTGTGTATTTTTTATTTTTAAATGCGCCATCACCCATAACAAAAACTGGATAAACCATGAATATAAAAAGCTTTAGCAGTACTCATTTGCGATGATAGCAAAACCCACCTGTCGAAACAAGCCAGTCCTATATCCCTAAATCTTCCTCTTTCAAAGCTTCTTTGGAATTTCATGGTTGTGCTATAGTTCATACTTTAAACCACGTGGAGACTGTTTTTTTTGAAAGAAATTACCCCTGCAGAAAAAATTATTGCGACAGTAAAATGTCCTGCCTCAAAAAGTTATACCAATCGAGCACTTTTGATAGCAGCGCTTGCTAAAGTTATTTCGACTTTACGCAATCCTCTTTTTAGCGATGACACAAAATATATGCGTCTGGCCCTGGAGCAATTTGGTATTTCTGTCAAGCAAGAAGATTGTGCCTTCATGGTTTCAGGAACTGGTGGACACATACAATGCCCACGTAACGAAATTTCTATTGGCCTCGCTGGAACTACTATGCGTTTTTTAACAACATTCGCAGCTCTTTCTCCAGGAACAACTCAACTTACTGGGGAAAAACGCATGCTGGAACGACCCATTTCAGATTTATTAAAAGCACTCAATCAAATAGGCGTCAACGCTCGATCTTTAAAAAGCAATGGTTGTCCTCCTTTGGAAATTCTGGGGGGTGGCATTCCAGGGGGGGAAATTAGTCTTGCCGGAAACAATAGCAGCCAATACTTGACCTCTATCCTGCTTTCTGCGCCTTATTTTAAAAATGAAACCACTATCAACATAATTGGTGAACTTACTTCAAAACCCTATGCTGACATAACTCTCGACATCATGAAAACCTTCGGGGTAAACGTTGAGCGTACAGATCACTCTCGGTTCTATATCCCAGCAAATCAAACCTACCATGCGATGGACTACACGATAGAAGCGGACTGGTCGAGCGCATCCTACTTTCTTGCCGCGGCAGCAATCACCCAAGGTGAGGTAACTTTAATTGGCCTTAATTCTAAAAGCGTTCAAGGAGATGCAGGTTTTCTCAATGTTCTAGAGAAGATGGGTTGTACAATTAAACAGTCCTCTGAGAAAATTTTTATAAAAGGGAATCCTTTGCGAGGAATTGACATAAACATGAATAGCATGCCTGATGTCGTTCAAACCCTTGCTGTGACAGCTCTATTTGCTGAAGGAGAAACATGTATCTCTGGCATAGGTAATTTAAGAATTAAGGAGACGGATAGAATAGGGGCACTTGAACAGGAGCTTTCTCGGTTAGGAGCCCACGTTGAGTCGGGTGAAGATTTTTTAAAGATTCGCCCCGGAACCTACATTCCAACTGATATTGAAACTTATGATGACCATCGCATGGCTATGAGTCTCGCTTTGGTTGGACTCAAGGTTCCCGGAATTCGTATTAAAAACCCAACCTGCGTCGAAAAATCTTTTCCTAGTTTTTTCGAACAACTAGAAGCAATCTTGTGAACCAAGCCCTCACCAACAAGTTAATCCACGAAGAAAGCCCCTATCTTCTTCATCATGCTCATAATCCGGTCACCATAAGATTTAGTCAACTTTCTTAAATACAAAGAAAACTAAAACAAACTATGGTAGGATTTCTCACATCTTAATTAATACAATTTCTACAATGCGAAAAGATCTGATCAAACAAATGATTGATTCTGCCCTTGATAGGAAGGGCATTAGCCGTCTTCAAGCGCTTGAAATGGAGTTTTTTTCCCGTGAGGAACTAGATTATTTGTTCGAAGGAACCAACCGTCTACGTGATCGTTTTAAAGGAGATGACGTTAAAATTTGTTCTATCGTCAACGCCAAGGCAGGCAAATGTGAAGAAGACTGCGGTTTTTGTGCCCAATCCAGCCAATTCAAGACGGATAGTCCCGAATATGGATTATTGAATGTAGAAAAAATTGTAGAAGCTGCAAAAGAAGCCGAAGCATTCGGATCTAACGAATTTTCTATCGTCACTTCAGGAACCGCATTAAATCGCCGTGAGGAATTGGATCAAGTCATCGAAGCTATCAAACGAATCAAAGAAGAAACAAATTTGGAAACTTGCTGTTCGCTTGGCTTGATGAATCTGGACGATATGCGTGAGTTAAAAGCTGCCGGGCTAGATAGGTGTCATCACAACTTAGAAACTGCCGCGAGCCATTTCGACAAAATTGTCACCACACATAATTATGAAGATGAACTATTAGCAGTAAAAAACGCTAAAGAAGCCGGACTCCAGGTTTGCGTTGGAGGTATTTTTGGAATGGGAGAAACTTTTGCTCAACGGGTAGAGCTTGCCATAGATACCCGAGATCTCAAAATACAGTCATTCCCAATCAACTTTCTCAAACCGTTAGAGGGAACTGCGCTAGAAAACATGGCCCTAATGGAACTGTATGAAGCACTTCGGACTATAGCCATGCTCAGACTGGTCCTTCCAACTATCGATCTATTTGTCTGCGGTGGACGGGAAGAAGTATTCACTAATCATCAAGAGCAAATTTTTGCCGCTGGAGCCAATGGTATTCTCGGAGGCAACTACCTTACGACCAAAGGGCAAGATCCAAAAAGAGACATAGATATGATTGAACGCCTCGGCTTGAACCCTATATACCAATCCGCCTAATCTTGATTTTACCTTTAAATTTTACAATCAAACCTTGCGCCAGTATAAAGCTTGCGAATCAAGCGAGGTCTTTGTCAATTATTTTTTTAATTTCAGCTTTAGATTTAACTCCCGTCACCTGCTGAACTACTTTACCACCCTTAAAAAACAAAAGAGTGGGAATTCCGCGAATTCCGTACTTAGTGGCTGTATTGGGATTATCATCCACATTTAATTTACCAACTTTGACCATATCTTCATATTCTCCCGCTATTTCCTCTATGGTAGGAGTAAGCATCTTGCAGGGTTGACACCATTCTGCCCAAAAATCAAGGATGACTGGTCTTTCAGATTGAAGAACAGTAGAATCGAACTCTGAATCGGTTACAATGACAACTTTATCTGACGACATACCAAACTCCTCTTTCAAAGTATGAGTTTTAAAATATATGGGATTATTTAAACCTAGAATCTTCTGGTGATCTGCAGAAACAAAGAAACTGTTTTAAATCTATTTAGCTTATTTCGTGAGAATTAAAGCGGTGTATTTGATAAGGTTATACTATCATAGTGAACTATTGGCCAGCAACGGTTTTCGTTATACCTTAACAAACTAACTTTTATAATCATACTTAATCAGTCTATCCCGAGGGCCACGCATGTCAGAAAAAATAAGTGTTTTTGCATACAATGAACTCATAAATGAAGACTATTTCAAAGAAAAGGGCTTCGAGTACATCGATAAAGTTACTGTCACCCTATCAGCTCAGAGAATAGTTTTTAATAGATTACCCCTTGAAGGTGAAGGCATTGAAGGTCAAGGACTACCAAACATTGAGCCTACCCCAAATAACGCTGGGATGATGGAAGGCATGCTTTATGACATGCACGATACCTTTCTTCCTAAATTAGATGAATTTCATGGGTATCCCAAAGAATGTAATAGGAAAGTAATGGATCTCAATGCCCACGATTTCCATACTGTCAGAGGAATCGTCTACTTCGCTCAACCAGATAAAATCGGAGAAAAACTTAAACCTAGCAAAGCTCTAATGAAGCTTTTCAGAAAATCAAAAAAAGAGATGACCATGCTCTATTTTGCACGTCTAATGAATACTCGAACCTGTGACTAACCGCGGTCAATGCCCAAGACCATCGCTTTTGTTCGAAGACCAGGCCCTTCTTTTAATCAGGCTATTTCTGCAAACCCGAAAAACCAGCCTATCAATCTTAAACGTGCATGTTTACAGCACGAATGCTATATAGCTGCTTTAGAGGAAACCGGGATAGAGGTTGTCCAACTTCCAGCTGTTTATGAATATCCCGATGCACCGTTTGTAGAAGATACAACCGTTGTTTTCAACTATGTAGCTCTGGCTTGCCCTAATAAAGAAAAATCAAGACGTGGCGAAGGTGTTAGCATTCATAAAGAAATTAAAAATTATAGAACCATAAAAAGTCTTCCTCCTCACGTTACTTTAGACGGAGGCGACGTACTAAATACGAAAAAAAAAATTTTTGTAGGAATATCTAGCCGAACCAATTTGGAAGCTGTAAAAGCGCTAGCCAAGTTCACAAAAAAACCTGTTGTTCCCGTAAAAGTTCTCAGTGGGTTACACCTAAAAACTTCAGTATCGTATTTAGGGAAAAATATTCTCGTACTTGACCCATCTTCGGTAGACACTACCTCTCTTCATGAATTTAAATGGATTGAAGCAAGCAAATCTAACCGTCACCATGCTAACTGTCTAGCTATCGGGAAAACGGTTTTAATTTCAAAGGGATCAAATGAAATAGCAAAGAAAATTCATCAGGAAGGATTTAAAACGGTACAACTAGATATAAGCGAGTTCGAAAAAGCAGATGGAGGACTCACTTGTCTAAGCATAATATTAAAAAAACATTGACTTACAGAAATGGTTAACTCAAATCCAAAAGTCAATTATCAGCTAAAATATGATCTAACCTTTCAAGAAACAACTCTTGCTTACTTTCGTCAAGTCCAAAAACCTGATCAAACTCACTTTTTAATACGTTGGTTAGGTTAGTACCTTCTTCAAGAATTTTAACTTTCTTTGCTTGCTCGGAGAATTCAACATTGATAGAAGCATATTCATTATATTCTCGTGGTGAATTTTTTTGTCTTTGTGAGTCAGGTGCTGTTATAAGAGGCTTGCTAGTATTACTAACGGGATTTACCATGACTTTCTCCGGTTCGATTGAGTTTATTCTTTATAAATCCATAATTAAAGCAAATTCTATGCCAACCCAAAACCTCTCAAAACTATTTATTTTAAAGGCTTCCCGAGTTTTTATCCTACTAGTTACAAGATTGTTTTTTCCCAACAAGGAAGTTTTTGCCTAGTTATTTAATCCGGCAAAGCCTGTATTAAGTCTTTGCCGTAACCTACTAGCTCCACATATCCTTTACCTTTAATTAACTCCCCGCGAACAGTCCCTTCTACTGAAACGCTCCCCTCCCAATAAGATGCTGAAATTGACCGCAGGTTATAAAGCTCTTGATCATTCAAGTCAGGTGATAAGCTTAATTTAATTCCCAAACCTGGTAAGCTCAGTTTCCAACCAGCGGGGTAGGTAATACCTGAGTGTTTACTTCTCCAATGAGCTGATGATTCAACTGTAAATTCATCTCGCTTTATATGGCGTGAAACCCCGTCAGATGAAACGAAAGTCCCACTCGAAAAAGAATCGATACCCCCAGATTTTCTGCGAAGTTGGTACAGCATCAATTCAGTCTGATCATCAAGCTTTAATGAGAACCAATCCCAACCAGACAATTCATCATTCAGCTGATTACTCGAGTATTCGTGGTCCATCCAACTTGTTCCAAAAACCTTATAACTTTTTCCACCTACGAATACCGCCCCACTTGTTTTCATACGTGTGTACGAAAAATAATGCGAGGCATTTCCTACTTCGCTTCCTTTTTTACTAATTCCATTGCGGCCATGGATCACCAATTTTTTCTCAGGGGATAGTTGCAGTTTAATACCCGTACCTGACTCAACAGCTTCAAGTAAGTATTCTTCATCCTTAGCTTCAAGAGACCAATCTTCATTCCAGACCATCAGTCGTTGAGAGTCTGCACCAGCATTGCCAATTCCCTTGCGATTGATTCTCTCAAAGTAATAAAACTTTTCACCTGCTATATCAGTTAGTGCCATATGTGCGAAGTAAATATGTCCCACCTTCCATTTAGATGGGTTTGGGTTATCATCCATTGTGTCAAATGCTACACGAAAAAATGTGAGTTGATAACCAAAAGAACGGGAAGTTCCTACCTCCTCTAGATTTCCGGTGTAGTACCACCACTCGATTCTAAAGTCATCATGAGAGTAAAAATCTTCTGGGAACCGATAGACATAGCCAGGCAAAACCTGACTAAAGGCAGATGGTTCTGCTGCCTTGGCAACCGGAAAACCTGTTATCTTTAAGCTTATCGTCAGTGCCATGGAAAGAACGAATATAATAGCAAATCTCACCATACCGCTTAAGCCCCGCATAAATAATGCCGTTTAAGAAGCAACTATTAGTAAAACAACCCTCGTATTTTAAATTTAGGTATTTTAGTTTCCTGAATTAAAAATACTGTATAAAATGTATTTTTTCTAAGTAATGTGTGTCAATATCCCATAGTTCTATGAAAAGGAAACCAATGCAAGTTGGCGTGACAGGGTCATCAGGTTTTTTAGGCTCACACCTTATAAATGCTCTTCACCAGTTAACCGACTGTGAGGTCACTACCCTCAAACGCAACTCCTCCAAAAAATTTCCAGAGATAAATGAACTAAGGTCTTTTATCAAAAATTTGGATCTAATTTATCATATTGCCGGTGTAAACCGAGGAACTAACGAAGAAATTTTTGAAGGGAACATCCAAACCACTTTCAATCTTCTCGAAGCAATTAAAAAATATGGAAACTCTTCGCCTCGTATCATTTTCACATCTTCATCGCAGGTTTATAAAAAAATGAAATCGCCTAGAAAACTGGTTACCGAATCTTACAAGGTCGAACCGGCAACCCTGTTTGGTGTCTCAAAAAAAACGGCAGAGGATCTGATTCGACTTTCTGGCTTTGAACACGTTATACTTCGTATTGCAAATGTCTATGGGCCAGGTTGCCGCCCAGAATATAATTCAGTTATAGCCACATTTTGCCATAAATCAATAAACAAAGAACCTCTTAGAATTAACGGGGACGGCCACCAGAAAAGAGACTTCATTTACGTAGAAGATGTAATAAAAGCAATGGTGCTCGCGGGAATTAAAACAAAAAATTTCATCTCAGGGGTTTATAACGTTGGCACCAACCGGACTACCTCGTTGCGGCAGGTCATACGGAGCATTAAATCTTCGGGCGTAGAAGTAAAAGAATCGTATTCTCCAAATGCAATCACCGGACAAAATTCTTTTTCACTAGACACCACACGTCTTAGACATCAGTTCAAGTGGACACCGAAAACCACTCTTCAGTCAGGGGTAAAAAAGACCTTGCTCTGGTTTCAAAAAGAGGTGACTCAATGAAGGATATTCTAATAGAAAACCTTGATTGCAAATCAGACGAGCGGGGTTGGCTTATAGAAGTTTTGGGAAGTAAAGGCCTAGAAGTTCCTCATGAGTTTGGTCAAATTCATGTTTCAGTTGCTTACCCTGGAAAAACTCGCGGCAACCATTATCATACCCGAAAACTAGAATGGTTCTGTGTCCCACAGGGTAAAGGCCTCTTGGCTCTAAAAGACCTGAAAACAGGAGAAAAAAAAGAACTGCTCATGGGTGAAGGGGCTCTACGAACAGTAAAAATAACTCCCGGAATCATTCATGCCATAAAAAACATTGGAGATATTGATATGGTGCTCATTGTTTACGCCAATGAATCTTTCAATGCTGATGACCCTGATACTTTCTATGAACAAATTTTAGAATAGGTTTACACCCATCCAGAAATTAGTGACTTACCATTTTCAAATCACAACACCGCAACAAAGCCCATAGAATATTTGAACCCCGATATAATTTTAACACCGGGGTAAATTTCACAGTTAGCACAAGAACTATTCCCAACTATGTAATATTTTTATTTTTTAGCTAACACGAAAGAGAAAACCTTTGAAAAAAGTAACAGCTATTATCGTTAATTGGAATGACAAAGATGTCATAGTCGAGTGCATTCAATCTCTACTCGATCAAAATAGAAACGAAATAGATATCATTATCAGTGATAACGGGTCTAAGGACGACTCGGTTGAATTTATTCGAAAGCATTTCCCCTCTATTAAAATCATTGCAAACGGAAAAAACCTAGGCTTTGGTTCTGCTGTCAATAGAGGATTAGGTCTCGCCAAAGGCGACTATCTTCTTTTTCTAAACAGTGACCTCAAACTGGACTCTAAGTGTGTCGGGGAGTTAG
>MPLX02083634.1_pt1 | contig 11201 bp, 10 predicted proteins | sample 1617341 | NCBI WGS metagenome assembly MPLX02 (sample SAMN05944804, study PRJNA350692) | marine metagenome | biome: marine; feature: ODZ; material: water; isolation source: 120 m water sample filtered on 0.2 um supor filter | place: Pacific Ocean | collected 2012-04-08 | depth 120m m | reverse complement strand
CTTATCCCAGAAATACGCGTGCGTATTCCTGGGGCAGGACACTAGCAATCCTCCGACACATGGCTTTGAACCTGATCAAAAAGGAAGAAACAAAAGGCTCTAATCGCGTGAAGTTTAAACGTGCCGGTTGGAACGATGAATTCCTGATTAAGCTATTGGCACAAAATTGAAATGCGATTGCCATGGGGAAGTGACGGACTTTCCTTGATTGAAGGCGAATTTCCGTCTAAATCAAGGGCTTTAAATCAATGAAATCTCAAGGTAATCGACCATATGGTGTCCCTGGAAACCCCAATCTGTGACTTCGGCTGGAAAGCTCCCGATTTTTCCCACGAAGGCACTGATGGCAAAACCTACAGTCTGAACGATGTCCGCGGGCTGAACGGGTTGCTGGTCATGTTCATTTGCAATCATTGCCCTTATGTGAAGGCAATCCTGGACCGTCTTGTGCGGGACGTTAAGGAATTACAGGAACTGGGCATCGGCGTCATCGCCATTATGTCGAATGATCCGACCGATTACCCCGAAGATTCCTTCGACAATATGAAAACTGTCGCTGATGCCAATGGCTTTACCTTCCCTTACGTTACCGATCCGACGCAGGCGACGGCCCGCGCCTATGGTGCCGTTTGCACGCCTGATTTTTTCGGTTTCGACAAGGATATGGGTTTGCAATATCGGGGACGACTCGATTCTTCACGCAAAGAACCAGGACCGACTGATGCCCGGCGGGAACTTTTTGAAGCCATGAATCGGGTCGCAAAAACCGGTCAAGGACCGAAAGAGCAAATCCCGTCGATGGGATGCTCGATCAAATGGATTGAGGAAAGCGAATAAGCGTATTTGCGTTCCTTTGAATTGGCGGATATTTTGTTTTCGCTAGAACTTGTTAATTACATATTTGGAGACAACCGTGGCCGAGCCCATACAAGACGGCATTTTCCGCGAAATCGACGAAGAACTTCGCCAGGAGCAGTTCGCCAGGCTGTGGAAACGCTACGGCAGGATATTCGTCACCGGTGCCTGCATTATCGTCGCCGCCGTTGCAGGCTATAAAGCCTGGGAAAACTACGACCTTTCCAATCGGGGAAAACAGGGCGAGCAATACGCTGCGTCCCTTCGACTAGCCAGCGGCGATAATACCGAAGCCGCCCTTGACGCCCTGAAGATGCTTAATTCAGACGCCACCACCGGATATAAAATGTTATCCGGATTTAAAGCCGCAGCCTTGATGGCTCAAAGCGGCGATACCCAGGGTGCAGCCAACGCTTACGACACACTGGCCGGAGACGACTCCCTGGAAGCCTCATACCGTGATCTGGCTATTTTACTGGGCGCCGTTCAGCGTATTAACGGTGGCGAAGATACCTCGACCGTAACCTCGCGCTTGGCGTCTTTGGCTGCGGATAATAACCCCTGGCGATTCAGCGCCAAGGAAATGATGGCGGTGCTTGCCGAACAATCCGGCGACAAGGTAAAGGCACGTGAGTTGTTTAAGACGCTTGCCGAAGATGCTGCCGCGCCGCAAGGCGTTCGCCAGAGAGCCGGTGAAATGCTGTCGGCGCTGGCCGAATAGGGGAAACCGGATAATGACTTCTTCGAGCAAGCAGGGATTTAACATCAAGACGTTGGGGCACATAACCCTAGTCTGCGCCGCACTTGTGCTGGGCGGCTGCGATTACCTGACGGAACCGGGCGCTATATTCGGCGACGACATAAAGACGCTTATTCCGGGTAAAAGAATATCCGTCTTGAAACACCATCGCTCATTGAACCCCGATCCTGAATTTGCAGAAATGGACATCCTGCTTCCAGCCCCATCTCCCAACAGGGATTGGCCGCAGGCTGGTGGCTTCGCCAACCACGCCATGCATCATATCGAGGTCAACGACAGCATATCTCATGCCTGGTCCACCGACGTTGGCTCTGGCGCCAGTGAAGGAATCTGGCTGGTCGGGTCCCCGATTGTTGCGGGTGGACGCGCTTACGCGATGGATTCAGCAACAAATGTCAGCGCTTTTGACGTCGAAACCGGGAAAATATTATGGCGAACAGGCCTGACCCCGGACGATGAAGACGACGATCACATCGGTGGCGGATTGGCCTATGAAAACGGCAAGGTCTATGTCACGACAGGTTTCGCTCAGGTAATTGCTCTTGAAGCTGAAAGCGGTAAAATCTTATGGCGTAAATTGATCAATGGACCGCTTCGCAGCGCCCCGACAGCTCGTGAGGGACGGGTCTTTACAATCACTGTCGATAACCGCCTTTACGCCCTGAACGGCGCCACGGGCGAGGAATTATGGTCCTATACCGGTATCGCCGAAGTCGCCAGCCTGCTTGGCGGTGCGAGCCCCGCTGTAGACAAAGGCGTCGTCATCGCCCCCTTCTCCTCCGGTGAATTGGTTGCCCTGAAAGCTGAAAATGGCCGTGTCCTTTGGACTGAATCGCTGACAACAACTCGGCGCACCGATGTTGTTTCGACATTGGCCCATATTCGCGGAAGGCCCATTATTGATCGCGGCCGGGTTTTTGCTATTTCTCATGGCGGTATGATGGCTTCCATCGATTTGCGTAGCGGCAGGCGTATCTGGGACAAGGAAATTGGCGGCCAATCCAATCCCTGGGTCGCTGGGGACTATATCTTCCTGTTGACTAATGATGCGAAAGTCGCAGCAATTTCGCGCGAAAGCGGATCTATTCACTGGGTGCAGACGCTGCCACAATACAAGGACCCAGAAACGAAGGATTTTCCAATTATCTGGAGCGGTCCGCTGCTAGCCAGCGATCGTCTGCTTATCGCCAGTTCTACCGGCGAGGTGTACGCCGTTTCTCCCTATGACGGGCGCATTATGGGCAAGGTGGATATGCCTTCTGGCATCACGGTGCCGCCTGTCATTGCCGGGCGCAGTGTCTTTTTCCTGTCCGACAACGCAACCCTAGTTGCTTATCGCTAATCAGCAAGAACACTTATTTGATATCGAACCATGAGCTTTACCGTCGCCATCGTCGGCCGACCGAATGTCGGCAAATCAACCCTTTTTAACCGGCTGGTTGGGAAGCGACTTGCCATTGTTGATGATACACCTGGCGTCACCCGTGATCGACGCCAGGGAGAGGGCCGCATCTCCGATTTACGATTTTCCGTTATCGACACGGCGGGTCTTGAAGACGCCATGGATGACTCCCTGGAAGCGCGTATGCGTGAGCAAACGACCCTCGCCCTGAAAAAATGTGACGTCACCCTGATGCTGATTGACGCCCGCGCTGGCGTAACACCCCTGGACAGCCATTTTGGAAGGTGGATACGCCAACAGGGCGTGCCCCTTATTCTGCTCGCCAATAAATGCGAGGGACAGGCTGGTATCCCCGGCCTTGCGGAATCCTATGGTTTGGGTCTGGGCGAGCCTATGGCTTTTTCCGCCGAACACGGCGAGGGGCTTGGCGATCTTTACGACGCTCTTTTGCCCTATGCGAAGGAAGAAGGGGCACCGGACTTTTGCGAAGATTATTCAGACGATGACGAAGACGATGACGAAAATAGACCGATCAGCCTTGCCATTGTCGGACGCCCCAACGTCGGCAAATCTACCCTGGTAAACAGGCTTCTCGGCGAAGATAGAATGCTGACCGGACCGGAAGCCGGCATTACCCGGGATTCCATTACCACCCGTTGGGAATTCGAGGGGCGCGAGATCAAGCTGGTCGATACGGCAGGCTTGCGCAGAAAAGCGAAAGTGACGGAAAAGGTCGAAAGCCTTTCGACAGGAGATTCAATTCGCACCATCAAGTTCGCCCAGGTTGTCGTGCTCGTCCTCGATTCCCAGGACATGATGGAAAAGCAGGATTTGACCATTGCCCGCAGGGTCGTTGACGAAGGCCGGGTTCTGGTTATCGCTGTCAATAAATGGGATTTGGTAAAAGACGGTAAAAAGGCGCTGAGAAAACTGACCGACCGGTTACAGACTTCCCTGCCGCAGGTTCGCGGCATTCCCATTGTGACTTTCTCCGCCAAAACAGGCAGGGGTACCAACCGTCTGTTGCCGACTGTGATGGACGTCTATCACTTGTGGAACAAACGCGTTTCAACGGCGGCGCTGAACCGATGGCTGGATGATATAACGGCCCACCACCCGCCGCCCCTAAGCAGTGGCAAGCGCATCCGCCTTCGTTATATGACGCAGGCAAAAACCCGCCCGCCGACTTTCGTCGTTTTCGCGAGCCGCCCAGACGGCCTGCCGGAATCCTATTCGCGCTATCTGGTCAATGCGTTAAGGGAGGATTTCGATATGCCTGGAATTCCGCTGCGCCTGCACACAAAGAAGGGCAAAAACCCTTACGCAGACAGAAACTGAGATCAATCCTCAAAGCAATCAAGCAACAGCAAGTCCAGTTTCCTGCGCCACGCCCACGAGCAGACCGGCGATAACCCGCTGTTTGAAGCTGTCCGAAAAGCCCTGAATACGGTCAGGCAATGCCGTCGGGCAACAGTTGCGCTATCGGCCGTGCGCAGCTGGCGGATTGATGGGTATAGACTTCCAGCCAGCCGTCGAAAGCTCGTGTGCGCGAAAGGCACGTCAGTTTTTCATCGCTCATAAGGGGTTCCGTGTTCAAAAAACAATGACTGAACGAATACTTTTGCCTTCGTGCATTAGATCAAATGCCTCGTTGATACCCTCAAGTCCCATGGTGTGGGTGACCATTTCATCAATTTTGATTTTGCCGCGAAGATAATTTTCAACATAATCTGGAAGTTCCGTACGCCCCTTGACGCCACCGAAGGCGGTACCACGCCAGACCCGGCCGGTAACCAGTTGAAAAGGCCGGGTGGTAATTTCTTCGCCGGCCCCGGCAACACCGATGATAACGGATTCTCCCCACCCCTTGTGACAGCACTCCAGCGCGGAGCGCATGGTCTGGGGGTGTCCGATGCATTCGAAGGAATAGTCGACGCCACCACCGGTCAGCTCGACAATCACATCCTGAATGGGATCATCAAAAGTGCTGGGATTTACAAAATCCGTCGCACCCAACATGCGCGCCATGTCAAATTTGTCCTCATTAATGTCGATGGCCACGATTCTTGAAGCCTTGGCCATGACGGCGCCCTGAATAACGCTAAGACCGATCCCGCCAAGACCAAATACGGCGACGCTCGCGCCCGCTTCCACCCTGGCCGTATTAAGAACGGCACCAATACCTGTCGTGATGCCGCAGCCCAACAGACATACCTTGTCCAAGGGGGCTTCCCTGTTGATCTTTGCGACGGCTATTTCCGGCACGATTGTGTATTCGCTAAACGTTGAAGTTCCCATGTAGTGGAATAGCTGTTTGCCGTTATGAGAAAATCTGGATGTGCCATCTGGCATCAGTCCCTGGCCCTGGGTGGCGCGAATTTTCTGGCACAGGTTGGTTTTTCCCGACAGGCAGAATTCACATTCGCCACATTCAGGAGTATAGAGCGGAATGACGTGATCACCGGGAACTACGGAAGTCACGCCGGGGCCGACTTCTTCAACCACGCCGCCGCCTTCATGCCCCAAAATCGATGGGAAGATACCTTCCGGATCAGCGCCTGACAGGGTGAAGGCATCCGTATGGCACACACCTGTCGCGACCATGCGAACGAGGACTTCTCCCTCCTTTGGACCTTCCACATCCACTTCAACAATTTCCAAAGGTTTGGCGGCTTCAAATGCTACAGCGGCGCGAGATTTCATCGACTTTTTCTCCGAATCAAGATGGTTTCACTATCAAATTGCACAGTACCCGACTTCAACGTGATAAACACCTGAATCGATTCAGGTTTTGAGATTTCCAAACCAGTGAAAGTCTCTCAATATGCAAAGATCACTAACCAGAAGTTTATCCCTGTCATTAGAAGACCATGTTTCACTTTGGCGGACAAGACGTGAAACGCTTGTTTGGCTGGTCGCACCAATCATTCAAACCGGAACTGTCAGCTTATGGCGTCTTGCCGGGCAGATTTTGCGCTCAGGACAGTGTGTAAGAATACGGTTTTTCAGTTTACCTGATTTTTCCTTTAGCCTTATAGTCCAGACTGGCCTGGTGTCCTGCCCCGGAAATACGCACGTGTATTTCAGAATCATCACACTAGGCAAAAAATGACAATTGGCCCTCATGATAATGCGCCGAAGAGGCTACGGTGTTTACAATAGAGGCGGACGTTTGTGAAAGGGAGCCGATCCAATGCAGTACACATCGAACACACTTGAAAATCACTGGATGCCGTTTACCGTCAACCGTGACTTCAAGGCCGACCCCCGGTTGGTCGTCAAGGGCGAAGGCATCAATTTTACCAATCATAATGGTGGACGCGTCATCGACGGCTCGTCCGGCCTGTTCTGTTGCGCCGCCGGTCATGGCCGCAAGGAAATTGCCGATGCTGTCGCCAACCAGTTGATGGAAATTGACTATAGCCCTCACTTCCAGATCGGCTCGCCGCCATCTTTCGAACTGGCCAGCCGCGTATCGGCCTTGACCCCCGATGAAATCAACCACGTTTTTTTCACCAATTCCGGTTCAGAAAGCATCGACACGGCCTTGAAAATAGCCATGGCCTATCACAGCGCACGTGGCGAAGGGCATCGCGACAAGTTTGTATCTCGCGAGCGCGCCTATCACGGCGTCAATATTGGCGGTACGTCCCTTTCGGGCCTGATGAAAAATCGGGAAATTTTCGGCTCGGTCATGCCAGGCATCGTACACATGCGTCATACCTGGTCACCGGATCACCGCTTCGTGCGCGGCCAACCGACCTGGGGGGCCGAAATGGCAGATGATCTGGAGCGTTTTGCCCAATTGCTTGGCGGAACCAATATCGCTGCGTGTTTTGTTGAGCCAATCGCCGGTTCCACTGGTTGTCTGGTGCCGCCGAAGGGTTACCTGGAAAGGCTGCGCGAAATTTGCGACCAATACGGCATCCTGCTTGTTTTCGATGAAGTCATCTGCGGATTTGGCCGTTTGGGCGTTCCATTCGCGGCGCAAGCCTTTGGCGTCACGCCCGACATCATGACCATGGCCAAGGCGCTGACCAACGGCGTGCTGCCGATGGGTGCGGTCGCCGTCAGGGATTCCATTTACGATACCGTAATAGATACCGCCCCGGATGGCGCCGTCGAATTTTTCCACGGCTATACCTATTCCGGCAACCCGGCGTCCTGTGCGGCCAGCCTGGCGACCCTGGATATCTACGAAAAGGAGGGCTTGTTCGATAAGGTCGCCGCCATGTCCGATCACTTCCTTGATTCCATTTATGATCTGGAAGATCTGGATATTGTCACCGACATCCGTGGATACGGCATGTTAGCCGGTATCGACCTTGCTCCCGGTTCGGGACCGGGTGTCACCGGCACCAGGGCTATGAAAAAGCTCTACGCTGCGGGCTTGCACGTGAAATTGACAGGTGATTGTGCTTTGGTCGCGCCGCCATTCGTAGCTGAAAAAGGCGACATTGATGAAATCGGTGGCATCTTGCGGGATGTTCTTGCGAACCTGTAAAGATAGTATCTATAAAATATTCTTGGGGACGAATTGGGCTTCGTATTGGTTCAATATGAAGCTCTCGTACTTCAATCAGGGAAGAACATAAAATGACGAAGACGCTCTGCCATTATATCGACGGCAAGAAGGTCGAAGGAAAGAGCGGACGCATGGGGGATATTTTCAACCCGGCGACCGGTGACGTTACAGCACAATTGCCGTTGGCGACGGCGGATGAGGTTCGCGCGGTTATTCATTCTTCCGCTGCTGCGCTTCCCGGATGGGCGGCGACGCCTCCGGCGCGGCGAACACAGGTGTTGTTTAAATTTCGCGAGTTATTGATAGAACATACTGACGAATTGGCTGAACTGCTCTCTGCCGAGCACGGCAAGACGATTCCCGACGCCAAAGGGGAGTTGGACCGTGGTATCGAAGTCGTCGAGTTCGCCTGTGGTATTCCGCAGTCCCTGAAAGGTGAATACTCGCAAAACGTCGGCGCTAATATCGACAGCTACACGGTCCGTCAACCTGTTGGGGTCGTTGCTGGCATCACGCCTTTCAATTTCCCGGCTATGGTACCCATGTGGATGTACCCGGTGGCGATTGCGTGTGGCAATACATTCGTGCTGAAACCATCGGAACGGGACCCTTCTGTTGCCCTGCGCATTGCCGAGCTGGCGACGGAAGCGGGGCTTCCGCCGGGGGTGCTCAATGTTGTCAACGGTGACAAGGTAGCCGTCGATGTACTGCTGAGCGATCCACTGATTGATGCGATTAGTTTTGTCGGCTCCACGACGATTGGCGAATATATCTATAAAACCGGTTGCGCTAACGGCAAACGGGTACAGGCCCTGTGTGGCGCCAAGAACCATATGGTGGTTATGCCTGACGCGGATATAGATCAGGCGGTCGACGCCCTTATGGGGGCCGGATACGGTTCGGCGGGTGAACGCTGTATGGCAATTTCTGTCGCGGTAACGGTCGATGATGGGACGGCCGATAAACTTGTCAAAAAGCTGGAACCCAAAGTACGTTCTTTGAAGGTTGGTCCCTATAGTGACGCGGATTCGGAACTAGGCCCCGTCATCTCGCGTGAGTCCCAGGATCGGATTAAAGGTTACGTCGATGCCGGCGTTCAAGCCGGGGCGGAATTGGTCGTCGATGGCCGCGATATTTCTTTGCAGGGATATGAAAATGGCTACTTTGTCGGTGGCTGCCTGTTTGATCGCGTGACGCCGGATATGAGCATCTATAAAGATGAAATCTTCGGGCCCGTTCTTTCCGTCGTTCGCGCCAATGATTATGACGAGGCTATCGGACTGGTAAACGATCACGAATATGGAAATGGTGCGGCGATTTTTACCCGAGACGGTGATGCCGCCCGAGATTTCGCCAACCGCGCCAGAATTGGCATGATCGGCGTAAACGTGCCGATCCCTGTTCCCGTCGCCTACCACAGCTTTGGTGGCTGGAAGCGATCCCTGTTTGGCGATCATCATATTCATGGAATGGAAGGGGTTCGCTTCTATACGCGCCTTAAAACCATGACGACCCGTTGGCCCTCTGGTATCAAGGACGGGGCGGAATTCCACTTCAAGCGTGGATCCGATCACTGAATAACAAGATCAAACGCAGGTTGCTCTAGCTTCAATTAGTAGGACGGGTCCCCAGAACGATGACGCGTTCTGCTGATTTAATTGATACTTCTATCTCGCCGGTTTTGATCATGAATGTTTCGTCGCCGGGGGGTCTTTCCTTGGCCGAGATATATGATGATGGAAGTGACAAACGGCAACAAGGGTGGTTGAAGAAAAGATTTATGCTATTCTTCTGACACTATTGGTGATTGGACCGTAACGAGGTGCCATCCTGTGACGGAACAAACGAACCCCGGCACCCAAGACGATATCCCATCGACCATGGATATCGGCGTCGTTCTTGAGCGCCGTGATATCGATAATAAATGGGCCGATTATGAGTGGAAACTCGCTGGCGTTATTCCCGGAAAACCGAACTTGCCAGACTGGCAGGTGCTGCACGACGGGGGTGGCTGGAAGCATTTTTTTGTCGGCACCATGACCATCGAGTTGTTTAGCAAAGAGACTGAAGGTTACAAGGTCAATCTGAGCCAGTCTCCACCCCAGGTCTTCGTCGTACTGCGACCAGAAGAAGAGGGCGCGCATGATCACGAGGTCACGCCCTTTGAAGCAACCGTTTGCCCGTTTGAGGCCGAAGGTTATGACGAGAGTGGCGATGAATGGATCGAAGGGGTCGAGATGCCTGAAGTGATTCACGCCTGGGTCCATGCCTTTATCAAACGACACCACGTCGATGTGCCGTTCAAGAAGCGCAAACGCAAAGCCTATGATCCGCGCAAGGCGCGCAGCGAACGGAGGCCCCCGTCCTATGGCTGATGAGGAATTCCTCAAGCGTTGGTCGCGAGATAAACTGACCAAAACACACGACGCGGATTCTCTGGACAGTATTGTGGAAATCGATGAGGAGCAGGCGGCGCTGCCGGATATTCCTGAAAGTGAAACGGATGCGCCAGATGATCAACCGCCGCCCGATCTGCCACCGATCGACTCCTTGGATAGTGAATCGGACTACACGCCATTCCTGGGTGAAAACGTTCCAGAAGAATTAACACGTAAAGCGCTCAGGAAACTTTGGAGCAGTGATCCCGTTTTCGCCAATCTGGATGGGCTGAACGACTACGACGACGATTATTCAAAGCTTGGTATCGTCAAAACAATCGTAGAAACCGCCTACAAAGTCGGCAAAGGGATTGTCTCTGAGGACGAGCAAGAACCTGATGAAGAACTCCTCGTCGAGAAAGAGGTCATCGCCGAAGAGAAAGTTCCAGAGGACAACGTGGAGGATATTGAGGAGGGGGTGGTCATCGCTGCTGATGATGACCCCATTCAACTGTCAGGCGAACTTGTTAGCCCGTTTCTGCATGGTGGGAAAAACAAACATTAGTGGACCTGTTGCAAAAGTCGGCAAGAAAATCCGATTTTTTGCAACCCATTGAAAACAAAAGATCCTCAATTTAACGTGATTCGTTGTTTTTCAATATGTTACCGGCTTGGCCAAATAGATTGATCAACGCCAAAGACAACACGATTACCGCGAACGAATTCCCATTAAGGATAAGTTCGGACAAGGCAAAAACGGCTACGGTCTCAACTACATTCGCGCCCGCACCGCCGAAACCAGCGAAGCCTGGATCAGAAGCATCTTCATGGTCATGAACCTGCTGGTTCTGATCAGGTTTTTGTTTGTCCGCATGACAAAACGCCTTTATCGCCGCCTGATGGGTACCTTAATGGAAAAAACAGACCTTGCGAAAGAAAACATCACCACTGCTATGACGAAAACAAATCAACAAACTCTGGCGGTCACCGCTTTCTGAGGGAGGCTCTACTTGCAGTTGTAATTACTGCAATTGACAGAGATTGTATAATTCCTTAAAATTACTTTTAAATCAAGTAAGGAAAGATAACAGAGTCAAACTGTCTTCATGACGCTAGAGGCCTCAGGAGGGGCTGTTATGACTGACGATCAGGGGGAACAAGTTTCGCAGAGTGATGGGCACGAAGAAATTCTTCGTGCCCGCTTTTATGCGTTTTTGTCCTCACTTCTTTCCAAACCACCTGATGACGAAACCCTGACCATGATTCGCTCCCTTGAAGGGG
>MPLX02394391.1_pt1 | contig 11212 bp, 10 predicted proteins | sample 1617341 | NCBI WGS metagenome assembly MPLX02 (sample SAMN05944804, study PRJNA350692) | marine metagenome | biome: marine; feature: ODZ; material: water; isolation source: 120 m water sample filtered on 0.2 um supor filter | place: Pacific Ocean | collected 2012-04-08 | depth 120m m | reverse complement strand
TTCCTAATAAGACAATAATTGCCAAGAATCCTGGATCCTGGTCAAATGGAATTAGAATTGGTATAATTGACGCAAAAGCAGATCAGGTTCTGACTGGTATTACTACTACTACTGTTAATGGTGGGGCTTCAAACATTACTGTTGGAATGGGAATTACCCAAAGTTTAATTGGTAAAACTGATATTGGTGCAGGAACAACAACAGCACTTACTGGATACCTGAAAGGTATTATTACCGAAGTTGGTTCTGGACAAATCAGTGTTAAAGTTCTTTCACAAGTTGATGGAGCAACTGAGACTGCTAAAGACTATCAAGAAAGTGGAGTTTTTGCTTTCAGTAATACAGGATCTGTTGCTATCCATACTTCCAATCAATCCGTAGCATTTGGATCTACTACATATACTGCAAGACAAGATTGGTTCTCACAACAAACAGTTGCAATTTCTGATGCAACAGTTGGTGGATCAACCGTTACCACAACTCAATCTTGGAATACTATTGGAGATAAACCAGGAACATCTGAATTTGTCTCTAATAGAGGTGGAAGATTTGATGAAGTTCATGTAGTGGTTATTGACGGTAAAGGTGATGTTACTGGAAATGCTGGAACAATTCTTGAAAAGCATCTCAATCTTTCCAAAGCAACTGATGCAGAATATTCTGTCGGATCACCCTCTTATTGGAGAACTTATCTAAAGACTAATTCAGCATTTATCTTTGGTGGAGATGAACCATCTGGAGTTACTACAACCGGATATTCTTCTGGTGGATTTAGTTATGCAACTGGAGGAGATTGGGATAAATTGGCAGAAGGAACCATCTTTAACACTATTGGTGAATTCAATGGAGTTTTGGAAGGTGGTAAAAATTATGATGGAGGAAGTAATATCTCATCTACAGGAGCACTTTATGCAGATCTCAATAAATTAGTTACTGGATATGGTTTATTTGAAAATTCTGAAAGTTATAAAGTAGATTTCCTTATGATGGGTTCTGCAAATTATGACAAAGAATCAGCACAGGCACTTGCAAACAAATTAATTGCAGTTGCTGATATCAGAAAAGATGCACTCGCATTTATTTCACCATATAGAAAAGCATTCATCACGGATACTTCTGTTGGAACTGTAACAGTTAACAATGATGAAACTATTACTGAGAATGTATTAGATTATTATTCGCCAATCACCTCATCCACTTACGCAGTGTTTGATAGTGGTTATAAGTACATGTATGATAGATTTTCAAATTCCTTCAGATATGTTCCACTAAATGGTGATATTGCAGGAATTTGTGCTCGTAATGATATTGATAATTTCCCCTGGTTCTCACCAGCAGGAACATCAAGAGGTGCGATCTTAAATGCAGTCAAACTAACATATAATCCATCTCAAGCACAGAGAGATAGATTATATTCTGCAAGAATTAATCCAGTCATCGTTTCTCCTGGTGGTGGAATTACACTCTTTGGTGATAAAACCGGATTTGCAAAATCATCTGCATTTGACCGTATCAACGTTCGTCGATTGTTTATCTATCTTGAGGATTCAATTTCTGCGGCCGCAAGAGATCAACTTTTTGAGTTTAACGATGAAATCACAAGAACTAATTTTGTAAATATTGTGGAACCTTTCCTCCGTGATGTTCAGGCAAAACGAGGTATTCAAGATTATGTTGTGATTTGTGATGAAACAAATAACACTGCTGCTATTATAGATAATAATGAGTTTGTAGCAGATATTTTCATCAAACCTGCAAGATCAATTAACTTCATTGGTCTTACATTTGTTGCCACCAGAACTGGTGTTTCATTTAATGAAGTAATCGGTAACGTTTAATTTAGAGGTTAAAAGAAAAAAATGCCTAGTCGCCAACAACGAAATACCTCACCACTAAGAACGATCAGTGATTTTAAAAGTAAACTGACCGGTGGTGGAGCAAGACCAAATTTATTTGAAGTTGAATTAGCATTTCCAAATGCTGCTAAACCAGATAATGAAAATGAAGTTTTAGAAAAAGCAAGATTTCTTGTAAAGGCAGCTGCATTGCCTGCCTCTACAATTGCACAGATCGATGTTCCCTTTAGAGGTCGTATCCTTAAAATTGCTGGAGATAGAACATTCGAAACCTGGACAATCACGGTTATAAATGATATTGACTTTTCTATTCGTTCTGCTTTTGAAAAATGGATGAATGCCATTAATAAAATGAATGATGCAACTGGAATTATAAATCCAATCGATTATCAGAAAGATGCTACTGTTCATCAGTTGAATCGTAATGGTGATATTCTCAGATCTTACAAGTTCTGGGACGTTTTCCCAACTAATATTTCTACTATTGATCTAAACTATGAGACAACTGATACCGTTCAGGAGTTTACTGTAGAAATGCAAGTTCATTATTGGGAAGCATATAGAGGAGCATCTTCTCAGGCAGGTGGTGAAGACATCACCTAAATAATAAAATAGTAGTCTAAATTAGTTTATAATATGGCAAAACTTTTTGGTTTTTCTATTGACGATACAGAAAAGAAATCCAAATCTGTAGTTTCCCCTGTCCCCGTGAATAACGAGGATGGGGTTGATAACTATATTGCAAGTGGATTTTATGGTTCATATGTAGATATTGAAGGTCAATATAGAACAGAATTTGATTTAATCAAAAGATACCGAGAGATGGCACTACATCCAGAATCGGATGGTGCTATCGAAGATGTTGTAAATGAAGCAATTGTGAGTGATCTTTATGATTCTCCAATTGAAATTGAATTATCCAATTTAAATGCTACAGATAATCTAAAGAAAGCAATCAGACAAGAATTTAAGTATATTAAAGAAATTTTAGATTTTGATAAGAAGTCGCACGAAATTTTTAGAAATTGGTATGTTGATGGAAGACTTTATTATCATAAGGTAATTGATCTTAAAAATCCTCAGGAAGGAATTAAAGAACTGAGGTATATTGATCCAATGAAGATGCGGTTTGTCCGCCAAGAAAAGAAACAAGATAAGAATGTTATCGGACCAAATATTCCTGGTCGTGACGAACAAAAAAATGGTATTGCTCCAGAGATCGAAGAGTATTTTGTTTATACTCCCAAACCAAACTATCCAACAGGAAACTTAACTGGTGGTGGTGGAAATAAAGGAACTAAAATTGCAAAAGATGCAATTACATATTGCACTTCAGGTCTTGTAGATAGAAATAAAGGTTTAGTTCTTTCATATCTCCATAAAGCAATCAAGGCTCTTAATCAACTGAGAATGATTGAGGATTCTTTGGTTATCTACAGATTATCAAGAGCACCAGAACGTCGTATTTTTTATATTGATGTTGGCAATCTTCCTAAAGTAAAGGCAGAACAATATCTTCGTGATGTTATGAATCGTTATCGTAACAAGCAAGTTTACGATGCGAACACTGGAGAAATCCGTGATGATCGTAAATTTATGAGTATGATGGAGGACTTCTGGCTTCCTAGAAGAGAGGGTGGTAGAGGAACTGAAATCACAACTCTTCCTGGTGGACAAAACTTAGGAGAACTTGCTGATATTGAGTATTTCCAAAAGAAACTTTATAGAGCACTTGGAGTTCCAGAATCAAGAATTGCTGCCGATGGTGGATTTAATCTTGGTCGTTCTTCCGAAATTTTAAGAGATGAACTTAAGTTTGCCAAGTTTGTTGGTCGTTTGAGAAAGAGATTTGCTCAAATGTTCAATGACATGTTGAAGACACAGTTAATCCTTAAGAACATTGTTTCCATAGAAGATTGGGATAGGATTAGTGATCATATTCAATATGATTTCTTGTATGATAATCAGTTTGCAGAACTCAAAGAAACAGAAATGTTGAATGAGAGACTTGGTGTTCTTGCAACTATTGAACCTTATATTGGTAAGTATTATTCAACTCATTGGGTTCGTAGCAAAGTTCTTCGTCAGACTGATGGAGAAATGATTGAGATGGATGATCAGATTGAACAGGAAATAAAAGATGGAATCCTTCCTGATCCGAGTACTGTTGATCCTATAACTGGAGAACCATTGCCACAAGAAGGTGAACAAGGAATGATGGGTGATGTTCCATTGGAACCAGAAATTGATGGTGGGATTACTGATGTAGACGGCAAAGCTGCTGAGATATAAATAGAAAATATAGATATATTAAATTTTCATGGAAGAAATTGTAAATTTAATCGGTTCCGATTCATCGGCATCTGATATTAGTGACAGAATTAAAAATGTTTTGTATTCAAAATCAGCAGAACGTATTAATACTATTCGTCCAACAGTTGGCGCATCCATGTTTGATGACCAGCAAGATAATTCCGAAGGGGAAAAATAATGTGTAACAGAACTTTAATTAAAGGTGCTCAAGCAGCATGTGGTACTGACGCTGCGGGAGCATCTACTTTTGGTAGTGCGACAGTAGTGCGTCTCTGTAATAATGGAGGTACTGCTAGATTAGTATCTGTTATTGATGAAGTTGGAGGATCTACAACAATTGGAACCTTTACAATGCCAGGTAACACTGTTGAGTTTGTAGAGAAAAAATCAACTGAAGCAATATTCGCAGCAGACGCTACGGTATTGGGTTCAGCTGTAGGATTTACAGGTTAATACAAATGAAACTTATCACAGAAGAAATTTCAAACGTAAAGATTATTACCGAAGGTAAAGGTTCTAATAAGAAACTTTATATTGAAGGTGTTTTTTTACAGGGCAATCTTAAAAATCGTAATGGGAGAATGTATCCTATGGAGACTCTTTCTCGTGAAGTGAATAGGTATAATGAAGCATTTGTTCAAAAAGGGCGTGCTCTTGGTGAACTTGGACACCCCGATGGTCCTACCGTAAATCTTGATCGTGTTTCTCATAAGATTACTTCACTCACTCAAGAGGGTAGTAATTTTAGAGGTAAGGCACAAATCCTCAATACTCCTATGGGTAAAATTGCATCTTCACTTTTAGATGAAGGTGTGATGCTTGGAGTTTCTTCTCGTGGTGTTGGTTCATTAAAAGAAGATCGTGGTGGTATGAAAGTTGTTGGTGAAGATTTCATGTTAGCAACTGCTGCTGATATCGTTGCAGATCCTTCTGCACCTGATGCTTTTGTATCAGGAATTATGGAAGGAAAAGAGTGGGTTTGGGAAGGAGGAATTCTTCGTGAACAACTCGCAGAAAGAACTCAGAAAAGAATTAACACTCTCGTTGACCAAAAAGTTCTCGAAGAGCATAAGTTGAATTTGTTTAAAGAATTCTTATCAAATCTTTAAATTATAAATAAATATAGATTAATACAAAATCTAATAAAGTCAAATGTCCGTTGGTAGAAATTTACAAGAAATGGAAAACGTAGTAACCAAAGGAGCTGCTGCATCTGAACCAATGTCAAAGGCAGGAAGCAATGCTTCCGGTGTTTCTACACCAGGCCAAACTGGCAATTGGGAAGATCTCGGTGGTCCTACTCCAGAAAACTATAAAGCAGACGACAACTCTGCTAAACTCGCAGAACCCAAAATCGCAACTGTCAAAGACATTGTGAATAAGGGTGCCAAGCCTGCTGAACCCATGCCTAAGGGTATGAAGGAAGAGGGGGAAGTTAAAGGCGAAGTAGTCGAAGAGGAAGAAACCACTGCATCTGCTGAAGAAGTAGTTGCTGAGGAAGAGACTTCTGAAGAAGTTGTATCCGAAGAAGAAGTCGTCGAAGCAGAATATAACATCGAAGAAGATGTTGAAGCACTGCTTACTGGTGAAGAACTTTCTGAGGAATTTCAAGAGAAAGCACGTACAATTTTTGAAACTGCTATCAGGACAAAAGTTGCTGAAGTTCAAGAAGAACTGAAAGCACAATACGAAACAACTCTGGAAGAAGAAGTTTCTACTATTAAGGAAGAACTGACTGGTAGAGTTGATGCATACCTTGAGTATGTTGCCGAAGAGTGGATTTCTGAAAATCAACTCGCAGTCGAGCAAGGACTTAAGGCTGAAATGTCAGAATCATTCCTAACTGGAATGAGAAGTCTTTTTGAAGAACATTATGTAAACATCCCTGAAGAGAAATATGATGTAACTACCGCAATGGTAGAGAAATTAGATGAAATGGAAGATAAACTCAACGAGCAAATTAAATCAAATATTGCTCTCAATCAAAGATTAGCTGAGTCGGTTGCCGACGTAATCTTCTCCGATGTCTGTGAAGGTCTCGCACTTTCTCAGAAGGATAAGCTCGCTTCTCTTGCCGAAAATGTTGAGTTTGATAGTGAAAACACCTATCGTGAGAAACTGGTTACTCTGAGAAAGTCTTATTTCCCAGAAAATGCCGGATCTCAAAGAGACGACTCAGAGAATATTTCCGAGAGTTCCGAATCCATTGCACAACCAGTAACTGGTTTAATGGAATCTTATCTCGATACTCTGACTAGAGTTTCTAAAAAGTGATTTTTTAATTATAAATCAAACTAAAATTTTTAACAAGGTAAATTCAAATGCAAGGTTTCAATGCTGAACACCTTCAGGAGAAGTGGGCACCTATCCTCAATCATGAGGGTCTTGGAGGCATCGATGATGCTCATAAGAGAATGGTTACCGCAGTTCTTCTGGAGAACCAAGAAAAGATGCTTAGTGAGGAGCGTGAGTTCCTTTCAGAAGCAGCTCCTACAAACTCCGTTGCAAACGGTGGAGTTTCTAACTTCGACCCCGTTCTGATCTCATTGATCAGACGCGCAATGCCTAACCTGGTCGCATATGACCTCGCAGGCGTTCAACCGATGAACGGTCCTACTGGACTGATCTTCGCAATGCGTTCCCGTTACTCCAGTCAGTCTGGATCAGAAGCACTCTTCGACGAAGCAAACACCGGATTCTCTAACAGTGGACTCGGTTTTGACGGCACTAACTCTTATGTTGCTGGACAGGAAGCTAACGTTGGTTTAGGAACTACTGGAAATCAGACTGGATCCAATCCAGGACTTCTGAGCCCAACTGCTCAAACCCAAACCGGATATAACGTCGGTCAGGGCATGTCTACAGCAAACTCCGAAGATCTTGGAGATGGTGTAACATTCAACGAAATGGCATTCTCGATTGAGAAAGTCACTGTTACTGCTAAGTCCAGAGCTCTGAAAGCAGAGTATTCACTGGAACTGGCACAAGACCTTAAGGCAATTCATGGTTTGAATGCTGAGGCTGAACTTGCAAATATTCTCTCCACAGAGATTCTTGCTGAGATCAACCGTGAAGTCATCAGAACCATCTATAAGGTTGCTAAACCCGGTGCTCAACAGAATGTTGCAACTTCAGGAACATTTGACCTCGACGTTGACTCCAACGGTCGTTGGTCTGTTGAGAAGTTCAAAGGTCTTATTTTCCAAATCGAGCGTGATGCAAACGCAATCGCACAAGAGACTCGTAGAGGAAAGGGCAACATGATTCTGTGTTCCGCAGACGTTGCTTCCGCACTGACCATGGCTGGTGTACTTGATTACACCCCTGCACTCAATGCAAACCTGAACGTTGATGATACTGGTAACACCTTCGCAGGTGTGCTTGCTGGTAAGTATAAGGTCTATATTGATCCTTATTCGGCAAACGTTGCTGCTAATCAGTATTATGTTGCTGGTTATAAAGGTTCTTCACCTTATGACGCAGGTCTGTTCTACTGCCCATACGTTCCTCTTCAGATGGTTCGTGCAGTTGGAGAGAACACTTTCCAGCCTAAGATCGGCTTCAAGACTCGTTACGGTATTGTTGCCAACCCATTCGCAGAAGGTGCTGCTCCTGTTACCAATCCTGGTAGACTGCAGACTAACGCAAACCGTTACTACAGAAGAGTCAAAGTTCAAAACCTCATGTGATCCACGGTTCACATATTTTACAGACTCTCCTTCGGGAGGGTCTTTTTTTTATCTAAATACAAATAAAACAATGGCGACGGCATTTGGTAATCAGATAGGAAATAGAAATTTTTTATCACCTGTTGGTTTTAAATTTACATTGGCAAAAGAACCGAAGGTTGATTTTTTTTCAAACTCTGCCAGTATTCCCAGTATTAGTTTAGGAACAGCAGTTCAACCATCTTATCTTAAAGATATTGATATTCCTGGAGATAAACTTACTTATGGAGATTTTTCCTTAAGATTTTTAGTTGATGAAGATATGGTCAACTATATGGCAATTCATAATTGGATGTCTGGGTTGGGATATCCAGAAACAACACAAGAGTTTAGAGATTTAACAACAAATACTGACGGAGAAAGAGATTTAAAAGAACAATTTAGTGATGGAAGTCTTCATATTTTAAATAGTAACTTTAGAGATGTTGCTATTGTAAAATTTAGAGATTTATTTCCGGTGTATTTGACCTCTTTAGATTTTGAAGCAAATAATGATGATATCAACTACTTTACAGCAGAGGTCACTTTCAAGTATACTGTGTATAATGTATTATCTACTGATAATAGAACACCTCTATGAACCTTGATCAAATTCAGGAGATGTGGGAAAAAGATTCTCAAATCGACCCCGACAACCTTCACGACGAGAGTCTTAAAATTCCACAACTTCATTCAAAATATTATACCTTATATAATACCATCACTCTTTTGAGAGAAAAGGTAAGAGGAACTTATAACCGTATAAAATTGGAAAGGTATAATTACTACACAGGAAAGGCAACAGCAGAGGTTTATGCTGAAGAACCATTTCCGTATAAGGTTAGAGATAAAGAAGCATTACAGAGGTATATGGATGCCGATGAGAAGTTAAATACTATTGATCTAAAGATTCGTTATTATGATGTGATGCTTAAGTTTTTAGAAGAAATTATTAAAACCGTTTCGAATAGAACTTTTCAAATTAAGAATGCAATAGATTGGCATAAATTTCAAGCAGGGATGCAATAAATAGAAGAAAAGTGTTTATATAGATGAAATCTTTTGTAGAATTTAATCAAATACTAGAAGGCAAGTATAGTGATGAACATGCTTTTAGAAAGCAGTGGAATTATTTTATAAAAGATAGTAATCCAGATGCTGATAGAATTAGAGATCTTCTTTCTAAAGGAGAGGTAGAGGATGCTAAGTCTGAAATGCAGAGAATAGTTTCAGATGCTCAAGATGAAGATGATCATCCATTACATTTTAAACAGGCAAGTAGAGGGTTTACTGGTAGTAAGGAAGATAATGATTTAGAATCTTATAATGATAATATGAGATTGGTTTCTGATACTATAGCAGCATACTCTCAAACTAGAAGAGGTAAAACTGCTGTATCTAAAAAGTTGGAAGCAGAAGTAACTGGTGAGGAAAAACCAGAAGTAAGTAGCAAATGGAAACAAGAAACAGGAAAGAAAATAGATACTAAAAAGGGTGATATATTATTTACTGATAAACAAACAACTACCAAGACTTATACAGGACAAGATGGTAAGGAAAAGAAGAAAACATCAGTAGCAGGTACAAGGATATCTCTTAGTTTGAAACAAGCAAACTCACAAACAATGTCTGGTATAACTGGAGAAACCCAGGCAACATGGAAAGCTGCTGCACAGAAAACTAGAAATAAGATGAAAAATGATGGTGCATCTGAAGAGGAACTTGATGCATTTGATAAAGATACTGAATCTATGCTTAATAATTTAAAAAAAGCACAAGATTTAGGACAGAGAAATCCAAACTTTGGTTCTAAAGCACCTGCTAATGGAGATAAAAATCCATCAGAACGAAGGTCAGCAGTAATGCAAAGTACTATGGATACTTATAGTCAAAAGTATCCAGAAGCACTTAAACAATTTGATAAAGAAGCAGCAAGTGGAAGGGCAAAGTTTGGTAAAGATCAAAGCAAAGGACGTGCTCAAGATGTTGCAACACATAAACATCCAAAAGGATGGTCTGATGCATCTGCTAAAGATATAAGAGATCGTGATATTACCACTGATACTACTCATGCTGGTCCAGCAGCAAGAGCATCAAAACATCCTATTAATACTGATAAAGACGTTCATAGACTTGATACACAAAAACCAGTATCAACACCATCAGGTCCTGCTGTTGTTACATCAAGAGTAGATCAACAAAATCCAGCAAAACAAAATCAATCATCTCCAGAAGATATTGCTGTTAGAAAATCTATTGAAAGACGTAATAGAAAAAATCCAAATCAACCACAAATTCAAGGAGTAGCACCACAAAGACCACAATCAACATTTGCTCAATTCCAACAACGAATAGCAGATAGTAGAAAGAAACAATCAGATATTAGATTACAACATCGAGCACAGGCATATAAAAATAATTTAGTATCCCAAAATAAGCACCAGGAAGGACAATAAATATCCATAGGTGAAACTTATATGGGTTATGTCTCATTTAATTATATCAAAAAAGAATGAAATATATTTACAGGTTAAGGCAGAACCTCACGTATATTACGAATTATCAGACCAGTTTACTTTTGAAGTTCCTGGTGCAAAGTTTATGTCCTCGTATCGTAGTAAACATTGGGACGGAAAAATTAGATTATTTAATATCCAAACAGGAGAGATATATGTTGGGTTATTAGATAAAATTACAAAAGTTTGTGATGATCATGGATATACTTATGAGTTTGTAGATAGTAAGTATTATGGTCTTCCTTTTGAGACAAATGATTTTATCTCAAAAGAAGGGGTAAAAGATTATATGAATACTATTTGCAAGTATTCTCCGAGAGATTATCAAGTTGAGGGAGTATACGACGCTTTAAAACATAATAGAAAGTTGTTGATATCCCCAACTGCTTCTGGAAAGTCTCTGATGATATATTCTCTTGTGAGATATTACGTTGAGAAAAAACAAAATATTCTGATAGTTGTTCCGACGACTTCGCTAGTAGAGCAGATGTATAAAGACTTTGCAGACTATGGTTGGGATGTAGGTTCATATTGTCACAAGATCTATGCAGGGAAGGAAAGAGAAACGGATTCTCAGGTTATTATTACTACCTGGCAGTCTATTTACAAACTTCCCCGCAAATACTTCTCTAGATTTAATGTAGTTATCGGAGACGAAGCACACCAGTTTAAATCAAAGTCATTAATATCTATAATGTCAAAACTTGCAGATGCAAAATACCGTTTTGGATTTACAGGAACACTTGATGGAACACAGACTCATAAATGGGTCCTTGAGGGATTGTTTGGTCCATCGTATAAAATTATTCGTACCGAAGAG
>MPLX02081110.1_pt1 | contig 11213 bp, 9 predicted proteins | sample 1617341 | NCBI WGS metagenome assembly MPLX02 (sample SAMN05944804, study PRJNA350692) | marine metagenome | biome: marine; feature: ODZ; material: water; isolation source: 120 m water sample filtered on 0.2 um supor filter | place: Pacific Ocean | collected 2012-04-08 | depth 120m m | reverse complement strand
CTAGGATATCCTTTGTCATATTATATGACGTGTCAAGGATCTCTTGGAATTTTTGTAATACTAATTTTTTGGTTTGCAAATAAACAGGAAAAAATTGATGAAAAATTTGGTTTTTCTGAAAAGGAGGATAAATGATCAAAGGAAAATTTATAGATAATTTACCTAAAATATATGGAATATATACAGGTGGTTTCCTTGGGTTCATAATCTTAATGGCAATATGTGAATCAGCTGGTATGTCAGCGAAATTAATAGGAATATTTTTCGTTGCTTTTACAGTTAGCATCTATGCAATTATTGGTTATTTATCAAGAACACTTCAATTAGATGCATATTACGTAGCTGGAAGACAAGTTCCAACCGTATTTAACGGAATGGCAACTGCAGCAGACTGGATGTCTGGTGCATCATTCGTTGCTATGGCGGGTGGAATTTACTTCAAAGGCTATGGCTATATGGCGCTTCTAGTTGGATGGACAGGTGGATATGTGCTGGTTGCTTCTTTGTTAGCACCTTACCTAAGAAAATTTGGATGTTACACTGTTCCAGATTTTATAGGTACGAGATATGGTGGTAACATAGCAAGATTGTCTGCAGTATTAGTTTTAACTGTAGCTTCATTCACTTACGTGACTGCACAAATTAACGCAACAGGAACTATTGCTTCGGTAGCATTAGATATTCCATTTGGAATAGCTGTATATATCGGATTAGCAAGTATATTAATTTGTTCAATGTTAGGTGGAATGAGAGCGGTTACATGGACTCAAGTTGCACAATACATAGTATTGATTATAGCTTACTTGTTACCAGTATTCTGGATTAGTAATAAAATGGGCGCTGGTATCTTCCCACATTTAATGTTGGCAGATGAAGTTGCAAGGATTGCTGATTTAGAAAGTCAATTTGGTTTAGGAACAATTAAAAACACTGCGGCTGATTTAGCTACAGTACCAAAAGGCTTAGCGGGTATAACTAAAGCTCACTCTTCAGTTAACGCAACACCTTGGGCATTTATTTCATTAGCGGTTTGTATGATGGCTGGAACAGCTTCATTACCACACGTTATGATGAGATATTTCACTACTCCAAGTGTAAAAACAGCTAGAAGATCAGTAGGTTGGTCATTATTCTTTATATTCCTACTTTACTCTTCTGCGCCGATGTTAGCTACATTGTCAAAACTATCATTGATGGATCCAAACTTGGCAACAGGTATTATTGGTAAATCAATAAGTGAAGTTCAAGCTTTAGATTGGTATCAAAACTGGAACCAAGCAAACTTAATGTTTGTAAGCGACTTTAACGGAAATGGAACACTTGAATTAAATGAGTTTTTCATGGGTGGTAAAGCCGTTGTATTAGCTACACCAGAAATTGCAGGATTACCTTATGTAATTTCAGGTTTGGTTGCTGCTGGAGGTATGGCTGCTGCCATGTCTACTGCTGATGGTTTAGTTTTAGCAATTGCAAATGCTTTATCTCATGACTTATACTATAAGATCATTGACCCTAAAGCAGAAACTGCAAAAAGACTAATTGTTGCAAGGGTACTACTTTTCTTAATTGGTTTTGCTGGAGCATCTATTGCAGCTCTTGAAATTCAAGGTATCTTAGGTTCGGTTATCTGGGCTTTTGACTTTGCAATGTCAGGATTGTTCTTCCCACTTGTACTAGGTGTATGGTGGAAGAGAGCAAACGCAGAAGGCGCTATTGCAGGAATGCTTCTAGGTCTCGCTTCTGGTACTGCGTATCTAATTTGGGTACGTAATGGTGGAGCTGGATTCTGGGGTGTAACTCAACTTACATTCGGAATAGTTGGATCAGCTGTTAGTTTAGTATCTATGGTAGTTGTTACTTTAATGACTAAAGAACCAGATGCTGCAACTCAAAGAATGGTTGATGAAGTACGTATACCTAGCGGTAAAGCAGTACTTGGAAGACAACACTAAATAAATTTCATTTTAAGGGGCGAATTTTTTCGCCCCTTTTACGTTAAGATTTTAAATTTTTTTATGTCTGCAAACTTTCATCCTCTAGTTTATATAATTGATTACATAATGGGCGTAATAATGTGGACATTAATTGGAAGAGTGGCAATGAACATATTCCAAAGAGAAGATTCTCAATTTTTTTTTATGAAAGTTTTCGTAAAATTGACAGATCCGTTAATTAGGTTATTTAAACCAATAACGCCTTCATTCATAATAAGACCTCTTGTTCCACTTTATGTAGCTTGGTTTTTCTACATGTTCAGATTCTACCTTATGCCGTATCTATTGGGATATTCTGTAATGGGAATGCTATCATTTCCTCTAGAAAGTGAAATTGCAATACAAATTTACGAAATTTTTGGTAAAAATTAATTCAAATTAAAAAATAAAATTGATACTAGTAGTATAGTAATCAATGAAAAAAATACAAATATCACCCTCTATATTATCAGCTGACTTTAGTCAGTTAGGAAATGAAATTAAAAGACTTGAAGAAGGAGGGGCTGATATGATTCATGTCGATGTGATGGATGGTCATTTTGTTCCAAATCTTACAATTGGTCCACCTGTTATAAAAAGATTAAGAAATTACACAAAGTTACCTTTTGATGTTCATTTAATGATATCCCCAGTACACAAATATATTGAAGATTATGCAAATGCAGGTGCAGACATAATTACGATTCATCCAGAAGCAACAGATAATTTAATGGAGTCAATTAATCTTATTAAAAAATTAAATAAAAAAGTTGGTGTCTCTTTAAATCCTGACACAAAAATAAATATTATTGATAGTGTTTTAGATCAAATAGATCTTGTTTTAATTATGAGCGTTTTTCCAGGTTTTGGCGGTCAAAAATTTATGCCAGAAGTTGTAGAAAAAATTAAAACTTTAAAAAAAATTAAAGAAGAAAAAAAACTTAATTTTGATATTGAAGTAGACGGTGGTATTAATTTCGAAAATAATAAGATTGTAATAGAGGCAGGAGCTAATATTTTAGTTTCGGGAACAACTATTTTTAAAGAAAATAATGGAAACATTAAAAAAAATATTGATTCTCTGAAGTTAGCATAAGTTAATGATTTTAAAGAATTCTTTTAATTTTATTAGTGAATTTTTTAATTATTCATCAAATCAAATAAGAAAAATTTATTTAAGTTCTAGAATTTATAATAATAAAATATCAAGAATTGATGACAAACTTATTGAATATAAACCAAGCCCAAATTTGATTGATTGTTTGGTTAAATATGAAAAAAAGAAAAATAATATTGAAAATTTTTATTTAAATTCTGTATGGATCAATCAAGATATAAAAGAAACTGATTATAAAAAACTTCATAGTTTTTTTTGGCTCTTCACAATTGATTTAAAGTCATCAAAAAAAATCACTCAATCAATTATTTTAAATTGGATAGAAAAAAACCAAAAATATAATTCTAAAAATTGGGAAATAGATACTCTGTCAAAAAGGATTATAGCCTGGATATCAAATTCAAGACTAAGTTATGATGATAGTGATGAATCTTATAAAGAAAAATTTAATAATAACATTAAAAAACAGATCAACCATTTAATCAACGAAATAACCAGATCTAAATTGGTAAATGATAAAATGATTGGATGTGCTTCAATTATATTAACAGGTCTTTCATACAAAGATGAAAAATATTTAAATTATGGATTAAATCTTTTAAAAAAAATTATTAACTTTTCTTTTGATGTGCAGGGCTTCCCAAAGTCTAGAAACTTGAGACAACTTATATTCTATTTAAAATATTTTATTTTAATAAGAGAATGGCTTAAAGAATCTCAAAATGAAATTCCAGAATATTTAAATGAAATAATTTTTTATTTAGGACAAAATTATAATTTTATATGGCAAAATACTAATCAAAATTTATTATTCAATGGAAACTATATAAATCAAAATAATGATTTTGATAAATACTTAAGTTTTCACAACTATAAATTTAAAAATGAAAGTAATGAATATGGTGGATATGTTATTTTAAAAAATAAAAATGTTATTCTTTCAGTTGATCTGGGATCTTCTCCTGAAAAAAAATTTAGTAACGACTATCAATCTGGAGCCTTATCTTTTGAAATTTTTTTTAATAATTGTAAATTAATTTCTAATTGTGGTTACTTTCAAAATTACAAACATCAGCTAAACTCAATTTCTAAATCAACTGCTGCACATTCTACTATGATTTTAGATAATAGATCTTCATGCAAATTTAAAAAAGATTCTGATGGTATTTTTAAAATTGATCAAGAACTAAAAATATTGAAAAAATCTATTACATTTGAAAAAAAATATTGGAATATCTCTGGATCTCATGATGGTTATTTAAAAAAATATGGCATAATTCATGAAAGAAAAATAGAATTTTTTATAGAAAAAAACAAATTTATAGGAACAGATAAATTAATTAAAAAGAAAAAATTTAAAAGTTCTAATTTTGAAATCCGTTTTCATTTCGAGCCTGGAGTTAAAATAACAAAAACTCAAGATGAAAAATCAATTCTTGTTGAATTGGAAAATTCTGGATGGAAATTTTCTTCCAAAAATCATAAGATTGATGTTGAAACTGGTTTATATTTCGGTAAAAAAAACTCTTTTGCTGAAAATCAAAATATATTCATTTCGGGACTAACTCGAAATGAAGATCAAGAAATTGTATGGGAGATAATTAAAATTTAATGAAAAAAATAAAAACAGCTCTAATTTCAGTTTCTAACAAAAAAAATTTAGATATACTTTTAAAAAATTTATCTAAACATAAGATCCAAATTATTAGCTCAGGAGGCACCTATAAAGAGATTAAAAAACTAGGCTATAAATGCTTAGAAGTATCAAAGTATACGGGTTCACAAGAGATATTAGGCGGAAGAGTTAAAACGCTACATCCAAAAATTCATGCTGGAATTTTAAGTGTAAGAAAAAACAAATCTCATATCAAAGATTTAAAAAAAAATAATTTTGATGAAATCGATCTCGTAATTGTAAACTTTTATCCTTTTGCAAAAACTTTAGAGAATACAAATAATCATAACAAAATAATTGAAAATATTGATGTTGGTGGACCAACAATGGTGCGTGCAGCTGCTAAAAACTATAGCGATGTCACTGTAATAACTAATCCTGAACAATATAGTGAACTAATAGAAGAATTAAATTCAAATAAAAGTAGAACCACTTTAAAATTTAGGCAAAAAATGTCTGAAATAGCATTTACCGAAACTGCCTATTACGACGGATTAATATCAAATTATTTTAATTCTCAATCAAAAAATTTGTTTCCTGAAAAAAAAATATTTTTTGGTAATTTGATTGAAAAATTAAGATATGGAGAAAATCCTCATCAGGACGCTGCCATTTATTCTATTAATAAAAAATTAAATATTAATCAATTACATGGAAAGCAGCTAAGTTATAATAACTATAATGATATTTTTGCTGCTCTATTAATTTCAAAATCATTGCCAAAAAATACTGGTACAGTTATTGTAAAACATGCTAATCCTTGTGGTGTTTCTATAAACAAAAATAAATTAAATAGCTATAAATTAGCTCTGGCTTGTGATCCATTAAGTGCATTTGGAGGCATTGTTTCTTGTAATTTTAAAATTAATAAAAAACTAGCTCTAGAGTTAAAAAAAATATTTTTAGAAGTAATAATTTGCAACAATATAGATGTGAATGCATTGAAAGTATTAAAAAACAAAAAAAATTTACGAATTATTGATGCTAGCAAATTAAATAATAGCAATTTAAAGAGCATATCATCATTATTTAATAACTTTTTGATACAAACTCCTGATGTTTTTTCTTTTTCAAAATCAAATTTTAAAGTTGTATCTAAAAATAAACCAAATTCTCAAACTTTAAAAAATTTAATATTTACATTTAATATTTGTCGATTTGTTAAATCAAATGCAATTGTTATATCAAATAAAGACTCAACTATAGGAATAGGATCTGGGCAGCCTAGCAGGCTAGATAGTTGTGAAATTGCAATAAATAAAATGAAAAGATTTTATCAAGAAAAACTAGACGAACAAATTGTTGCAGCCTCAGATGCATTTTTTCCTTTCGTTGATGGTATTGAAAAATTAGTTCAAGCAGGTGTATCTGCAATAATACAGCCTTCAGGTTCAATAAGAGATAAAGATATTATTAAATTTGCAAATAAAACAAATACCGTATTAGTTTTTTCAAAAACTAGACATTTTAAGCATTAGAAATTTGATCAATTTTAGCGGCTAAAATAAAATCATTTTCTGATAAACCTTCAATTGCATGAGTGGTAACAACAATTTTTGCATAACCCCGGCCAAAAGAAATATCTGGGTGGTGATTTTCTTTTTCAGAAATTTCACTAACTTTGTTAATAAAGCTTTGACTTTCTAAAAAATTATTAAACTTAAAATTCTTCTCTAAAAAATAAATATTTTTTTCATTTGGTTTTACATCCCAACCATCTACTTTTTTTTGATATTTATGAATTTCACTTAGATCTAAAGAAGGAATGCCTCCTTCACATGGGATACATTTTTTTTCTTTTAAATCAGTCATATTGAATTGGAGCGGGCAATGGGACTTGAACCCACGACCTTCTCGTTGGCAACGAGACGCTCTACCACTGAGCTATGCCCGCTTGTTAAAAAGTTATTATAGATAGCGATTTTTTTTATTGCAAGCAATAATCATTTTATGTGATTTTTTGTATCAATTATTTTTTTTAAATCTTTAAAAACATTATTAACAACTAAATCCCAATCATCAAATTTATCTTGTTTATATTCAATTAATTTTTTATAAAAAAATGGATCATTATATTTCCACCATCGCCATTCTTGATCAAAAGAAAACAATCCCCAAGTTAATTTGTCTAAACTAGAGGACAAATGAAGAATTGAAGTATCAACTGAAATAACTAGGTCCAAATTTTCAATTATTGCTGCAATTTCTAAAAAATTATTATCACCTAAATTATTAATTTTTGAATCATTTAAATAATTTTTATCTCTTAACCATATATCATTTTGAAGGCAAATAAATTCACAATCTAAAGAAAGAATTTTTTCTAATTTTTTTATTTCAATTGACCTGAATGGCTGATTTACACCATATAAATTTCCACTCCAAGTTAAGCCAACTTTTAATTTATTAGAATTAATTTTTTTTTTCCATTTTGATATTATTTCTTCATCAATTTTAAATAATCCTTCTTCTTTTTTATTTTTATTTTCATAGAAAAAATTATTTAAAGAAACAAAGCTAATTTTATAATCACAATTAGAATTTGAACCTTTTTTATATACTTTTAAGTTTAATATATTTTTTTGAAAAAGTTCAACAACACTTTCTCTTACTTCTATTCTGATATCATTACATAGCTTATTTAAATAAAATAAAAATTTAGAAAATTGGATTGAGTCTCCAATACCTTGATCTTCATATACTAATATTTTTTTTTTTCTTAAGTCTTCACCTTTCCAAAAAGGAATATTGGGATAATAATTATCTTTGATTTGCAGACTTTTGTCGTAAAGTTTCCATCCTTCTTTAAAATTACCTTTCTTGAGTAAATTCATTGAATGAATTAAGTTAAGAGTATTATGATTAGGATTTAATTTATAAATATCTTCAATTAATTTATAAGAATTTTTAAATTTTCCTAAATTAGAATAAATTAATGACAAACTTATATTCGCCCCAATATCATATTTATTTTTTTTACAAAACTCTTTTAAAATATTTTCAGCTTGTTTATATTTTTTTTTAAAAAATAATAATTCAGCTTTATTAATAAAATATATATTATTTTTTATTTCTAATTTATCAGATAATTTTTGATATTTTTCAGCTTCAGCAAAATCTTTTTTTAATATTAAAGATCTTATTAAATTGTTAATTGTAAGATAGTTAGATGAACTTATCTTTAAGCATTCAAGGAAATTTTCTTTAGCTTTTGAATAATTTTTTTCCTTAATATAAATATTACCTATATTGTTTAAAACTATTTCTTTACTATAGCCGAATCTCATCGCTTCGTGATATTGTTCTACAGCTTTTTGATATTGACAATTTTCATCAAAAAAAAATGCTAAATTAAAATTCAATTTTTGGTTTTTAGGATCATAATTTAACGCTTTTATAATTGTATTGATGGATTTAGAAAAATTTCTAGTTTCAAAATATACATTGGCCAAATTTGAATAAGCATCTATATAATCTTCTTTATAATTTAAAGAATTTTTGAAATGCTCAATTGCCTTTTGATAATCTTTTAAATTGATAAAAATAATTCCTTTTAAATTATTTAAAATGTGTAGATCATTATTTTCTGAGTATCCACCTGATAATTTAAGAGCTGTATTAAAATTTTTATTATTTATTTCATTAATAATCTTAGAAAAAATATCTGACATTAAATATCTTTAAAGAAATTACTAAAATTTTTATATTTAAGATTTGACTCTATAGAATCCTTATAAATTGGTTTTCTGCTTTGATTTATACTAACAGTTTTAATTGGACTTTTACTTTTATGATAATTTAAACAACCTTGTTCAAATTGTAAATTGCAGAAATTTAATAAATTTCTAATTTCTATTTCTTGGTTTTTAACCAAATCTTCATAATTAATTTCATAAATTTTTTTATCAATTTTATTCTTCCAAAAGTTCATCATTTCTTTATATATTTTTACATATTTTTTAATATTAGTTATGTCATAAGTCCAATCAGTTCTATTTCCACCAAATACATTTTTATAAATTGATAGACAATTGTCTTTAATATTTCTTTTTATATGTATTATTTTTGAGTTTGGGAAAAGAGTAGAAATAAAACCGATCCAAAAAAAATTTGATGGAGCCTTATCAATTTTTATTTTATTTAAATCAAAATAATCATAATTTTTTCCAAGTTTTAAAGAAATTTCTCTTGAGTTTTCTGTATTAATTTTATTATCCTTTTTCAAATTTTTTAAAAAATTATCATTAACTAAATTTTTAAAAAAAAATACATTTAGGGTTATAGACTCGCCAACTCCATAAGTTTCTGAATGAGCAGACAAAATTTGATGTAATAGTGTAGTTCCAGATCTTGGAAGACCAACTATAAATATTAGTTTTTTATTATAAAAATCATTATTTGCATTTTCTTTAATATCTATATTTGAAAAAATCTCTTTATTTTTATTTAAGAAAAACTCTTCATATCGTAAAGGGTTGCCAATAACTAATTTGTTTCTTTCTTTGTTGCCCAACTCCATATATTTAAAAGCTTGTTCATAATCTTTTTGATCTTCATATGATTTGGCAATTGCAAAATATAAAGGGTGCTTATTGATATTATCAAATTTTGTATTTTGTATTTTTTCTAAAATTAATTGTTGATGATCTTTTCTTTCAGAATAATTAATAATATTGCTTAGTCTATAATCTGCTGCAAATAATTCTGGATTTTTTTTTGAAACAATAGACAAATACTCTTCGGCTTTTTTAAATTCACCAATCATAGAATATGTATTTGCCAATCTCATAATTATATTTTGAAAATCTTTATTTTTTTCATAAATTTTTTCAAAAATTAAAATTGCTTCCTTAAACTTATTTTGATCAATTTTTAATTCTCCATAATTTAATTGTGCAAGTAAATTTTCTGGTTCCAAGTCAAGTACTTGCTTGAATAACTCTTCTGATCTTTGTAAATTATTTATTATTCTAGATATTCTACCTAAATTAATTAATGCAAAAATATTATTTGGATCTACTTTTAAAGATTTAATATAAACAATTTCAGCATCATATATTTGATTTTTTTTTTCTAATGACGATCCAAGAAAATTATAAAAAATTTGAATTTTTGGAAATTTTTTTATTAATATTGATGATCTTTTAATTATTTCATCAATATTATTCATTTTAGATAAAATATTTAGATTGTTTATTTCTGATTTAATTAATTCTAAATTTTTATCCATTTTAATAGTATATTATAAGATAATAATTAAATAAGAATTTATGAAAAAAAAAATTAATCATTTGCCAAATAAAATTCCAGTTTTTCCATTATCTAATTTTATAATTTTTCCAAGAACAACTGTACCTCTTAATATTTTTGAGCCTAGATATATTGATATGGTAGATGATTCAATAAAAAGCAACAGAATAATAGGCATGGTGCAACCAAAAAAATCTAATCAAAATATACCTATACTTTATAATATTGGATGTGCAGGTAAAATCACAAGTTTTAATGAAACAAATGATGGAAATTATTTAATTGTGTTAGTTGGAATTAGTCGCTTTAAAATAATTGAAGAGTTAGAAAATGATAAACTTTATAGAGAATGTTCTATAAGTTTTAATGATTTTTATCATGATCTTGAAGAAAATAAAGATGAGATAAAATTTTCAGATCTTGAACTTATATTCAAAGAACTAAAATCACTATTTATTAAGGAAGGCTATGTAATCAATTGGAAAGAACTTGAAAAACAAAGTTTAGATCAAACTATTAATACTCTTGCAATGGCATCACCATTCTCTTTGGAAGAAAAACAAGTACTTTTAGAAACAATTAATTTAAAAGAAAGAAAAAAAAAATTAGAAGAAATTTTATCAACTTATACGGCTGATAATTATAGCAACAAAACACTTCAATAATTAAAATTTAATTTTAACAATAAATATTAAATGATACAAAGTTACAAAATAGATTCTTTAAAAATGGATATAAAAAACTTAAGCAAAAAAACTCTTGATTTTACTATAAAAAGGGTAGCTGAAATTATAGGTATTTTTCTAATTGTTATCTCAATTTTGCTTTTTCTTGCTTTATTCAGCTATTCGCCTGAAGATCCAAACTTTATTTTTACTGAAAATACATCTGTAAAAAATTTATTAGGCTTTAAAGGAAGTTATGTATCGGATTTATTCTTCCAATCAATTGGATTAGTTTCATTTCTTATATCTTTTACTATATTTTTTACTGGAGTTAATCTTATTAAAAATAAGAAATTTTTAATTATTATTGAAAATATTTTTTATTTAATAGTTTATAGTGTTTTGGGATCACTTTTTTTTAATACTTTTTATCCAAACTCCTTTTGGCTTTCAATTAATGGTAATGGAGGATTTGTTGGAAATTTTTTACAAAATACCTTTTTATTAAATTTAATAAATTTAAATAAGGATAT
>MPLX02219283.1_pt1 | contig 11222 bp, 9 predicted proteins | sample 1617341 | NCBI WGS metagenome assembly MPLX02 (sample SAMN05944804, study PRJNA350692) | marine metagenome | biome: marine; feature: ODZ; material: water; isolation source: 120 m water sample filtered on 0.2 um supor filter | place: Pacific Ocean | collected 2012-04-08 | depth 120m m | reverse complement strand
GGCATATCAATATGTTGTGTGCGTGTATGGATTATTTCTCGCCGGTTCAAACTGAGTATAAATACCTAAAGGAGAGAGTAGAAGCACACTTGCAGAATATAGAACAAGAAAGCTAAAGAATATCGCTTCCAATCGTCTAGTGGTTAAGACATCAGACTTTCAATCTGGAAACCGGAGTTCAATTCTCCGTTGGAAGACTAAGTAAGGATAGCCTTACAACAGTATAAAAGGATACCATACCCCTGGTGTCATTCAATAATCGCTCCAATAATGAAAATATTGGCTCGTTTTGGTAATAAAGGTTTATTTTTATTTAAATATTGACCAATATTGGCTAATATTTCTTTATTTTTAAATATATGCCGCGTGGCATTTTTTAGAAGGTCAATAATGCTCCTACCATTAAGGTAATCAATAGTTGAATGAATACTTCAAACAATTCTAGATGAAATAACCCGAACAATTATTGATGAATATTCTTGAGAATTCTGGCGAATTTTAATGCGGAAATTCCGGTCGGAATTGATGATGAATATGGTTGGAAGTATTGCTGTATTTGGGGTGCTCAACTATTGGGTAAGTAGTTGATCCTGGAGATGAGTTAGTCGTCGGCATTGGTGTGTGAATACGTATATTCAGCCAGCCGGCAATAATGTATCTTTACATTATGGTAATGTTTGAAACAATGATTAGATTAATTAAATTTAAAATTTTTTTTTAATAATGGCTTTGTAAATTTACAACAGATCGATAATGTAAATTTACAAATTCCAAGGGAGTAAATTTACAAGGTGTGGTAAATTGTACACCCTTGTAAATTTACATGGGATGCCGCGTGACATTTTTTTGAACGTCAATAATATAAATTTGATTAACTTAATAAATAAGTGAAACAATTATGTAATATTTGTTCATGAAATTCTTGTGTAAATTCGTGCAGAAAATAGTTTGGAAATTTATGGAAATTCGTGCAGATAAATGTTTGTAAATTGTAGCGATAATCATGTACGAAATTTTTGTAGTGTAAATTTACAAATTCCTAGGGCAGACTCGATGTAAATTTACATCTCGTCGGGACCGTATGTTGGGCGTCCATGCCGCCATCCTTAGGGAATGACCCGTAATATTACGGCAAGAGCATGGACGCCCAAATTTATACGGTGGTTAGGAGTGTGATCCTAGGCCGTTCGCACGACGAATGGCAGGTCACTTTCGGTCCAACGAACCGAAATTTGCAACCAGCCAGCCTTCGCGGCCGCGGTTTTGATCGTGCCTCGAATTTTACTCCGCGCCTTGGCCTCAGCGGCCTTGACAGCGGGCAAATTTACCAGCAGTCCCATTCCCACGGGACAGCCCTCCAGCATGGTGGAAATTTCCACCGCTAGCGGGCTGGGCTTCCGACCCCGACCGGGGATGATCCCGTCGAAATCGTCAGGATTCACAAACGACTTTGAGGTCGCCATGTAATTTTCCTTTGTTCACCACCGACCAAACGTGTAATTTTCCGTCGGCTGACCAGAATCGTTTTCGACGCGACCCCGGCCACGAACCAACCATAGTCGCCACCAATGTTACATCTGAATCCTCCTCCCGAATACGGAAATGTAAATTCGGGCCTGGAAATTACAAATGCCCCGTCCAAATATTACATCCATAATAACGTAGACAATAATGTAAATAGAAATTTACATTCATTCTCAATAATATCTATGTGAATTTACATAATCATTCAAATAATGTGATGTAAAATTACACAGCTCGCTGGGTTTGCAAATTTACATAAAGGTAAATTTGCAAACCCATCGGCAAATGTAAATTTACATGGCCGGTGTAAAGTTACATGTAAATTTACATCGGTCCAGGCGCGTAAAAATCCCCCGCCGTGCAATGTTACACACGGCGGGGGATTATTACACGGCCGCTAGGCCGCCCGGACCACGAACGGCTGGTTCTTGTCGGTCCACCTGACCGACACCCGAACCCATCCGACCATCTTCGCCCCGGTCACGATCTGACCGCGGACCCGACTCCGGTCCTTCGCTTCTGACGCCGTGACACTCTTCAGCGTCAGCAACGTGCCCTGCCCGACCGGGCAGCCCTTCAGTTCGGCGGCGATGGTGCCCGCGATGGCCGACGGCTTGCGCCCGCGACCCGGAATCACTCCGCTGAACTCTTCTGGCTTGATGAAGTTGCTCATGTAATTTTCCTCAATCTTTGTGGTTATGGTTGGCGTGGTCGGGAGAGGCGACCGGACGCATCGAACGGCTGGATGTTACATGTCCCATACGGGCCGTAGTTCCGGGTGCGATGCCGTGTTCCTCTCCCAACCACGAACCCAACCTAGTCCACGAACCCTGTCTATCTGAATCCTGCTACCGAATACGAAAATGTAATTTCCGGGTCTAGAAATTACAAACCTCCGACCTGGAAATTACAAAGTTCCGACCTGGAAATTACAAAGCTCGCCAATAATATTACACGTAAAATTACAATTTATTCAATAATGGCAATGTAAATTTACACAGCTCCACTGGTTTGTAAATTTATGCGAAGCCTAAATTTACAAACCCGTCGGATATGTAATTTTACAAGCGGAACGAGGAAAAAAGAAGGAGCAGCGAAACTTACACCCGTCGATGTAAGTTTCCACTGCTCCTTCTCTCTGGCTGAAATTTTATCCGTTCGCTGTCCCTAGCGTGGTGGATTCCAACCAGCCACGCCCCGCGGGACGGTTGCGGGACAGTACCGGGCCGCACTTCTCGCGACACGGTGCCCAGCCAGACTAGGCACCCCGAATATTACATCTGTTCTTCCCAGCGCTGCGACGGCCAGTAACTGGCTGGCCGCATTCGCACCACCCCGTCCCTAGCATCTTCTTCGGATAACATTACATTCAGTTCTTCATCCGGCGACCAGTTACATTCGACCGTCAGGTCGGCCGGGGCTTTGGTCTTTTGATATGTAATTTCCGATATCCATTCCCCGTCCGCATAAACTTTCACCAGCGGGCGTTGTGTTCGATACCATTGCTGAATCCGAATCATTCCCGGGATTCGGCGTAATTTTAGCGAGCGCATTAGGAATGACCGGCCGATATCTGTCATCGTCGCCCGGTAGTTCGGATCTTCAGAACGCCAACCGACGTAGATCCAGAATAGGTTCTTCATGTAATTTTCCTCTCATAGAGTGTGTGGTGTAGTCGGAGCCGCACGGGTCCCTCTACGTGGAAACTTACAGCAGACCTGCCTCGCTTCCCGATCGCTGGTGGGCGATCTTCCGTGGTATTCGTCACGGCCCCGACTACGAAACCAAAACTAGACGACGGAAGCCATTTTTCTGAATCCTCCTATCGAATTTACATGATTTATTTTCGGGTGGAATAATGTGATTAGAAATTTACATCTCAATAATAATAGGTAATTTATATGTAAATTTGTGCTCAAATAATAGAATGTAAAATTACACTTCCACTGGTTTGTAAAATTACGCGAAGCGTAAATTTACAAACCCGCCGGCGATATAAATTTGTATGTAAGATTACATCTGCTGATGATGATGTAAACTTACATCCGCTTGCGTAAATTTACAAATGGATTGGGCAAAAAAAAGGGGCGGGGGCACCACCGCCCCCGGCGTTCAACGGCGGAGGCGGTGGCGCCCCACCCTCTCCCGTTGCTACTAGCCAAGGGTGAGGGTGGGGCAGCGGTGCGCCCTACTGTCCCGACTCCGCGCCCCGCTGCTGGCAGGCCACCGCGGGGATGACTGTCCGTGTGCAGCACGCGAGCACCGTCGATCAGAGGATCGAACGAAAGGGGCTGAGAGGGGGGTCGGCGTGAGAGACGCACCGCTTCCACCAACTACAGACTCCCACACGTTCCCCGCTTTTCTGAATCCTGCTCCCGGATTCCAGAAAAGTTTCTTGGCCCAGAATGGCCCAGTCATCCGCCAGCAACATAATCTTACATCGTCGGCAACATAATCTTACATATAAAAATATATAAATCTACAAATAATATGGATAGAAACTTACAAATTCATTCAAATAATAAAGACATAAAATTACACTTCTACTGGTTTGTAAATTTATGCGGAGCCTAAATTTACAAACCCGCCGACTGTGTAATTTTACAACACTCCAGGTGTAAAGAAAAGGGCAGCCGAAATTTACTCCGACTGCCCTTAACTTTACAATCCCCAGCGTTCTCTCCACATCTTCGAAATTTCCATCGCCTGCGACTGACTGGTGCAGGGCAATGTAAATATCATTGAGTCGGACGAATCGCCCGTGGGAGACTGAACCCACACATCGACCCGCCAGAAAGAAGCGTCGTCGTTGCAATTTTCCACGACTGCTGCGACTGCGCCTTTCCACGGCAGAGGCCAGACAGGGGTGGTAGTGCGGGCCATGTTGATAGTTGGCCGGGTTCGTGTTTCATTCATTGTAATTTTCCCTTCGTTGGTTACTTCGGAGTGGGAGGAGGGTGCCACCTAACGAGGCTAACCTCGCATTTCGGCGCATCGGCTTCGCCGGGACCCCATGTACCGGCGAGGCATAACCAGCGCAACGGAATATTACATCCCGAACGTCTGGATGACACCCTCCAAGTGGAGGTGCGGGGAATCGAACCCCGGTCCCCTGACGTTCCGACATGCGGCTTTCGTCAGGGTCGATACCAATTCACCCCCGTGTAAGTTTAGCACACCTACAAAGCGGGCCGGGGAGTTTCACCCCGACCCGCCCCGCGGGGAGCCTTACGGCATCTACCCAACGGTGTAGGCGGTGTAGTCGGAGCCTCTAGCGGGTCCCTCTGCGTCGAAACTTACAGCAGATCTGCCTCGTTTCGCGGTGGCTGGTGGGCGACCTTCCGCGGTATTCGCTATGGCCCCGGCTACAGAGATAGATTGCCACACGTTCTCCGGTTTTCTGAATCCTGCTCCCGAATTTACAATATTTATTTATGCCCAATAATACGTCCTGGAATTTACAATTCAATAATACACCCTGGAATTTACAAAGCTGGCAATAATGTCTTATCTAAATTTACAAGCATACTCAAGAGCGAGGCGTGTAAATTTACAAATTCTATGGGAGTAAATTTACAAGCCCAAATTTACAAGTTCCTAGGGCATTGTAAATTTACAAACGGATCGGCAAAAAAAAGGGGAGACCGCCGACCGGCTGCCCGTTGGGGACTTACGCCGGTCGACGGTCGGCCCGGTCAAGGGTCTCGCCCGTGGCGCCATTTCTGGTTGGTGCGAGGATGACCGGACCGCCAGCGTCGCACCCCTGCTCAATGTGGGCAGTGCCGTGTCGAACGCTGGCTCAAGTGGAACGGACGGGAATCGAACCCGCACGTGGAAGGGTCTCTAGTCCTTCCCGTTGCGCCTACACCGTCCCGGTGTAATGTTAGCGAAGGGTGGTGGTGCCCCACCCTCGCCCGTTGCTACTGGCCAAGGGGAGGGTGGGGCGGGAGTACGCCAGACTGCCCAGTCCCGTGGAGCGCCGCTGGCCGGGTCACCGTGGGGATGACTGTCCGCGTGCAACGGGCGAGCGCCGCCGATCAGTGGATCGGGCGAAGGCTCCTGAGAGGGGGACTGGCGTGTGACGTACTCCCTCCACCACCAACAGATTGCCAGACGTTTGCCCATTTTCTGAATCCTGCTCCCGAATCCAGAAAAGTAATATTCACAATGTTAGGGTTGCCTAACACGGCAACATTTGAATAAAAAGAAAGTTTACATCGGGGGGAGGAAATAGAAAATTACATCCTGGTTCAGTAATAGCCATGTGAATTTACAAATGAGCTTAATAATCGTTTATGTAAATTTACACTTCTGCTGGTTTGTAAATTTATGCAGAGCCTAAATTTACAAACCCGCCGGCGATGTAAATTTGTTTGTAAACTTACCTCTGCCGGCGATGTAAAATTAGCCCGCCAGCGCAGGGCCAGCGGGCGATGTAAGTTTATCCTGGGGGCGTCGGGCGTGGTAGGTGGGCCTCGAGCCACGCCCCGACTTTGGCCGAAAACGGGCAATGCGCCCCGACCGGCCGATCCTAGGAATCGGCACGCCGGGGCGCATCACTTCCGAAACGTAAGTTTCGGCACGATGAGGAGCGTCCTCTACAGACCCGATCTTTGGGGAGGTTCGCAGGCGGTATGGACCCTTAGGTGTCCTAGCCGGGATGACTCCCCGGCATTTTCAGCGTGCGCCACGGATCAGCGGATCCGATGGATATTCCCACAGTTAGAGATCGGCGGAAGGTCAGCACACCACAGCCCGTAGCGGCGCCTTAAAAGGTGTGGACGCTTCCCCATCAACTACAGAATGGCATACGTTCGCCCATTTTCTGAATCCTCCTCCCGGATTACAGAAAAAGTTTTTCGGCCTGGAATGGCCTAATCAGCCACCGGCAGCGTAATCTTACATACGGAGATATGTAAATCTACAAATAATAGGGATGCAAACTTACAAATCTATTCAAATAATGCAGACATAAATTTACATATTCTCCGGGTTTGTAAATTTAGCGGTATTAAATTTACCAACCCGCCGCCGTAAATTTACACAGGCGCCTGCCGGCTGAAAGTTACAAACTGATTTGTAATTTCCAGGCATCCTTCCCCGATGTAACATTAGCGGGGGCCGATGTAATCTTAGGTCGTGGTGGGCGATTCGTCGAAGATTACATCTGCCGGGTGGACCGGAATGTCGTCGTCGTTCTGCTCCCAGTATTCGCGGGATGCATCAGCCTCAGCCTTTGCCGTCAATATTACAGCGTCCGTGACCCGTGACCCGTGGACCAGATCTAACATTAGATCGTAGACGTATTCGGCAGAATGATCGGATGTTACACGGGCCGGGGCGGCGACCGTAACCAGCGCGGGTGCGGCAATCCGCATGGCGGCTAGTTCGTCGCGGTTCTTCAGGGTACGAACGGTCAGCGTGTCGGCTAGCGACGCGTTGTAGGCGTGGCGGTTGTTGACGATTCTGGTTTTTACATCGGCCATCGTTTCGTAGACGGCGGGCTTGACGATCTCGCCGCCACGCTTGACTGCCTTCTTTGTAATGTTCGGGGAGATGAATATTACGCCGCCCATGACGAACCCGTCACCTACAGGCTTAACCATCATGGCATAGGCCCGACAAGCGGTGCGAATCTTACATCCGCTACAGATCTTCAGAGCGGCCGCGATCCTCGCCGTCTGCGCTTCCGGCTTTTCCTTGTCCACCGGCCAATGCGGGTTTGTAATTTTCCGCACCCGGCTGGTGTCCTTGCAGGAATCGTAGTGCATGTACACCGGGACGGACACCGGGACCATCTCGCCGTCAGCGTTGGCGGGCATGGCGCACGTTCCGGCATGGCGGACGCTCTCCCATGCGGTCAGCACCGTTTCGATGCGGCGATGGTTTGTAACTTTCACCCGGCGGGTGGCTTCCTTGACGAAAGCGGTGGCACGGGTGCGCCGTGTAATATTAGGGGTTGTGGACATGTTGTCCTCCTTGTTGGGGTGAAACTCTCGGGCTGATCGCATGCGATCAGCCTATCACTCATTTATGTAAATTTGGCACTGGGAGGCTGTTTTGGGCATTACGATTAGGTTACAATGTCGTCACTCTAAGTGATCTTTACACACTACTTAGAGTGGTCGCCTGGATTTGCGTTGTAATTTTACATCGCTGGCAATAATGCCGAATGTAAATTTACGAATACGTTCAAATAATATTATATGTAAATTTACATTTCGCTGGGTTTGTAAAATTAACACCAACAATTTTACAAACCCCCCGACGTAAATTTACAAATGGAATAAGAAAAAAAAGAAGGAGCAGCGAAGTTTGTAAGCTTCGCTGCTCCTCCCAAATTTACAACAACACGTTGGGGGTGCCCTCAATCTTGACCCGGTTGAAGGCGGCGTGCGCCGCGGCCTCCCACATGTCGATGTCGGTATGTAAAATTTCGTCGTTCCCCGTGGCCCAGTCAGGCCGCGCACCGGGCCGACGCGGGGCAAGCCTCCCGGCACTTGTAATTTCCATCCACCGCAGGGCCACTTCCGACGGGGCCGGTGTGAATACCACCGCGCCGCGGCCGGGGAACAGGACCGCAAACCGGTCAAGGCGGGAAACGTCGCGCAGGTCCGCGTCGTCAACCGCCGTGGCAATATTACACCATGCCAGAAAGGCACCGGCACCCTCGCGGGCACGCAACTTGTAAATTAGGTTCTTCATAATAGTTTCCTTTTTGGTTGGGAACTTCTGGGCTGATCGCATAGCGATCAGCATATCAGCCATTTGTGTAAAATTGGATTGCAGAGGCTGTTTTGAGCATTACAATCAGGTTACAATGTCGTCACTCTGGGTGGTATTTACACCACGGAGAGTGAACGGCGATTCGAATTTACAAATATGTTCAAATAATACAGACGTAAATTTACATATTCCCCGGGTTCGTAAATTTGTCGGTGTTAAATTTACGAACCCGCCGAAATTTACAAATAGAGTTTGTAAATTACAGCCCCCGACCTGCTGGCCGGGGGCTGTAAATTTCAGCGGATATTCAGGCGGTGTAATTTTCCATCCATGCGGGGTTTTCGCAATCGCACTCCTCGCAGACGTTGTAACATTCGGGGCAAATCTTGTCGAACCCTTCGCCTGTGTAATTTTCCATCATTCACTTTCCTTTCGTTGGCATGGCGCGCATATCGCGTCCACGTTGTATCGGGAGAGAACGGTCGTGCAGCCTCGAATTTTACAAACCTTTGCCGGGGGTGCTGGGCAACCACCTAGGGTCCGACTACGCCTGCCGCTAGTCGCGAGAATCATCGCGCGGATCCTTTCGTTCGTAACGGTGCAATTTTTCATTAGTCATTCTCCTTTTCTGGCATCCGGTCGGCGTTTGATGCCGCCCGAATATGTGCGGGAATTTCATCGAATGTTACATCGTCTAGGGTTCCCGAATTTACACCAGCCGATGCTTTCCGTAGTTGATCGTCGGTCATCATCCGGCCGATCAGTAGATCGGCCAGAATGTCACGAACGTATTCGACCGAATGATCGCTGGTGTAATTTTGCGGCTTCGCTACCCGGATGCTCGCGGGCATCCCGATCTTGAATGTTACAAGATGACCCATGCCCCGGATCTTCGAATCGCGTGTAACTTTAGCGTCGTGGTCGACCCGATCGGCAACGATCCGGCGACGCATCGCGGCGACCGTTTCGATCACAGCCTTTTTTGTAATTTTGAAGCCTCCGCCATCGGCATCCCCGACCGGAACGGTCACGGCCGGGGTGATCGTTCGTGGCGATGAAAAGTAAATTCCGCCGACAACGTGGCCCGGCTCCAGCGGGGGCTTTATCGTCGCGTAATTTTCGCAAGCCTTTTGGACCGGGCAGGTGGCGCAAATTCGCAACGCGGCCGCGACCCGCGACGTGCGGGCCTGTCCCGATTCACCGTCGATCGGCCAATGCGGGTTTGTAATTTTCCGGGTCCGCTTCGGAGCGTTCTTCGAATCGTAGCCCGTGTAAGTTTCGACTTCCATCCCAACCTTGCACGCCCCATCAGCCTGCGCCACGGCGTAAATTTCGAGCACCTTTTCGATCCTGACGTTTGTTGTCATTTTCGGACCGGCGGCCGACCGGGCGAACGCGGACCGGGCGGTGCGACGTTGGCCGTAGTTCGGAAGTTCGGCAGAAAGGGTGTTTGTAATTTTGCGCTGCTTGGTCATGTTTGTCTCCTTCTTGGTGGAACCGGGCTTTTCGTATTCGTTCATACGAAAAGCGTACTACCCGTGGAAATTACAACCGACATCGGGAAAATGTAATTTCGAACGAGTGGTGTAAAGATCACGGAGAGTGGTTGCCCATATTTGCCCTAGAATTTACAAATCCCTGGAATTTACAGCTGGTCGCCATGTGAATTTACAAATCCCTGGATGTTACAACTGGCCGCCTTGTGAATTTACAAATCCACTCAATAATCTCGTATGTAAATTTACAAGTTCCCTGGGTTTGTAAAATTAGCACTAACAATTTTACAAACCCCTCGACTTTTTATTTGTAAATTTCAATTTTCTCGGCTGATTTTATTTGTAAATTCTTGGTTTTCTTGGCTGGTTTTATTCGTAAATTTCCGTGTGTTCAAATAATCCATAAATGGAATTTACATTTCTCTGGTAGTTGGAATTTACATATGGGGTCGGCCGGGGTGCCCGGATCGGCCGGGTCGGCCGGGTCGGCCCCGGACGCGGAACGGCCCCGGCCTGCGGGCCGGGGCCGTCCGGGGTGCCCGGTCGGGCTACCGGGTCGTATCCCGGTAGACCGTCACCCGGACGTACTCCGGGCGGGTGTTGTTGGGGATGCATTGCACCGCGATCCGGGCACCGGCCGGGTTCAGCCCGTGGTCCGCAATCGCCGCGGCCATGATGGCCTTGCACCGTTGGGCATAGTTGGCGCGGGTGGACCGGAGGATGCGACGGACGGTCGCGGTGTCCTTTCGGTCGGCCCGACCGTAGGTCCCCATCGCGGCCAAATCGGCCGGGGTGAGGATGACGGACACGGGCATGTCGCCCGTGATCCGTCCCGGATGGCGCAGGACGGTCCCGGTCGTTAGACCGGCGAACATCCCCGCGATCCGGGCAACGGCCGCGGGTCCCGCGGCCGCGGTACGGGTCATGGCCGTAGCCACGATCCCGCACCAAGTTGGGAAACTCAGATGGTTGGTCATGTCGGACTCCTGTCCGCTCGCCCCGGCGATTCCGGGGATACCCGAAATGCTATCAGCATTCTCAGCGTTCGCGGTGTCGGGTAGGGAAATTTCTATGGGCTACTTGACAGGGCAGGCCGGATGTGCTAGCGGAAAATCTATTTCCTATCTGTAATTTTCTCGGCGGAATCTATTTCCTATGTGTGAATTTACACGGGGAAATAATCGTCAATTGAAATTTACATAAGCGCCAATAATACAGGATATGAATTTACATTTACACTCAATGTTAGGCAAGCCTAACACCGCTCTCCTAGGGGTGTACGATGAAGGGCAACAGTATATCGTACACCCCGCCGAGCGAAATTTACAAATCAAATAATCCCAGGTTCAAATTTACATAGTAATAATCCCGGCAGCAAATTTACAATAAATAATGTCCGGTCCAATTTTACAAAATAAATAATCCCGGCCTGAAATTTACACGCGCGCGAGGCTCCAGGTTTTCCTGTGGGTAGTG
>MPLX02045839.1_pt1 | contig 11239 bp, 10 predicted proteins | sample 1617341 | NCBI WGS metagenome assembly MPLX02 (sample SAMN05944804, study PRJNA350692) | marine metagenome | biome: marine; feature: ODZ; material: water; isolation source: 120 m water sample filtered on 0.2 um supor filter | place: Pacific Ocean | collected 2012-04-08 | depth 120m m | reverse complement strand
TTTAAACATGTTAGGGCCAATCGGCATCGACATGTTTTTGGCCGGCGTGCCCAATATTGCCGAAGGGCTCGGCTCCACATCCAATCGGGTGATTGCGTCCATATCCACGGTTATGCTGGGAAATGCGGTTGGCCAGCTTGTGCTCGGCCCGGCGTCTGACCGCTTTGGCCGCAAGCCTATCATTCTGCTGACGCTTTTTTTGTTCGCCGGCGCTGCTCTTGCTTCAGGGCTTTCGCCATCAATCGAGTATTTGATTTTTTGGCGCTTTATCCAGGGCCTTGCCATATCGGGCGGCCGCATATTGGCCGCTGCCGTCGCGCGTGATTTATTTGACCGCGAGCAGCTCGGCAAAATGATGGCCGATATATTATTTGTCACTTCGCTCGCCGCCATCATGTTCCCGATCATCGGCGGCCAGATCGCCCAACATCTACCCTGGCAATGGCTGTTCTGGGCCATGACTCTTTTTGGCGCCCTAGTATTTTTACTATTTACGTTCTTTTATCAGGAAACCATTGAGCAGCGTAACCCTAAGGCACTTTGGCCAAACTATCTTTTAACCAATTGGCTGGCAACCGTCCAGAACCCGGTTTTTGTCCGCTATGTTTTATGCAGCTCGTTCTCAATGGCTGGCTTTGGCGCTTTTCTCGGCACTTCTCCGACGGTGCTGCGCGGCGCCTTTGGCGTCAGCGCCGTAACTTATGGTTTTTTGTTTTCGATCATTGCCGGCTTCTTTCTGGTCGCCACCTTTATTGGTGGGCGTTTTTTATTAGCAATCGGTCAACAGCGCATTATTGCCATTGGCGTGCTGATTATGCTTGTCGGTGGAATTGTTCTAACAGCACTGGCCATCATTGATATTCGCCATCCTTTAGCGGTAATCATGCCGTCAGCATTTTTTGTTTTGGGCTTGGGTTTGGTATTTCCACAGACAAATTCCCTGGCGCTACAGCCTTTTCCGCAATCCGCTGGTACCGCCGCCTCGCTCATGGGCTTTATCACCAACTTGTTTATGGCCGGCGTCATCATCGTGCTCGCGGCCATGACCCATACCACCGCGCTGAACCTGGCCGTCGCCATTTTGCTCAGCGGTTTCCTTTCCTGCGTGACCTATTTTTTCATCATCCGCCCAGCTGAAAAGAAGCGCTAGCCGAAATTCGAACCGCCATTAACGTGCATGGTCTCGCCGGTCATGAAACTTGCTTGGTCGGATATGAGATACAACCCTGCCGCGGCAATCTCTTCCGGGTCGGCAAAGCGGCCGAGCGGAAAACGCTGTTTCATCGCCTCGCGTTGTTCTTCACTATAGTCTTTGATCATCGCGGTTTCGGTGATGCCGGGGCTGACAGCGTTAACACGCACACCATCGGGGCCAAGAGCCCGGGCGAGCGAGCGGGTGAGCGCAATCACCGCCCCTTTCGAGGCTATGTAGGCGGGGCCGCCCTGACCCTGGCCACCGGTGCCACCATAGAGGACCGAGGTCGAGGTGCAGAGCACGATGGCCCCTTTACCTTGCTCAATCATCGGCTTGGCCGCCGCCTGGGCGATCAGAAACGTCCCGGTGACATTTATCTCCATGATGCGATTGCACTCTTCGGCACCAAGCTCATCCCAGCGCGCCATCGAATGTGCTGCCCCCCAATGGATGAGCGCGTCAAGGCCGCCAAATTGCGCCAGCGTCTCGGCGACGACCTGCTGACATAAAGAGGGCTCAGAGACATCACCGGCAATGAGGTGCAGATTGGCCTCACCCACAGGCAGGTTTTGGGCCATCTTCTCGCCCGCAATATCAAACGCCGTCACCCGCGCCCCTTGGGCCAGCAATAGCTTAGCGCAGGCCAAGCCGATCCCACTGGCCGCCCCGGTGACGATGACAGTTTGATCAGTCATTAAACTTTTTCCCCAGATTTGGTGCGATAAATGGACGTGCTCAGCTTAGGTTATTTAGAGAGGTAGTGCCAGGGTTGGCCTTACAAGCGTCGGGTTGTGATCAGGCCAGCATAACAAACAGACCAAGGTTACTATCTGACAACCGCCGCGCTCGACCGGTTCATCGATTTGAAAAGTGTGCCCCTCAGCGGTTGCCTCGAACAAGCGCTCACGAATCACCCGCACTTTTGCTTTAGGAGCACCGATCGCTGGTCTATCAGGGTTTTTACCCATACGCTCCGTTACGTTTTCAAATATGTTTTTAACTTTTGTCCAATTTATCTCGGCTTGTTCAGACATTGGTCCGTTCCTTGTTTTCTATGCAATTTTACGCTCAAACCGACGTTCAAACGCGGCAATAAAGTCCGTAATAGTGTCAGCGCGGAGCGCGGTGTGGTTGCGGAAAATTAAGTCAGCCAACTCTTCGTCACGAATGCGGATCGCGGCAACGACACTCTGGTGTTCCGCATATGGGATACTGAGATCATGCGGCTCTTCATGAAACAGGCGGCGATAGGGGGCAAGCCGTTTGTTGAGGCCGTCAATCTGGGCACTCAAAACCTCGTTATGGGCGCCCAGATGAATTAAATTGTGGAATTCTTTATTCAACGCTGGAAAGGCGCCGCGATTAGCGGTTTCAATGCGCTGACCAATCTCCATATGCAACGCTTCGAATTCTGATCGTTCTTGCTCGGTCATCCGCCGGGCTGCGAGCCTAGCACTGAGCCCTTCCAATTCAGCCAGCACTTCATACATCTGGATAACCTGATGGACGCTGATCTCGGCCACCACGGCGCTGCGATGAGGCTGCATTTCAACTAAGCCCGCCGAGGCGAGTTCAACCAAGGCCTCACGCACCGGTGTTCGGGAAGCATTAAACTGGCGCGTCAACTGGGGTTCGTCCAAGCGGTCGCCCGGTGGCCGCTGGCCGGAAATTATTTCGTGTTCGAACACATCTCGAATATTATTTGCACGAGTTATCGTCATAATTGTTTCCTATATATTTTATTTTTCTTGTAGACTGTATTACGAAAATCGTCATACATTTCAATAAATTTCGTATAAATTAATTATAGGGTGGTATTATGAGGCAATCTACTCTCACATTGGCTGTCGGAATTTTGGCGTTGGTTAGTGTAACCAACGATGCACTGGCTCAAGGTAAGCGTGGCGGTACTTTGCGCGTTGCCATGAACCGGACATTTAATGGCTTTGATACGGCCACCAATCCCACCGTGTTTCCAACCAAGCTCAATGTTCAACGGGCAATCTACGAAGACTTATTCGGGCTTGATGAAGCGGGCAAACTAGTCTCCAAACTTGGCACCGCACTAAAAATTTCACCAGACCAAAAAGTTTTTACCGTCACGCTCCGCAAGGACGTTAAGTTCTCCAATGATGAACCGCTGACGGCGCGCGCCTATGCCGACCATTTTAAACGTGCCCTAAAAAGTCCCATGATCAATTTCATTCGCGGCCAAATCGGTCCAGTTAAAGATGTTGTCGCTCTCGACGATCATACGGTTGAGTTTCGGATGTCACGGCCCCATGCCGGATTTCGGGCTGCCCTCACCGGACCCTTTCAATTTTTTTGGGTGAACGCGCCGGAGCATGCCAAAAGCATGGGCCCCTTTGTTGCCAAGCTGCCGGTTGGCACCGGCCCTTACATGCTGGAAAACTGGGATCAGGGCGTGTCACTAACGCTGGTACGCAATCCCAATTACCGGTATCCGGAAAAACAATATCTCGATAAAATTGTTATGCCGCTGGTGGCCCGTGAAGAAGCGCGTCTCAATGGGCTCAAGGCCCGCAATATTGATCTCTATATAACCAATTCCGGCAAGCTCGCGAAACTGGCGGAGAAAAATCCCGGTATCGAGGTGTTCGGCCAGGTTGACCAGGGCTCCGGCATTGTCGCCTTCGATACGTCCAAACCACCGCTCAATGACATTCGCGTACGCAAAGCTTTGGCCCATGCGGTTGATCGTAAGGTCGAAGTGCAAGCGGCCTTAGGTGGTGTCGGCGGCATATTGGCAACCGACTGGTTTGGTCCCAAATCAAAATGGTATTGTGAGGGTAAAACCGGCTATCCGGAATATAATCCCGCCAAAGCCATGGCGCTACTTAAGGACTATGGTAAGCCGGTCAAGTTTAAGCTTTCCGTGTTGACCTTCCCGGTTTTCATGGTGGGAGCGCAAGTTTACCAAAGTTTTTGGAAACGGGTCGGCATCGATGTAGAAGTTGATCCCCGTACACCCGGCGCATCTTGGGTGTTGCCACTCTTGCGTGGCGGTTTTCAATCCTTTTTTCTAGGTATTGGCGGGGCGGTTGATCCGGGTTTCCAGGCACAGAATCTGCATTCCAAAAGCGGTGGCAATTTCTTCAAATTTAGCCACCCCGAAGTCGACAAGGCGCTCGAAGCGACCTATCCGCCCTTTAAAGACGAGGCCAAGCGCAAAGCGGCTTTTTGCAACTATGTCAGTACTGTCCTTAAACACCAGCCATTCCTACTGCGCTATCACAACACGTTTTATTCGGTCTCTCGGACTTATGTGAAAGGACCGAAAATGCCCGTTTACAAGATGAGCCGCATCCACGAAATGTGGCTCGATAAATGAAACCTCTGTTGGATTTACCTTTTCTAGCACATGGTCACGCAACATTAAAAGCTGTCGATGAAACGGTGCGGTTTTATCGCGATTTCTTGGGTCTCGATGTTTTAAAGACCAGCAAACGCACGCTGGTAGCCCGGCTCGGTAGCAATACGGCCATCGTCGGCGTTACCATCGGTGAAAAAGGTCTGGCAAAAGCCGCGCGGCCTTGGCTCAAAAATGCCCATTTTGGCTTTGATATGCCAACTGCCGATGACATCAAAGCGGCTCGCGAGCTATCGCTCGAATACCAAGAAAGTTTCAATATTCAAAATGTTGGTGAGCTCGTTGAAGGTGACGGCGGATTTTCGTTTATACTGCTCGATCAGGACGGTAATTATTGGGAAATTCTCGAAAATCCCGCCGGCGGTTATGCTGATTTGTTCGAAGGCGAGTGCGATACCAGCCATGCGCTTCGATCATTTTCACCATCGGGTGATGACCAGCGAAACTCCATCTTAAAACCGCGCTTGATGTCTCACATGACTTGCGAAGTCATAAATCTGGAAAAATCCCACGCCTTTTATAAAGAAATGTTCGGCTTTGAAATGGTTCAGCTTAGCCCAAAACGTCTGCTGGCCCGGCTTAATAGCGTTGCCGTCATCGACGTTATTCAAACCGATACCGGTTTACGTGATTACAAAATGCACAACCATATTGGATTTGATGTTGCGGGACCGGCAATTGTCGATGCAGCGCGAAAAATTATAGTTGAAAATCAGGAGCGGTTTGGCTTCAAGGTCATTCATAAACCAAGCGGCAGTCACGGCAGCTACGGATTTACATTTTCTGATCTCGATAATAATGCTTGGCAGATTGAGGATTATCCGCGTGGCGGCTATTATTGGATGTTCGAACAGGGTGGAGATTTGGAAACCCCGTTTCAGCCAAATGTTGTTGGCGTCGAGGATTGGCACGAGCTTATTGATCCAGACACATATGAATATCATCACCAGGTATAAAATGGGAGAAGTAGAATGAAACACAGATCAAAACTGGTAATATTAACAGCAGCGGGTGCGCTGCTCGCCGCCAGCCCGTCCATGGCGCAAACCAAAGGTGGCACCTTGACGGTCGGGATGGACCGACCGATGACCGGCTTCGATTCATCAATGAACCCCAGGCCTGAATATAACCGACGCAATGCCATGCTGCCGGTCTATGAAGATCTGTTTAGCCGCGGCAAGGACGGCAAACTGATCCCGGTCCTTGGCAAATCGATGAAAAGCTCCCCGGATAAGAAAACCTGGACCGTTACTTTGCGTAAAGGCATCAGGTTTTCCAATGGTGAATCATTTACCGCTGACGCCTATGTTGTGCATTTCAAGCGTTATCAAGCCAGCCGGGCCTGGGGGTTCCTGCGTGGCATGGTCGGACCAATCAAAGAAGTCGTGGCGATTGATTCGTACACAGTTGAGTTCCGCATGCTGCGCCCATTTCCGGCCTTTGGTGCCATTCTTTCCAACCCGGTTTACCCAATGTGGGCCAATGCGCCAAAGCATTCGCAAAAAGTCGGTAAGGAGCTTAACCGCCAGCCCGTCGGTACCGGCCCCTATATGCTGGCTAATTGGACACCTGGAGTCTCAATCACTTATGTTAAAAACCCTCACTACTGGAATCCTAAAAAACAACACCTCGATAAGATTGTCTTTAAAGTCATCAAAGGCGAGCTGCCGCGTTTGAACTCGGTAAAAAGCGGCGCTATCGATGTCATGCTGACCCGTGACGGCAAAACCGCAAATCAGGCGAAGCAAGCTCCAAACCTTCAAGTGATTACCGAGTTGGTCGGCGGCACCACCACCATCGAGTTTAATACCAGTCGGCCGCCGCTTAATGATGTGCGGGTACGCAAAGCCCTGGCTCACGCCGTCAACCGGCGCGCCGATCTAAAAGCCTCCAATGATGGTTTTGGCCTGCCGTCGACAGATTGGTTTGGCCCCGGCTCTAAATGGCATTGCGGCGGCAAAACCGGCTATCCGGAGTTTAATCCGCGCAAAGCCAAAGGGTTACTGATGGCGTATGGCAAGCCGGTGAAGTTCAAAATGGTCACTATGCCGATCAAGAATTTCATCGTTGGTGCCAAGCTTCACCAAACTTTTTGGAAGCGCATGGGTGTCGAGGTCGAGCTTAAAGTCGTGCCGCCGGGACCGGCTTATTTCCGGGCAGTACGCTCTGGTAAGTTTGATGCCTGGCTGGTGGGTATATCTGAAGCTGTTGACCCGGGCCTTCAGGGGCAAGCCTTTTATTCCAAAAACCGCGGCAACAGCACTAAGTCAAATTTTGCCGATGTCGATGCAGCTTTGGAAAACGCTTGGCGCAGCTTTAAAGATGAAGTGACCCGTAAAGCGGCCTATTGCAACTATGTGAGTACCGTCGTCAAACAGCAGCCGATTTTATTCCGCAGCCACAATAATTTTGCTTTGATTGCGGGTAAAAAAGTGAAAGGACTAACAAAACCAAATTTAACGATCAGCCGTCTCCATGAGGCTTGGCTGGAACGTTAAACTAAAGTCAGCTGAAGAAGTTAGCTCAACGTGAGAATTAGATGCTTTTTTACATTCGCCGCAAGCTGATCCATCTAATTCCGATTACTTTTGCCGTGACGGCGTTGAGCTTCTTCTTCATTGACTTACTGCCCGGTGATGTCGCCGATGCCATCGCCGGGGTCGGGACCGATAGCACGGTTATAGATGAGGCGGCCATTCAAGCGATCAGAAAAGACCTTGGCCTCGATCAACCGGTAATCGTCCGCTACTTTTCCTGGCTTGGCAATGCTCTCGTCGGTGAGCTTGGGAAATCTTACCAAACTGGTCAGACCGTGGCTGACGCCATTGCGCTCAGGCTGCCGATAACCTTACAGCTGCTGGTGATGGCGCAGCTATTGGCTGTGGTGTTTGCCGTTCCAGCTGGCATCCTCGCCGCCTACCGTGCCGGTAAAGTGACGGATCAGGTGGTAACGACACTGACCTTCGCTTTTTTAGCCGCACCCAGCTTTATCATCGCAATTGTGCTGGTTTTCATATTCGCCGTGATCCTAAACTGGTTTCCGGCCACCGGCTATGTACCCTTTGGCGATGATATTCTTGCTAACCTCCGGGCCTTCACTTTACCAGCGATGGCGTTGGCCCTGATTGAGTGGCCGATCCTCAGCCGGGTCTTGCGCAACGATCTCATTGCGACGCTGCAAGAGGATTTTATTTTGCTTGCCAAAGCGAAAGGACTCGGCACCATCTACATTCTGTTGCGCCATGCTCTCCGGCCGTCGTCGTTTACGCTTATCACCATCGTCGGTATTCAGCTTGGCAATCTGATCAGTGGTGCGGTCATCGTCGAAAGTATTTTCGCGTTACCTGGTATTGGGTCATTACTGGTCGATTCAATTCACGGCCGTGAAATACTGATGGTACAAGGCGTCATCGTCCTGATGGCGATGGCCTATGTGACGATCAACTTGGCGGTGGATATTATCTACGGCACCCTCGATCCGAGGATTAGACAATGACGACGGTACCCGTTGAGGCGACGCCGGTTGGCCGGGAACGCTCATCGATTACTTGGGGTGGTTTCAGTCTGGCCTTTTGGTTGCCGGTAACTTGGATGGTTACCTTGCTGTTTACAGTTGCGCTCGCCGACATTCTGCCGATACGCGAGCCGACCGAAAGTGATTTTACCGCCCTCAAAGCGCGGCCGGGTCTGGAGTTTTGGTTAGGCACTGACGTTTTGGGCCGCGATATATTCGCGCGCATCATCCATGGCGCCAGAATTTCGCTGACGGTGGGATTCTTTGCCCCGGTATTTGGCATGATCATCGGCCTCATTTTCGGCATGATGGCCGGCTACTACCGCGGCAAACTGGAATCGATCATCGTTGGCGTAATTGATATTATCCTGGCTTTTCCCAATATAGTTTTAGCAATGTGTATTCTGTTCTTTGCTGGTGCCACGATGGTTAATTTGATCATCGTGCTCTCTGTAACTTCGATCCCGGCCAATACGCGAATTGCCCGGGCCTCAACCTTGGTTTTTGCCGGGCGTGAATTCGTTATGGCCGCGCGTGCCCAAGGGGCTTCGGATTTACGTATTTTATGGCATGAGATTCTACCTAATATTGTGCTGCCGCAATTGGCTTACATTCTGTCGTTCATGTCGATTGTCATCATGATCGAAGGATCGCTAGCCTTTTTGGGTGTTGGCATTCCGCCGCCAACGCCGACATTGGGCGGCATGATCGCGCAAGGCTTCCCTGATATTAACACTGATCCACACATTACTTTTATGCCAGCGCTGATTTTATTTTTGACGGTGTTGTCGCTTAACTTGATCGGCGATCAACTGCGCCATAAATTTACCATCCGCGAAAGTGCGCTTTAAAGAGGAAGGATACAAAATGGATCAATTAGAGATTTTGGCGATCAAAGACGCCTGTCAGTCGGTATCGCTGCGCTTTGGCCGGCTGCAGGATGACCGGCGGTATGAAGATCTGCCTAAATTGGCAACATCCGATGCGACCTATACCCGATTGGGCGAGAAACTCTCGCTCGCAGATTTTGTAGCCTGGGTTAAAACCATGCCGCCCAATAAGACGCGCCACTTCGTGACCGCGACCGAGATCGATATCGTAAATAAAGATTCTGCCAAGGGGCTTACCTATTACACGCTTTATCTCTACGGTGGCGAAGAGGAGCCTCCTTATCCACTGGAAGGTCCGTTTGTGGTAGGTGAATATCATGAGGAATTCGCCCGCACCGACGATGGCTGGAAGATCAAGGCCCGTGAGGCGCGCATCATTTTCCGCAAACAGAAGTAAGGAATCGCCAAAAAGAGGTAAATCAATCGATCTAAGTAAGCTTCGCCGTCACCGAGCCGAAGGGGTCAAATCGCGCTTCAATCTCAATCGAATTTTCAAAGCGGTATTGTTTAGTAAAAGAGCCAGTCATGACTACCATGCCGGCTTCCAGGGCTAAATCAAACTCGGACAATTTTTCCGCCAGCTAGACAATGGAGGCGATGAGGTTCGATTCCATCACTTTGATCCATAAGCTTTTTCCTGAAATCCACCATCAATATATAGTTCACATGATGTTTTCGAGAGATCGTGGATCGCTGGATCATAAGTTGTTTCGGCACCGACGACAAAAGCGCGTTGTTGGCCGTTATCGGCGACCGTCAGGGCTGATGGCGCCAACTCGTTCGCGGATGGCCTTGGCTGTCAGGCCAATTTTCTAGCCCGCTTGCGGATCACCATCCGCCGTATGTTTCTCAATCAATTTCAGACATATTTGATGAGCGGTCGATAAATCAAGTTCGTCTTTCTACTGAAACGGAAACGGCCCACCTTGTCGTGCCTGTCAGAAATCCTCCAACGCCCGATCAAAATTGATCACGTTTCATTTCCCCTCAAATATTCTGTCACCAAAATATAGGAAATACACGAGATGAGGATGATTACGTCTTAATCCGGAATAACCGCCGTTACTTCAATCTCAAGCTTGGCACCTTCTTCGACAAAACCGGCAACTTGAATACCCGTCATCACCGGATAGACCTTGCCCATCACTTCCTGGTAAACGTGGCCCAATTCTTTGAGCGAAGCGTTGTATTCATCCTTGTCGCCCAAATACCACGTCATGCGCGTCATGTGCTCGGGCTTGGCGCCACCTTCGGTCATAATCGCTAGAATATTCTTCAGGGCTTGGCGCGCCTGGCCGGGAAGGCTGTCGGTTTCAAACTCTTCCTGTTCATTCCAGCCAACTTGGCCGGCGATGAAAACCATCGTGCCTTTGACTGAAATACCATTGCTGTATCCCTTTGGCCGGGGCCAGCCTGGTGGTTGTAATATTTCCATGATCGTAGCTTCCTCTCTAATTTTATATAACATTCTTGAATGATTTTAAATATTAGTTTAGACTTAAACTGTTTAAGTATGAACTAATTGAAATTATTAAAGCAAGGGAACTGTTCTGGCAAGCTTTTGCCAGCAGTATTTAGATAGGAATCGGTAAATGAAAATCGCATGTATTGGCGGCGGTCCAGCGTCGCTTTATTTCTCGCTGTTGGCTAAAAAGACCAATCCAGAATGGGATATTACGGTTTATGAGCAGAACCCGGACAACGTCACCTGGGGATTTGGCGTCGTGTTTTCCGATGAAACACTGGACAATTTCAAAGATGCTGATTTTGACACTTATAAAGCCATTACCGATAGCTTCGTCCATTGGGATGATATCGAAATTTTTTTCAAAGGTCATAAGATCACGTCTCGTGGCCATGGCTATGCCGGGATGCAACGCCTCAAGCTGCTGCAGATATTGGAAGCACGCGCTAAAGAGCTCGGCGTCACGATGATCCATGATGTGTTTGTTGGCAGTCTTGATAACCATCAGGACGCCGATCTAATAATTGCCGGAGATGGCATCGCGTCATCCATTCGCGATCAACATGTTGATGAATTTGGCGCTGACGTGGTTATGCGGCCCAATAAATTTACTTGGCTCGGCTCAACCAAAGCATTTGATACATTTACGTTTTACTTTAATCAAAATAAGCATGGTCTGTGGCGAGCGCATTGTTATCAATATATGCCCGGCACCTCGACTTTTATTATTGAAACGACAGAAGATACTTGGCACCAGGCTGGTCTTGAAAATGCCAGTGAACCA
>MPLX02242276.1_pt1 | contig 11245 bp, 11 predicted proteins | sample 1617341 | NCBI WGS metagenome assembly MPLX02 (sample SAMN05944804, study PRJNA350692) | marine metagenome | biome: marine; feature: ODZ; material: water; isolation source: 120 m water sample filtered on 0.2 um supor filter | place: Pacific Ocean | collected 2012-04-08 | depth 120m m | reverse complement strand
TATAGACGCTAAAAGAGGTGGTTCGTTTGATGCAGATAGTGTAGAATATGAAGCTGATAGATGGCATAACAACAGTAAAATGTTAAAAGGTAGAGATAAAAAATTAGGTATGTGGGAAAAGAAAGTTAAGAAAACTTTAGACAGTCTCATAAACGATTACATTAAAGCTTGGAAATAAAATGATTAAATTAAAAGAATTAATAAAAGAACATGCGTGGTCAAGAAAATTTGGGGAAAGTTTACCCACATTAGAATCCTCTACTGAAAAACATGAGGCTACTATAAATGAAAGAAATCCAGATGCCGAATTATATAAAAAATTAGGTAAAATTGGAACTGATATAGGTAATATTGTAAAAAAGTATGAGAAGATGGCAGATACAGATAAGGCCTTAAGTACATTTATGGTTGGTTTACATAGTATGTTAAATAAAATGGGATATAAAGAATTTAAATAATGCCTTTCAAGTCTGAAAAACAGAGAAAATGGATGTGGGCAAATGACCCTGAAATGGCAAAGAAGTGGGAAAAGGAAGAACAGAAGGAAGCAGTTCAAGTGGATGTAAATAAAGTATTAAAAAATCCAAAAATTAAGCAATTGATGAGAAGATTGGGAATTAGAGCAGATAAAAGTAAAGAATCAGCACTAAAAATTCTTAATTATCTTGCTAGAAACCCACATGCACTTGCGGCTATTAAAATTGCATTTGAATCAGTAAAAGAAGAAAGAGATTATAAGGCAGAATACAAAAAATATGGTTCATCTACTAAAGCAAAGAAATACAGAGCAGAATTAAATCAGTATAATAGAAAAAAAGGTACTTATGGTAACGGTGATGGTAAAGATGCATCACATAAGGGAGGCAAAATCGTGGGATTTGAAAATCAATCAGTAAATCGTGGTAGAGCAGAAAAAAGTAGATTAAAACAAGAATCTGTAAATGAATCTACAAAGAGACAATATCGTGATGTATATAGTAAGTATTATAAAACATACGAAGCTTTTGCAAGAGAAGTTATGAAATTAGCCAAAAGTGTTACTAAGATAAGTGGTGATAGAACAGATGAAAGAGTTATTTTAAAGAATTTTAAAAAACAAGTTATTCCATTTGCAGGTTTAATGCGTAGTTGGAATCGAGGACAACAGAAGAATCCACATATAGATGAATCCGTAAATGAAGCTATTAAACCACAGGGCTATTCTCAACTTAATACTATGGCGAAACATGCAGGTATTTATATTAGGGATTTATTAAAAGCTCTTAGAAAACAAGACGATGATGCAGTAATTCGTGAAGTTCATTTTCTCGCGGCACAATTTACTACTATGGAAAAAATGTTAAAAGATAAAAAATGGAATGCAAAATATAGTGAATCAGTAAATGAAGAGAAAGTATTAAAGTTCACGGATATTAAAGATAGAACCTTAGAGAAACATCTTAACGTAGTCACTAAAAAAGTGGGCGCAACAATAGAGAAAATTTCAGGTGGATTTAAAGTTAGTGGAGATATGAGAGCTTTAACTGCTGTAGTTGATTATATTTTTGACAAGTCGATTAAAAAAGGAGTTATGAAAGGTGGCGGAATGTCAAAAGTTAATTTAGCTAATGAATCCGCAATTTTAGAATTTAGTAAATATCGTTTAGGTGGGTTACTTGATAGTAAATTAAAGAAAAGATTAGAACGTACTATTAAAATTATTGGTGGTAAAGTAGATGCCGTAGGTGATGATTATATTAAGTTTAGGATGGGTTTGATGGATTTAAATAGATTACCAACCGTGATTAAAAAATTAGACCACAATAAAAATGTATGGATTGGTGATAAATATAGTAAAAATATATGGGATAGAAAAAGAAATATTGATAGATTAGAATCCGTAAATGAAAAAATTTCTAAAGAAGAATGGTCAGAATATCCAAAATACGCAAGAAAATTAAAACCATATATGAGAAGGCTACTTAAAATACCTGTAAAGGTTAGAGTTATAAAACAAGCTAATCATAATCCTTGGATTGATGTAAGAGTAGCAAGATTTGGAAAAGATGTAATACCAAATGATTTCAGAAAAAGGGCATTAAAGGCAATTGGTGGTGGTAGACCGAGAGATATGGATAACATTACTTATGGTAATATAACTGCTGGTTCAGTTTCATTAAAATACGACCAATGGGTAAAATTGTTAGGAAATAAAGTAAAATGAAAATAACTAAAACACAACTAAGAGAAATTATTAGAGAAGAATTGTTAAAGGAACAAATGAATCTTAAAAGTGCATATTATGAACTTGGTGATGCAGTTGAAAATTTTGAGTGGTTTGTTGGAAGAAATACTGATACTAGAAAAGATGCAAAATTAAAAAAACATGCACAGACTCTCAAAAAAATAGTTACTATGATTTATAGTCACTTAGAAAAAAATCATTCAGGGTGGGATTAAAATGAAAATAACAAAAGCAGCTATACATAGAATGATTGGTGAAGAACTTGAACGAGTGATACATGAGGGGTTTGGTGGAGAGTTGAATGAGAAGGATAGGGCAGAATTTGAAAGAGTGCGGATGAGTAATGCAGAAGTTCTTGGATATAAATTAACAGGGAAACCTGATGTAAAATTAAAACAAGAAGATAAATTGAAGAATGAAAAATTTAAACATATTAAAAAAACTATTTGATTTAATACGGAGGTTATTTATGACAAATAATGAAACACTAACTACATTTGATGAAATAATTGATTTAACTTTAGAACACGAGGGTGGATATGTTCACGATCCGAGTGATTTAGGTGGCGAAACCAATTTTGGTATAGCAAAGAGATTTTATCCTGATGTAGATATCAAGAACCTTACTAAAGAAGGTGCTAAAGAAATCTATAAAAAAGATTATTGGGATAAGAATAAAATAGATGATGTATCTGATAATTTAAAACATATTTATTTTGATATGTGTGTAAATCAAGGTAGAGGAACAGCAGTAAAGATTTTACAAAGTGCAATCAATGGTAAGGGTGGTAAAATATCAGTCGATGGCGGATTTGGGCCAGGTACTAAGGCAGCATTGTCAAAATATAATCCATCTGTAGATAGAGTTCGTTGTTATCGTCTAAAACACTATTATGATTTAGTGAATAGAAAACCAGAACAAGAGAGATTTATATTTGGATGGTATAAGAGAGCACTTTCAGTATAACTTAACGGAAAATACAAGTGAATAAATTAACTGAATGGTTAACTAAACCCCTGATAGAGGAAGATATAAATATACCAGTTAAAATTGGTGATACTATTCTTGTTGGTAGATTTAAAAACAAGAAAATGAAAATCAAAGATATTGGTAAAGATAAACATGGTATGCCAACTATCAATGGTAGAAAAGCAACTACATTCAGAATACATAAAACAGTTAATATATTTGACGAAGATAATATAGATGAAAGTAAAACAGAATTTGTAATTTGGGGTATTCCTCCAGGTAAGAGACAAGAAGATATACTTTATACAAAGGCTAAATCACATTCCGAGGCTAAAAAGATAATAAAAATATTAACAGCAAAACATGGAGTTACGAAAGCTAGAATACAAGTTTTAGATATGGCACAAGACCCAAAAGATATTTGGAAAGCAGATGATTTATTTGAAGGAAAAAATGACCCAGGTATTTTTAAGGCAGTATTTCTTGCAGGCGGACCAGGTAGTGGAAAGTCATATGTTGCTGGTGGGTTGTTTGGAATACCCGATAAATTAACCACTTCTGCATATGGATTAAAACTTGTCAATCAAGATACTGAATTAGAAAATTTTTTACAACAGTATTTTGGTTCGAAAGATTTAGATAATATGCCAGATGATTTATTTAGACAGATTACTGATCCAAGTTATAGTGCACATATGGGTGTGAGAAAACACGCTAAAGCTTTGAGTAAACAAAGATTAAAGTTATATTCGCAAGGTAGACTCGGTGTTATCATAGATGGTACAGGCCACAAATATAAAGATATAAAAAAAGAACGACAAAAATTAATTGATTTAGGTTATGATACCTATATGGTATTTGTTAATACTTCATTAGAAGTTGCACAAATGAGAAACAAATTACGAGATAGAATTTTACCAGAAGAAATTGTAGAAAAATATTGGAATAATGTTCAAAAAAATATGGCATTTTTTCAAGGGTTGTTTGGTGGTTCTAATTTTATGTTAGTAGATAATAATGCTACTTTAAAACCTAAACAAGCACAGAAAAAATTCAATATGTTGGTTAAAAAGGGAATTAGTAAATTTATTAAAAAACCAATCAAAAATAGACAGGCTAAAAAGTGGTTAGATAAACAAAAGATTACAACCGAGATGTTAAATCCACCAAATTATCTTGATAATCAGGCACCCACACCCGTTAATTCACCAGATGATGAAAATTTAGTTAATCGTGGTAAACGAAAAAAGAAAACTGGTCAACCAAAATTTGGAACTTTTAGAACAGAATCTATTGGTGGTGCACCAAGTGTAAAGAAAGTTAATAAAGTAAAAAAACAATTAGATAAAAAACGAAAAGATGATGAATATCGTAAAGTAGATGAATGTATTGCAATAGCCAAAAAATTTGGTGATGATATTGTAATAGGTAAGAATAGAGATAGAAATTATAATCCAAATCTAAAAGTAGTTAGAGAACTTAGTGGTTATGGTGTGGAGTTGTGTTATGTGGTAGACCAAGATACAGATTGGACGGAAGGTATGAATTCAGAAGGTATTGGTTTAGTAAATTCGGCACTATTTGTAAAACGAGATGAGAAAGATTTTGATAAGGCTAAGAAAAAGAAAGCTATGTCTAAAGATGGTACAAGAATTAGAGAGGCACTTTCTAAATCGAATTTAAAAGATGCTGTTGAATCACTTATAACATATCATGGTGGTATTAAAGGACATACATTAATTAGTGATGGTAATAAATTAGTTGAAATAGAAAATACGAGTAGAGTTAAACCCGTAGTTAAAATACATGATTTAAAACAACCCGTAGTTAAGACAAATCACGGAATTTATCATCCAGAACAAGGATATAATAGGGGATCAGATAGACATTCTTCTGTAGTGAGATTGAATAATTCATTAGAGATATTAACTAAAGAAAAAGATTACAAGAAGGTATTTCCAGCGTTTTATAATCATAAACAAGAAGAAGGGCCTAAATTTGATTTAGTTAGAGCACAGAATAAACTCTGGACATCAAGTCAGTTAATGATGAATTTAAATAAAAGAGAAATGACTTTATATTTGATACCAGGAGCAGTTAAGTTTTTAGGAATTGAGAATACTCTACCCAATGATTATGAATCAAAACTTAAATTAAAAGTCCGTCAATATGAACATTCTCCAGGGGATAAATACGACACATATGTGACTACAGATAAGGCAGAGAAGAAAAGTGCAATTAAAGATACTGGAGTGACTGTTGAAAAACTTGAAAAAGGGCTTGACTTATATACTAAAAATGTTGTATATTCCCTTAGTGAGAAAGGTGAAGCCACATCCAATGTGATAGAAGAAAAATCAAAAATTAAAAAAGTCGTAGGTGTATACGGTGGACGGTTTCAGCCGTTTGGGCCCCACCATTTGAAAACCTACGAATGGTTAAAAAAACAAGTTGATGTAGCATATATCACTACATCTGATATAAAACAACCACCACGGCATCCAATGAATTTTAAAGAAAAAGTTCGTCATATGTCTAAAATGGGAGTGCCTAAAAATCGTATTATAAAAGAACGAACACCCTATGTTGCTAAAAACACATTAAAGAAATTTGATGAGGAAACAACTGCAGTAATCTACATATTTGGTGAAAAAGACGCTGATAGATTAACGGGTGGAGCATATTTTCAAGATTATAAATACGCAAAGAAACGAGATGATATGGTTGGATATGAGGAACACGGATACATTCATACAGCACCTCACGTTTCAATGAGAGTGGGGGGAATGGAAGTTAGTGGAACTTCTATGAGAGAACTTATTGGTTCACCAGAACATGAAAAGGATAGAGAAAAATTATTTAAAAAGATGTTTGGTTATTTTGATAAAGGAGTATTTCAAATGATGACCAATAAATTTAGTAAATTATATGAGGTATATGATAATTTTCTAATTAGTAATCCAGATATTATACCTAAATTATTAAAAGAAGTTGCTAATAGTGGTATGTTTCCTACGGATGACGGCCCACCAACATTTTATGATGGGTTTGAGGATTACAAACGAGTTACAAAAGGTTGGATTGAAAATATGTATTCTCATGAACAAATAAATGATACTGGTTGGGATTTATTGAGTTATATTATAAGTGATTCAGCAAAAGACCCAGGACTAGATTATACAACTGCAAAAAACATAGTTCCAGCAGTGGCATATGGTAAAAAAGGAACTGGAGCTTACGGTGAAAGATTTGGAAGGTCAAATCCAATAGAGGCGTATAAAGATAGAATAAAATTTATAATGAGTAGTTTGGGTTGGGAAGTTCTTAATTGGAATGGAATTACTCCCGATGGTAAAAACTATACAGGAGTAGAAGTTGAGGCACCTGTATCGGCAGGAGTTGATGAAGAAGAAGTTGGACAAAATACAGAAAGAGCAAAAAATCTTGATTTATCTCCAATGGATAAATTTCATGGAAAGTATATTCCAGATGAAAATGAAGGACAATATAAAGATTTAGATTTAAAAGAATATGTAAATTTATTAGTTACAGATAAACAAGATAATGGAAAGGAGTTATTATTAATGGGTGGAGCCTATGGTCACATGAATCATCCCTTTGATGATAAAAGTTTGACATTTGGTGATTTAAAAAATATTATTACTTTGGGATTAGGTGGTAAACTAAGTCGTGAAGATAATGTTACAGAGAAACTTGATGGTCAAAATTTAATGGTTAGTTGGAAAGATGGAAAATTAGTCACGGCCAGAAATAAAGGTCAACTAAAGAATTTTGGAGCAAATTCGATGGATGCGAGTGGAGTAGCATCTAAGTTTGCAGGTAGAGGTGATATTAGAGATGCCTTTGTATTTGCAATGAAAGATTTGGGGAAATCAATTGGTAGATTATCCGATGCACAGAAAGAAAAGATTTTTGGTAATGGTAAGAATTGGATGAATCTTGAAGTCATGTATCCAGCATCATCAAATGTAATCAATTATGATAAAGCAGAGATTGTATTTCACGGAGCATTAGAATATGATGATAGCGGGAAGGCAATTGGAGAACTTAAAGGTTCTGGACGAATGTTGGCAGGAATGATTAAACAAGTTAATCAACACGTACAAAAACATTATAAAATTGGTAAACCTCAATTTTTAACAGTATCTAAAGTACAAGATTTTGGAAAAAAGAAGGCAGGGTTTATCAATAGATTAAATAAATTACAAAAAGAATATGCATTAAAGGATAATGATACTTTATCTATGTATCATCAATCATTTTGGGAAGAATTTATCTTTAACGCAACAAAACAACATAGTGCAAAAATATCGAATAAAGTTTTGATTAATTTAACTAAAAGATGGGCGTTCTTTGATAAATCATATAAGATACCAACGATTAAAAAAGATTTGAAGAAATTTCCTGATTTTTTAGACTGGGTATTATCATTTGATAAAAATGACCAAACAGAAATGGTAAAACAGAATATGAAACCCTTTGAAGTTTTATTTTTTGATGTAGGTGCACAAATATTGAAGAATATTAGTGGATATTTAGCAGTTTCAGGAGATAGTACGGTACAAAAGATAAGAAGAGATGTAATTGCGGCAATAAAACAGGTAAAACGAGGTAAAGATGTTAAAAAGTTGGCTACGTTAAAACACCAACTTGAAAAATTAGAAGCAATTGGTGGATTATCTTCAATTGTTCCGTCAGAAGGCATAGTATTTAAGTATAAAGGTAATACTTATAAGTTTACAGGAAGTTTTGCTCCGATTAACCAGATTTTGGGATTGGTGAACTTTTAGAGGTTATTATGGGATATAGTAAAGAAAATAAAAGACAAAATGAAGCATTACAATCAATTCTTGATGGTGGGACACCAGAAAAACGAATAATGGTAGGATATCAAGGTAATAAAATAGAACTTACTGAAGCGGAGAAAGAAGAACGAAAAATTTCTTCAGAAAAGGCAGATGTATTAAAAGAAGCACGAATGCCGTGGTTTTGTCCAGAGTGTAATAAAATAATGAAAACTCGTTTAGATACTAAATTTTATTATTTACAAAGTAGGTGTTATGATTGTGTGGTAAAAGAAGAAACCAAGATGAGAATTGATGGTACTTATGAAGAATATGAAAAAACAAAAGTTAGAGAAAATAAACGGTCTTATATCAAAGATTTAAAACAAACCATAGAAGAGTGGAAAAATTCTCCAGACGCGGTCACATTTTTGAATCAGGTAAGAGCGGATGGTTATTCGGTAGATGAAGAAAAGTGGGGCGGAGATGATGGAGAAGAAATGAAAAAACTTTTAGAAGAAGCTGAAGATTATTTAAAAAACTTAGAAGAAACAATTTAATTGATATTTATATGTAGGTAAAACACAGTTAATTAGGAGATTTACAATGACACAAGATGAATTGCGTAATATAATCAGAACTGAGATTAAGGAAGTGATGAGCGAAGGTGAGTTAGAAGATTACAAACTTCCGGCCCAGGCTGAAAGATATTTAAATAAAGCAGTTGATGCTATTAAAGGTGCTAATCTTAATCGAAAAAGACAAGTAGCAGCACTGGCAAGAATAGTTAAGGCGTTAAATTTGGATAAAAGTGATTTAATTAGATACTTTGCTAAAATTAAACGCGGTCTTTAATGAGTAGGGACTCAATCAGGAAATTCTTTAAAAAGATTAATCCTGTTTGGATATTTACTTTTTTTCTGGGATTATCTCAACTATTATCTAAGATAAAAAAGAAGAAAATAGTAAAGATAGACAAAAAAATTAAAGATATAAAGAAAAAAAAGAAACAAATTAAGTCTGCCACTAAATCTGTTTCTAAAAAAAGTGATAAATTAAAAACAAAGGCAGAAAAACTTGAAAAAGAAATAGAAGAAGTAAAAAAAGGTTCTTCTAAGGCAAAGAAAGTAAAAGATATTTCTGAGGCTGAAGATTTTTTAAGAGAATTTGCTAAGAAAAAATAATAGGAGATTAAAATGGCAATACCAGACAATTTAGCACTGGGTGATTATAATAAGGTAACAGAGGTGGCGTCAAGTACTACCTTTCATGCCACAGGTTCAAATTCTGGTGCGGGATTTATTGTTGAAAATGCTACAAATGTAGTAATACATTGTGCTAGTGGTGGAACATTAGATACGGATCAAATTACCACTAAAACACTTTATCCAATTGGTGTAAGGAAAGTAGTAATTGGTTCAACTGGTGTAGTTCACGTCCTACATAGATAATTAAAATAATTTTGACTAATGAAATGGATAATACATTTATTTTTAGTTGGTACTCTTTTCGGACAAATGACGCTGAGCGAAGAGGATGCTATAAATTTAACTAATAATATAAAAGATTTACAATTTGAAGTAGATAGTTTATCAAAAATAGTTTTGTATCAAGACAGCTTATTTGATATTTATAAGGGAAAATCAGTAGCTGATGATTCTTTGAAATTTTTATACGAATCTCAAATTAAATTATCTGATGAACAAATTAAGTTATTAGAAAAAAAAGTAAAATTAGTAAATCCGTCTTGGTATGAAAATAAATGGTTATATTTTGTCTATGGAGCAGGAATAGTTGGAATCCCCGCATATAATCTAGGTAAAGGTATTAACTGGCTTAAATAATGGATAATAAGAAAAATATAAAAAATGCAATAAAAAGAGAATTTGTTAAATGCGCAGAATCACCTGCATATTTTATGAAAAAATATTGTGTTATACAACATCCAATTAAAGGCAAAATTCCTTTTGCATTATATGATTTTCAAGAAAAAACTTTAGATGGTTTTGTACAGCACGATTATAATATACTTTTAAAGGCTCGTCAGTTAGGTATATCAACATTGACTGCAGGGTATTCTTTATGGATGATGACTTTTCATAATGATAAGAATATCTTGGTTATTGCTACAAAACAAGATACTGCAAAAAATCTCGTTACTAAAGTTCGTGTAATGCACGCAAATCTTCCAAGTTGGTTAAAGGCTAATTGTGTAGAAGATAATAAATTATCATTAAGATATAGAAATGGTTCTCAAATTAAGGCAATAGCAAGTTCAGAGGAAGCAGGTCGTTCAGAAGCACTATCCTTATTGGTGTTAGATGAGGCGGCGTTTATTCCTAAAATAGATACAATATGGACTGCCGCATCTCAAACTTTGGCATTGGGTGGCCAATGTATAGCATTATCTACACCAAACGGAGTAGGAAACTGGTTTCACAGAATTTGGGTTGATGCTGAAGATGGTACTAATGATTGGAATATGATTAGATTACATTGGACTATACATCCTGAAAGAGATGATGAATGGAGAGCAGAACAAGATAAATTACTTGGGCCCTCAATGGCAGCACAAGAATGTGATTGTGACTTCATCACTTCAGGACAATCAGTAGTAGATGGTGTTATTTTAGAAGAATATAGAACCACTATGGTAAAAGACCCTGTGGAAAGACGAGGTATAGATAGTAATGTTTGGATATGGGAACAACCAAATTATACAAAAGATTATGTGGTGAGTGCAGATGTGAGTAGAGGTGATGCAACAGATTATTCTGCATTTCATGTTATGGAAGTAGAAGATTGTAAACAAGTAGCGGAATATAAAGGTAAGATTTCTACAAGGGATTTTGGTAACTTACTTGTAAATATATCTCAGGAATATAATAACGCATTATTGGTAATTGAAAATGCCACAATAGGGTGGGCAGCAATTCAACAAGTAATAGATAGAGAGTATGAAAATTTATTTTATATGAGTAAAGATTTACAGTATGTAGATACACAAAAACAAATGACCAATAAAATTTATAGACAAGAAAAACAAATGGTTCCTGGGTTTACAATGTCTACAAAAACAAGACCGTTGGTTATTTCTAAATTGGAAGAATTTTTTAGAGAAAGGGCAGTTAAAGTTTATTCCCAGAGGTTAATTGATGAATTATTCGTATTTATATATAACGGAAGTAAGGCTGAAGCAATGTCAGGATACAATGATGACTTAGTAATGTCATTTGGTATTGGATT
>MPLX02048167.1_pt1 | contig 11248 bp, 18 predicted proteins | sample 1617341 | NCBI WGS metagenome assembly MPLX02 (sample SAMN05944804, study PRJNA350692) | marine metagenome | biome: marine; feature: ODZ; material: water; isolation source: 120 m water sample filtered on 0.2 um supor filter | place: Pacific Ocean | collected 2012-04-08 | depth 120m m | reverse complement strand
CTTCTTAGCTGCAGGCTTCTTAGCTGCAGGCTTCTTAGCTGCAGGCTTCTTAGCTGCAGGCTTCTTAGCTGCAGGCTTCTCGGCTACCTGAAGTTTCGCGGCAGCCGCAGCCTCTCTAATTTCTCGTCTTTCTGAACCAAGAACCTGTGCGGAATGCGGATGTTCTGCACCAGAATAAATTTTTAAGCGCTTGAGCATTTGTCGGCCAAGTTTGCTCTTAGGCAACATACCTTTGACAGCTAATTCAATAATTCGTTCCGGGTGACGCTCTTGCATGCGTGTATAAGGTATCTCTTTGAGATTCCCAGGATATTGACTATGCCGTCTGTAAACCTTCTTATCTGCCTTGAGTCCAGTAACTTTCACCTCACTAGCGTTGATAACGATAACGAAGTCACCTGACAGCATATGAGGCACATACGTAGGCTTATGCTTTCCCATAAGAAGTGTGGCAACTCGAGTTGCAAGCCGACCGAGAACCTGACCGCTCGCGTCGATAACTTGCCAGTCATTTACAACTACAGAAACACTCGGATTATATTGCTTTATCTTGGTAACCATATTCAATCCATAATTCTCGACGTTCTATTTTACGCCTAAGTCGACTGTGTCAACAGCAGCATAAACCGGCAATCCACACTCTCCGGATCCGTTATATGCAATCTTGGTTAAACAAAGACCCTCTGCAGGCATAACATTGCTTGCAACGCCTCGTTCTACGGAGCTGAGCAACTCATCGACGATGTTGATTGGAGAGTGACCTCTACCGACGTCATACAGAACACCAACAATTCGTCGTATTTGCTGATGCAAATATGCGTTCGCTGTGATCGTAATTTCAACATTATCGCCATTACGTACGGCTGAGGCATGTTCAACAACGCGTCTTGTTGGTGCCCTATCCGGAGTACTAGGCCCTGCAAAAGCAGCAAAGTCATGAGAACCAATAAAGGCTTGAATAGCGTTATTCATTACCGCGGCGTCAAGATTTGTACGTACATGAGTGACGAACTGTCGTCCGAGAGCAGGCTCAGATTGGGCATCATTGAATGTGTATACATATGTACGTGAGGTAGCGTCACTACGAGGATCAAACCCCTCGGGTCCATCTGGAACCTGTTGGGCACAGATGATACGCACGTCTTTTGTCATATGGTAATTCAATGCTTTCCTGATCTGATCGGGTGACATGTCAGTCTTTTGATCGAAACGCCCGACCTGTCCTCTTGCGTGCACTCCAGAGTCTGTGCGACTAGCCAGATATATTCTTACATTTTTTTGAAAAATCTTAAGCAGGGCTTTTTCGATCTCACCCTGAACAGTTCTCGCATTGGATTGCAGCTGAGAACCATGAAACTCTGTTCCGTCGTATTCCACGAGTAATCCAATACGCATCTGAACTCTAATCGATCAATTCAATTAGCGCCATTTCTGCAGCATCACCAGGTCGTACACCCAATCGAGTTATACGAGTGTAGCCGCCATTTCGCTCCTGAAAACGTGGAGCGATATCATCGAACACCGTCTTCAAAACTGATTTATCAGTAATAAAAGCTGCTGCTTGACGCCGATCATGAAGCGTTCCGCCCTTACCCAGGCTTACCATTTTTTCCGTTAAAGGACGGATTGCCTTGGCCTTAGCAATTGTGGTCTTAATCTGACCATGCCGAAGCAAATCGGTCACCATGATTCTAAACATGGCCCTACGTGGACCTGAAGCTCTGCCAAACTGCTTACCTGATATCTTATGCCTCAATAGCTTTTTCCTCAGAACCTTCAACAGCAACCTCTTCGGTGTCAACATCATCGGCGGAAGAGGCATCATCTTCAGGCAACATATTCCGCTCAGCAAGCTTGTCATACAGTTCGTCGAGAGACTTTTGACCGAAATTTCTAATCTTGAGTAGTTCGCCCTTGGGAATGGAAATCACTTCGCCAACCCGATTCAACCCAGCACGCTTCAGGCAGTTAAGTGTCCGCGCAGAGAGAGCAAGGGTTTCCACCAAAGTATTGTAAACGTCCGGAGAAATACCAAGACCTGCTGCAGGACTGGCTTCTTCTTCCGGGTCCTTGTCGAGTCTCGTGAACAGGAAAAAACGTTCCATCAAGGAATTTCCTGACGACTGAATGGCTTCAAGTGGCGTAATGGTCCTATCAGTCCAAACCTCAACAATTAAACGTTCAAGATCAGAACGCTGTCCCACACGCGTTGGTTCAACGGAGAAATTCGCTTTACGAACGGGAGTAAAGATAGCGTCTACTGGAAGAACACCTATTGGTAAACCTTCATCTTGGCTTGCGGGTTCGTAACCCACTCCCTGCTCAACATTGAATTCCACAGACAGTCTTGCATCAGCGTTATCAAGAGTAGCAAGATGATGCTCTGGGTTTACTATTTCGAAATCAGCCGTTGCCATAATATCCCCTGCGCGTATTTCCCCCTCACCATCAACCTCAAGACGCAATCGCCCAGGACGTTCGGACAATGAACGTATACGAATACCTTTAACGTTCAACAAAAATTCAACTACTTCTTCACGCATATGAGGAATCGTAGAGTACTCATGAAGAGCCCCAACAACCTTCACCCATGTGACAGCAGTACCAGGCAACGAATTAAGTAAAGAGCGACGCAACGGGTTACCCAATGTCACTCCCCAACCGCGTTCGAGGGGCTCCACAATGAACCGACCATAATGCTGTTCATTTTCTTGAATAGTAATCGATAGATCTGGGATCTCTGGTGCTACAGGCGGCAATTCCTCCTGAGGAGTAATACCGTACATTCTTTCAAGCATCTGGGTTATCTACCTCCTGGAGTAGTACTCGACTATCTGGCGTGTATCAATCGCAAGTTCGACTTCATTTGTTCCCGGAACCGTTACAACCTCACCAATATGTTTGTCCGAATCTACATTCAGCCAACTGGGGATCACTGAATTCGATCCCATGCCTGCAGAAACGATTTCGAACAACCCAGTCTTCTTGGATTGCTCGCGCCAACTGATACGATCACCAGCCTTAACTTGGTAAGAAGGAATATTCACTTTTTTCCCATTTACTTGAATATGACCATGACCTACGATCTGTCGGGATTGCGGCCGGGAATCAGCAAATCCTAGTCGATAAACAACATTATCAAGCCGGCTCTCTAGAAGTTGAAGTAGACGATCCCCCGTTACCCCATCAAGACGGCTAGCTTTTTTATAGTAGTTGCGAAATTGTCGCTCCAATACGCCGTATATCGCACGTGCTTTCTGTTTTTCGCGGAGTTGCGTGCCGTATTCAGAAATTCGTCGTCGACGCTGCTGGGTAGACTTGTCGCCTGGAGCGCTCTTACGGCGTTCCCACGCACATTTACCAGCAGGCTTTGAGCAGAGCTTCATCCCGAAGCGTCGGCAGTTCTTACATTTAGGTCCAGTGTACCTTGCCATCTAAATCCTTGAGTTACTTATTTTGTGTGCTAATGTTTTCCATCATAAAACCAAAGTTTGGACTGACCGATAGAAGTACAGATCCAACCATATAAATATCTAGACTCGCCGCTTTTTCGGAGGCCTACATCCATTGTGTGGGACAGGCGTGACATCTCGTATCGACACAACACGTATACCTGCCCCTTGGATAGCCCGAATCGCTGCCTCACGGCCAGAGCCCGGGCCCTTAACCATCACATTAACCGTTTTTAACCCATGTTCCGTCGCAGCTCGAGCTGCTGTTTCTCCCGCACGCTGTGCAGCAAATGCAGTGGACTTTCTTGAGCCGCGAAAGCCCATCGCTCCGGCACTACTTTGCGAAACTACGTTCCCTTGTGGGTCTGTAAATGTAATAAGGGTGTTGTTAAAAGTGGCGCTAATAAAAGCTTTGCCCTGTGGGACAAATTTCTTCTCACGCCTACGAGATCGTTGCCTTGGCATATTTCTTTCTTTTTTAATTTAGTTGCCGATTTTGATCGTAATGGTTTTCATAGTAAATGAACAATAAACCCGCTTGAGATTAGGTCGTTATGGAGCAACGACTCGTTTACGTCCAGCAACCGTTTGCCTACGACCACGTTTGGTTCGCGCATTAGTTTTTGTTCGCTGCCCTCGAACAGGTAGGCCACGGCGATGTCGCAGACCTCTGAAACTCTGAATATCGGTCAGTCGGCGAATGTTTAGTTGGGTCTCTCGACGAAGATCTCCTTCAATCAACAGACCCGTCCTCTCGACAGCACTTCTCACCCGAGCCAAATCTTCATCCGACAGATCTCGAACTCGTATCGAATCTCCCATCCCTGAATCCGCAACAATCTTTTTAGATGTCGACCGACCAATCCCGTAAATCGAAGTCAACGCTATTTCAAGTCTCTGGTTGTCTGGAATATTTACACCAGCAATAATCGCCATAAAACGATTTCTCCTGTTCAGTCACTAACCCTGCCGCGCCTTAAGACGAGGATTTTGTTTGTTAATCACATACACGCGGCCTTTCCGACGGACAATTTTACTACCAGGGTGTTTAGCCTTGACTGATGCCTTTACTTTCATAATTTGTCTCGTTTTATCTCCATAACGCGCTCACATAAAAACTAATCAGATAACTACTACTTAAAGCGGTATGTAATCCGCCCACGTGTTAAATCATAAGTCGAAAGCTCAACTAAAACTTTATCTCCAGGAAGAATGCGAATAAAGTTTTTACGGATTTTTCCTGAAGCATGAGCCAAAACTTCGTGACCATTAGGGAGTTCGATCTTAAAAAAAGCGTTAGGCAACGCCTCATTCACAAGCCCCTCTACTTCTATTGCTTCCTTTTTTGCCAAGTTACACTCAGCCCATCTGCTGATCATCGCTATTATTCAACTGTGAGAACCAGCGGACCGTCCTCCGTAATCGCTACCGTATGTTCAAAATGACACGAAAGAGAACCGTCTGCAGTCACGACCGTCCATTCGTCATCAAGTATCCGAGTTTGCCATCCACCAGCATTCACCATTGGTTCTATCGCCAAAACCAAACCCTCCTGAAGCTCTATCCCTTGACCAGATGGACCGAAATTCGGAACCTGCGGTGGTTCATGTAAGCGTTTGCCAATGCCGTGTCCAACATATTCACGAACCAGTTCGTAAGACCTAGGAACTACATACCCCTCAATAGCATTAGATATGTCGCCTATACGGTTACCATGTCGTGCTGCTTTGATCCCTACCTCTAACGACTTACGAGTCGTATCAATCAGATCGTCCTTTTCACTTGTAGAATCACCCACAACCTCTGTCACCGCATAATCACTGTTATAGCCATCTACCAAAGCACCGCAATCAAGTGTGACTAGGTCACCCGATCGTACAATTCGACCCCCTGGTATCCCATGAACAATTTCTTCATTAATCGATATACACGCCGTCGCCGGAAAACCATATAGCCCCAAGAAACCAGGTTTTGCACCTTCAGACTCGATTGCCACGCGCGCAATTTCATCCAGTTCACGAGTTGTTATTCCCTGTTCGAGCGCTTCGAACGCTTTTCTAACAGCAAACGCGACAACACGACCCGCCTCACGCATTGCTTGCAATTCCACCTTTGTCTTCAGTGTGGGACCTAGAGCAGAATTATCGCTAGCAACAATTTTGGGTGTCGATTCACCATTCAAAGAGCGAACACTCCCCAGTATATCTCAAATACGCGCTCAGTTGAATGGTGCATCGGACCCTATTACTTTAGTAAGTTCCTTAAACACCGCATCAGGTGTTCCTGTGGCAACAACTTCAGCTACATTCCCACGCAATTGGTAATATTCCAAAACAGGAGCCGTCAACTCCTCGTAGACCTTCATACGATTCTTAACGGCGTCGGGCTTGTCATCATCTCGAACCATGACTTCCCCCGCGCATTGGTCACAGACACCTGACTTCATAGGTGGATCTACTTCCAAGTTATACGGTGTCTGACATTCTTTGCACACAACCCTACTGGATAACCTCCGTATGAGTTCATCAGTGTTAACTGCCATATGAACGACTTGATCAACAGGCAAGCTAATCTGTTCAAGTGCTTTATCAAGTGATTTCGCCTGAACTAGGGTTCTCGGAAAACCATCAAGCAATACACCTGTCGGATCAGCGATATGTTGTTGAATCATCTCTATTATGTTGGAATCTGGCACCAATTCTCCGCTGTTCATAAACTTCTTAGCCAGTAATCCCAACTCAGTACCTGATGCAACTTCAGAACGTAGCATGTCTCCGGTTGAAAGGTGTGTCATACCGATCGACTCCGCGAGTCGGCGTGCCTGCGTTCCTTTACCCGCTCCTGGGGGGCCCAATAAAACTATACGCATTTACTCATGGCCAGTGGCTAACGGACGAATCCTTCATAGTTTCGCATCAGCAGTTGCGACTCCAACTGTCGCATCGTATCCAGTGCAACTCCCACCATAATAAGCAAGCTCGTACTCTGAAGAATGGTGGTGGCATTAGGCAAATTCGTAACCAGCTGAGCTAGGTATGGCACGATTGCAATACCACCCAAAAACAATGCACCACCCCAGGTAATGCGCAACACAACCCGCATCAAATAAATCTTGGTTGGCGGCCCGGGACGAATACCAGGAACGAATCCACCATTTTTTTGAAGGTTTTCTGCGAGATTCTGCTGGTTGTGCACAACTAAGGTGTAAAAGAACGTGAAGATAACAACTAGCAAAAACACCGCTACCCAGTACATCGTGCTCGTCGGTCCAAATGAATTCTGGAAGAAATTGGCTATATTAGAGATAAGTCCACCCGAACCATCATTGAAATAACTGGCAACCACTGAAGGCAAAATCAGAATGGAAAAAGCAAATATTAGTGGAATCATCCCAGCCGCATTCACACGCAGGGGAATATGAGTGGCGCCCGACTGTCTATACATCTGCCCACCCCGAAATACACTTCGCCCATATTGAACAGGAATTTTTCGTTGTGCTTCCGCGAAATATACGATCAAATAAACAATCGCTATCGCAATAAATATGAGCATCCCAACTTGAAACGTTTGTTCACGCAATAACCATAATTGACCGACAACCTGTGGCAGCGTAGAAACTATGCCTGCAAAAATAATCAACGATATCCCGTTACCGATACCTTTTTCAGTAACAAGCTCTCCCATCCATACCAATAGCATCGTTCCAGCCGCCATTGCAGTTAGGATCGCAACCGTATTTAAAGTATCGGCTCCAAAACCAATACCAGTAATAGCAGCTCCACCTTGGGAAGCAAATCCACCTGCGAACAAATTCAATTGACCATAACCTTGAAGGAAAGCCAGCGGAACAGTCAGATAATGTGTGTATCGGTTTATCGCCTGTCGGCCACCTTCACCTTCCTGCGAAAGATTTTTCAGAGTAGGAATAATCGGCGTCATAATCTGCAGAATGATGGATGCTGTGATGTACGGATACACGCCAAGTGCAGCAATAGAAAGGTTCCTAAGTGCGCCTCCTGAAAATAGGTCGAGAAAACCGAGCAAAGGGTTCGCCTCGAAAGCAGCCGCTAAAGCCTCTCTGTCTACTCCTGGAACCGGTACATGAGCGAAAAATCTAAATATGACAAGGATCCCGAGGGTGAACAGGATCCTGAATCGAAGATCTGGGATACGCCATGCATCCGCTGCTGCTCGAAATAATGCAGGTACTGCAGATCCGGACGTTTGTGTAGCCTGGGTCATAATTACTTAGTTGGTTCAGCTTTTGTTGATTCGCTTGATTCGGTAGCACCTATTACTGTGACGGTTCCACCAGCATCCTCTATCTTTTGCTGGGCGTGTTTGCTGAAAGCATGCGCAACAACGCTCAATTTCTTGGTTAGCTTGCCACTCCCAAGAATCTTAATACGTGCATTTTTCTTGCGGACAGCACCTACAGCTACGAGATTTTCAACCGTTACCTCTGAACCCGATCTAAACCGTTCAAGAACCTCAACGTTAACAGGTGTTGATTCAACACGAAAAATATTGGTGAAACCACGCATGTGGGGCAAACGTTTGATCAGTGGGAGTTGGCCGCCTTCAAAAAGAAATGGAACACTACCACGTTGTTTCTGCCCCTTTGAACCTCGACCGGAATAAGTGCCATTTCCAGAACCATCACCTCGGCCAACGCGTTTACGATCTTTCTTTGATTTTTTTGAGGGTTTTAACTGATGGAGACTAGACATATCTAAATTATTACCTGGAGCCAATTATTATTAGCCAATATATTTACTTCGTTTCCTCAACAGCAACAAGATGCAAAACTTTTTTGATCATGCCACGAATTTGAGGGCTGTCATTCTGTGTAACCACATGACGAATCTTACGAAGGCCGAGTGCCTTGAGCGTCGCCTTTTGATCAGGTTTAGTACCTATGTCACTTTTTAATTGTGTAATGCGTAATTGGGCCATAGTTTATTAAATCTACGAGTTTTCTTCTTCGCTAGAAACACTTTTACCTTTTCTTCGTTCAGTAGCGGCAATGGGATCTCGTAGTTGATGAAGTGCCTCGAGAGTAGCTCTCACAATATTAATCGTATTGGCTGAGCCAAATGTCTTTGAAAGAACATCCTTCACACCGTCCGCCTCCATAACCGCGCGAACACCACCTCCTGCGATCACACCTGTACCGGGCGCCGCAGGTTTCAGCAAAACCTTTGCACCAGAAAATTTTGAAGTGATTTCATGAGGAATTGTTGGTCCATTCAATTCAACATGTGCCATCGCCTTTTTGGCATATGTTGTACCTTTCCGAACCGCATCAGGAACAGCACCCGCCTTACCAAGAGCGGCACCAACATTACCATTCGCATCTCCAACTACGACCATTGCGTTGAATGTCAGATTTCTACCGCCTTTAACTACTTTAGAAACTCTGCGAATCTTTACGACTCGCTCGACAAGACCCGAATCTTCTTCCTCACGTCGTGGGCGTCGACCTCGACGTTCCCCACCTTGTCTGCGTCCACCTCCTGGACCGCGAGAGTCGGAGTTATTGCCCCTGTGAGGCCCCTTGCGTGAATCATTCTGAGACGCAACCATTTAAAAACTAAGTCCTTCTGATCGAGCGGCATCAGCTAATGCCTTAACTCGACCGTGATATTTGTAACCACCCCGATCAAATACGACCTTGGTAATCCCTGCTGACAGAGCAGACTTGGCAATTTTTTCGCCAACCGCTTTTGCGACATCAGTCTTCGTATCGTCACGTTTGATATCGAGTGATGTCGCTGCAGCCAAAGTATGCCCGCGATCGTCATCAATCACTTGAGCATAAATATGATTACTGCTACGAAAAATGGCCAATCTAGGACGCGTTGAAACGCCGCGTATATTCTTGCGAACACGACGATGCCTAATCCACCTTTTTCGGGTATCGAACTTCCTATTGCCCATGGCTAAACACCCGTTCCAACCGCTGTTTTACCAGCTTTACGTCGAATCACTTCATCTGAATATTTAATGCCTTTACCCGTGTATGGATTTGGCTTTCGAACCTTACGTATTCGGGCCGCTTGATCACCTACATCTTCTTTGCTTGGACCACTTACAACAATAAACGTCTGACCATCAGCCGTAAGTTTATTATTTCCGATCGGCTGAATATCAATAGGGTGAGAGTAACCAACATTGACTTCCAACCCTCCACCCTTTTGTTGCACCCTGTAACCAGTTCCAATCAGCTCAAGTCTTTTTGAAAAACCATCAGAACAACCAATCACCATATTGTTAAGCAAGCTTCTAGTAAGACCATGCAGGGCCCGTTGATCAGGTTCGTCATTAGATCGAGTCACACTAAGTACCCCATCAGTCAAATCAATTTTCATACTCGCCGGAAAAGTACGCGATAATTCTCCAGCCTTCCCTTTTACCATGACTGTAATACCATCGAGTTTAATCTCTATGCCATCAGGGACATTTATCGGAGCTTGACCTATACGAGACACTGTATATCTTCTCTCACAAATAATACGTTTCTAATTTCAACCAACATTATGGTGTTACCAAATGTAAAAAAGCAGTTCCCCGCCAACACCTTCACGACGCGCCTGCTGTCCTGTCATAACTCCCTTTGAAGTTGACATAAATGCAACTCCAAGACCACCAAAATACCGAGGCACTTCGTTTTTACCGACATAAACCCGCAGGCCAGGTTTACTCACGCGTTTCAACCCTTGGATCACAGGAGATTTATCTTCATAGTAACGCAACTGAACTTCAAGTGTTTTAACGGCCGAATCGGTTTCATCAAGCGCAAAACTAGATATAAAGCCCTCTTCAGCAATGAGCTTCAAAAGAGAAGACTTCATACGCGATGCAGGTATCTGAAGTGACTCATGTCGTACCTGAACCGCGTTACGGATTCGGGTAAGCATGTCGGCTATTGGATCTGTTACTGGCAACTTTAAAAATTCTCTCGATAATATGGTGGGTGTTACAAGCTTCCCTTACGTATTCCAGGCAACTCGCCTTTCAATGCAAGGTCGCGAAAAGTGATTCGGGACAGGCCAAAAAAACGCATGTAACCTCTGGGGCGACCCGTAACGGCACAACGATTACGCAGACGTATCGCCGCAGAATTACGAGGCAATTTGGCCAGTTCTTGACGAGCAGCAAATCGCTCTTCGGCCGATCGATGAACATCAACCGAAGCCTTGCGTAATTCTTTACGCATTTCAGATTTAGCATTTACCAATTTCTGGCGACGCTTTTCTCTTTCAATCATTGACTTTTTAGCCAAAACATAAACTCCAAATTAATTAAAGAGCACCAACGGGTTCGTCGACACGTGCAAACGGCATGCCAAGTAACTCAAGAAGCCGACGTCCTTCTTCATCAGAGCGAGCGGTGGTGACAAAAGTCAGCTGCATCCCTCGCATACGATCAATTTCATTGTAGTCAATTTCAGGGAACGTGGATTGGTCGCGCAATCCAAGAGAATAATTTCCTCTACCATCAAAAGCAGTACGACTAATACCGCGGAAATCACGTACACGAGGAAGGGTAATATTCACAAATCTGTCGTAAAACTGCCACATCCGGTTTCCACGCAATGTCACAGATGTGCCAACCACCGATCCCTCACGTAATTTGAAATTCGCAATCGACATTTTGGCACGATTTTCGATTGGCTTCTGCCCGGATATCTTCTGAAGATCCCCAACAGCAGCACCAACCGCTGAATTACTCTCAAGTGCCTCACCCAAACCAATATTGAGCACAATTTTTATACTTCGGCACTTCCATAGGAT